>Ga0299914_10000662_pt1 | contig 21259 bp, 16 predicted proteins | sample RVTome_10_FD_201361 | JGI IMG/M metagenome (GOLD analysis project Ga0299914, IMG submission 201361) | Soil microbial communities from uranium-contaminated site in the Upper Colorado River Basin, Wyoming, United States - RVT153D57 (version 2) ...
GTCCTGGCACAATGGCACGCGCGAATCCACGTGTGACGAGGCGGGCAACGAACTCCCGGCTGTTCTGGCCGCGAGCGGTACCCGTGAACGCGCAGTATTGGCGTTCCAGGAAGCAGCCGGCGTGCACCATGACAGTGGCGAGGAACTCGCGCTGGCGCTGGGTGAAGCCGAAGCCGGCGAGGGCGTTCACGCGCCGTTCGCTCACGCTGTCGAACGTCGGATTGCGCGGGTGTTCGTGCATCACAGGAAGTCCTCCATGATGCGCGGATGCGGCCGGGAGCGACCGCTGCCACCGCGTGACCCGACGACGTAGATCCGGAAGCCGGTCTTCCCGCGGCTGCCGGCGTGAGCGCCCCGGTAGTGGGGCGTGAACAGCTCGATGTCCTCGTGTTGCTCACGGCCGTCGACCTCGTACTCGATGCGGTAATCCGGAAAATGGACCTGGCCATCGAAGTACGGCAAGTCGTGCTCGCGCGCCCAGTCGCGGATCTCATCTTCGCCGCGGTCCGGTCGTCCGTCGCTGTCTGTTCGGCCTCGATTGTGGTCCTGCAGGAAATCCTGATACTCCCGCTTGAGGTCATGCTCGATGACGACGCGGCGGATCTCCAGATCCGGATGCTCGTCCCCGAGGCGCGCCTCCTCCTGGCGGAACGTCGCGTAGAGATTCGAATCATGCTCGATCTCGCGCGGGCGACTGACGCCAGCGTGGAACGCCTGCTCGGTGCCGCCGTCGCGCTCCAGGGTGTGTGAGTCGAGTAGATCGCGTCCCTCCTTTGTGAGCGTCAGACCGCGTTCTTCTCCGCCAAGGTCGACGGTCTCGACAAGGCCTTCGTCGCGGAGGTGGCGAACGGTATCGTGGTCGGTGTCGAGGTCCTGTTCGGGCACCACTCGGAACGTGCCGACGGCGGCGAGCGTCCGGCTGTCCTCGCCATTGAGTTCGTAAACGCGGTCACGATCAACGACCAGCTCGCGCTCCTCGCCGCGTGGCAGGTCGAGGTCGTGCATCAGGGTGTCGCGCGGATCGTGATCGTCCCGGTCGCGGTCCTCATACACGCGCGGCCGTTCGTCATCGCGATCGTGCTCGCCGTAATCGCGCGGATCGTTCCATCGAGCGTCGGGCATCGGGCCCTCCTTTGCGCACAGCTCGCGCCAGTTGGGTTGTCCGTGAAAGACGCCCTGGCAGTGTCTGCGAGGGGCTGTTCAGGGAAGCGCCGAGGCGCCGGGGCGTGTCGCCGCGGCGATCAGCGCGGGGTCGTGTGGGAACCCGGCTCGGGGCCCTTGAGGCTACCGAGCGGCGGTTCGGCCCGCGTTCATGACAACGGCGGGGCCCGCAGCCGACCAAGAACTGCTGCTCGTTTTATACGCCGACTCGAGCACCAGAAGCAATGTCTCAAGAGGCCACGACGTCCCCGCAGGGAATCGCACGTGCTAAGCGCAGCCGGCTCGACCCTTCGTTCAGTTGTCGTCTTCGCCTCAGGAACAGCTTCGATCCCGCAGCGCCCGTTCGGTTGTCTCGGAGGACGCAAGATGCACCTGATTGGGCCGCGTGATAGCGCGTGAACACGACTTCCGTCGCTACGTCAGTCGTCACCGTCAGGCCGACAATCCGAACCGGCCTATCTTAAGCGCCGATGCCGATCAGGAAGTTCATCTGCTTGCCTGCCTGCTCGTAGTACAGCGTGCTGTTCGACGCAGGGAAGAGTCTGACCTTCGCAATGACCACGGCGCCTCGAACAGCTCCAATCTAGGGGACCTCGACGCCGCTCTTGTGGCAATTCGAGAAGTGGCCTTCGGCCAGAAGGCCGTTCGTACCGTCGTCCACGTCGGTACCGAGCCGTTCCAGGCCAACTGGTATCGGTATGTTCGTGCCCCAGCCTCGATGGTTCAACGCATTCTTGATGGCCTCATTCCTTCCAACGGGATCGAAGATGTACGTTCCCCCTCGTTGTATCTGACGGCGCTCCCCGGCCCGCTTCGGAACGACAAGACCATCCCGGCGGCGACCGACTGACGACCGCGCCCCGTCGCGGCGCCGAATCGCACGACCGTGAAAGCCACGAAGCCGTTCCGCGGGAATGTGGTTTCGTGGCTTCGGTCAGGACGCGAGCCGGTACAGAACGCCGGCCGCCGCGCACCCGAGCAGCGTCTGGATCATTCCGGCACCGAACCGGAAGATCGCCAGCGCGGCCGTTGCCGTCAACAGCAGCGACGCCAGATTGACGCTCCGGAGGACGGGCACGTCGAGCGCCAGACCGGCGAACCTCAGGGGCACGGTCTGCGTGAAAATGACGTGGAGCGCGAACCACACCGCGAGGTTCAGGATGACGCCTACCACGGCGGCAGTGATGGCGGACAGCGCCCCCGCCGCGGCACGGTTGCCGCGCAGGGACTCCACGAATGGAGCTCCCACCAGGATCCACATGAAGCACGGGACGAACGTCACCCACGTGGTCAGCAGGCCGCCGAGGGTGGCGGCGAGGAGGGGCGGCAGGTCGCCGGACTCGCGGAATGCCGCGAGGAACCCGACGAACTGCGTCACCATGATGAGCGGCCCCGGCGTCGTCTCCGCCAGGCCAAGGCCGTCGAGCATCTCGCCCGGCTGCAGCCAGCCGTAGGTGTCTACCGCCCGCTGCGCGACGTAGCCGAGCACGGCGTACGCGCCGCCGAAGGTCACGACCGCGGCCTTGGAGAAGAACACCGCGATCTCGCTGAACACGTGCGCGCGGCCGAACAGGGCGATGAGCCCGGCCGTCGGGCCGAGCCACAGCATGAGGCAGACGATCGCCACTCGGAGCAGCCATCCAAGACCCGGCCGCGTGTGGGGCGGCATGGCCATCCCCAGGCGGCTCTGCGCATCGGTGACGATTGCCCCTCCCGACGCGTGGGCGTGCCGGCCCGCGCCCAGAAACGCCGGCCACCCCAAGCGGCCGCCGGCCAATCCTACGAGCCCTGCGGTCAGCACGATTGCGGGAAAGGGGACGTTGAAGAAGAAAATGGCCACAAACGCCGCCGCGGCCAGCCCCAGCATCACCCGGTTCCGGATCGCGCGCCCGCCGACGCGGACCACCGCCTGGACGACCACAGCGAGCACGGCCGCCTTCAGCCCGAAGAAGAGACCCGCCACGACGCTCACGCTCCCCCAGAGGACGTACACCCAGCTGAGCGCGAGGATCGCCAGCAGCCCGGGCAGGATGAACAGCGTTCCTGCGATGAGGCCGCCGCGCGTCCGGTGCATCAGCCAACCGATGTACACCGCCAACTGCTGCGCCTCCGGTCCCGGCAGCAGCATGCAGTAGTTGAGGGCGTGGAGAAACCGCGTCTCTCCAATCCACCGCTGCTCCTCGACAATGATGCGGTGCATGACGGCGATCTGCCCGGCAGGTCCGCCGAAGCTGAGTGCCGCCACTCTCGCCCAGACCGCGACCGCTTCGCGCAGGCTCACCCCATGACCGGAGACGACCTCGTCCGGAGCGGAAGCGGGGACGGGCAGAGCGGGCGGCATCGCGGCAGATTGTACGGGATCGGCTCACGCCGGATGGACGAAGACGCCCGCCGGGTCCGGGGTGACGTACACATCGCGCTGCGCTGGAAGGCCGAGGCCGAGCGCGCGGTACCGGTCCTGCGGCATCTCGACGCGGAACGGACTGCCCCACTCCGACAGCAGCTCCAGCTTGACCGTCGGCCCCGCCGCGTTCACGTGGACGACACGGGCCCGGAACTGATGATCGTTGTCGCGGGTCGCCTGCACGGTGAGCGCGTGCGGCCGCACGTAGACGCACACCTCCCCGGCGCCCGCCGCGTGCGTCGAGGGCACCTGCACCGGCACGCCGCCCAGGTACGCCTGTCCCCGCTCGACGCGGCTGTGGAACAGGTTCACGTCTCCGAGGAAGCTGCAGACGAACGCCGTCGCCGGCTGGTCGTACACCTCCTGGGCGGTGCCGATCTGTTCGACCCGCCCCGCGTTCATGACGACAACGCGGTCGGCGAGCTCGAGGGCCTCTTCCTGGTCGTGCGTCACGAAGACCGTCGTGACGGCGAGCTCGTCGTGCAGCCGCCGCAGCGAGCGGCGGAGATCCTGCCGCACCCTGGCATCGAGCGCGCCGAACGGCTCGTCGAGCAGCAGGACCCGGGGCTGGACGGCCAGCGCACGCACCAGCGCCACGCGCTGGCGCTGGCCGCCGGAGAGCTGCGAGGGGTAGCGGTCCGCCATCATCCCGAGGTGCACGAGATCGAGCAGCTCGCTCACCCTGCGGCGGATCTCCGCTTCGGCCGGGCGGTCCTTCCGTGGCTTGACGCGCAGCCCGAAGGCCACGTTCTCGAACACCGTCATGTGGCGGAACAGCGCGTAGTGCTGGAAGACGAACCCAACGCGCCGCTCGCGCGCCGACCGCGCGGTCGCATCGTCGCCGTCGAACAGGATTCTCCCGGCATCGGGGATCTCCAGCCCGGCGATCAGGCGCAGGAGCGTCGTCTTGCCGGACCCGGATGGACCGAGGAGCGCCAGGAGCTCTCCGGGCTCCACGTCTACGGTGACGTCGTCCACCGCATGGAAGGCGCCGAACTGCCTGGTGACGCCGCGTACGCTGATGCTCATCTCGTCCTCCCGTGCATGCCGGTCTTGAGCTCAATGCCGGCCTTCGCCGCGATGGTGACCAGAGCGAAGATCGCGAGCACCGAGGCCACCGCGAAGGCCGCGGCGAAGTTGTACTCGTTGTAGAGAATCTCGACGTGGAGCGGCGCCGTGTTCGTCTCCCCGCGGATGTGTCCCGAGACGACCGACACCGCGCCGAACTCCCCGATCGCCCGCGCGTTCAGGAGTACCACACCGTAGAGCAGCCCCCACCGGATGTTCGGAATGGTGATCCGGAAGAAAGTCTGCCAGCCGCCCGCGCCGAGGCTGATGGCCGCCTGCTCCTCTTCCGACCCCTGTTCCTGCATCAGCGGGATCAGCTCGCGGGCCACGAACGGCACCGTCACGAAGAGCGTGGCCAGCAGGATGCCAGGGACCGCAAAGACGATCTGGATGTCGCGTTCGGCGAGCCACGGCCCGAAGTAGCCCTGCATCCCGAAGAGCAGCACGAAGACGAGGCCGGCAATCACCGGGGAGACGGCGAACGGAAGATCGATGAGCGAGACGAGGAACCCCTTTCCGGGGAAGTCGAACCGCGCGACCGCCCACGCCGCCGCGATGCCGAAGATCACGTTGATTGGCACCGCGACCAACGCGGCAACGAGCGTCAGGCCGAACGCGCTCCGCGAGTCGGCATCGGCGACAGCGGCCCAGTACGCCGACGGTCCGGACTCGAACGCCTGAGCGAAGATCGCCACCAGCGGCAGGAACAGGAAGAAGCCGAGGAACAAGAGCGCCAGCCCGACGAGCGCCCACTTCGCCAGAGGCGCCTCGGCGGCGACGAGCGCAGGGGCAGCCGGCGCGCGGTCGAGCGTCTGCGTCACGTCCATGCGCGCCCTCCGTGTCGTGGTCCGTGCTGTGACATTGGATGACTTCCTTCGGGCCTCAGGCGGCTGCCGACCGCCTCGCCCACCCGTGGAGGAGGTTGATGAGGAAGAGCAGTCCCAGCGACAGCGTCAGCATCACCGTCGCGATGGCGGTCGCTCCCGTGTAGTCGTACTGCTCCAGCTTCGTCATGATCAGCAGCGTCGTGATCTCCGTGCGCATCGGCTGGTTCCCGGAGATGAACACCACGGATCCGTACTCGCCGATCGCCCGCGCGAAGGCGAGCGTGAACCCCGTCAGCAGCGCCGGCAGGATCATCGGCAGAATCACGCGCCTGAACGTCTGCCAGCGGCCCGCGCCGAGGCTTGCGGAGGCTTCCTCCAGCTCCGCCTCGATGTCCTGCAACACCGGCTCGACGGTCCGCACGACAAAGGGAAGCCCGATGAACGTGAGCGCGACGAGGATGCCGAGCGGCGTGAACGCCACCTTCACGCCGAGAGGCTCCAGGTGCTGTCCCACCCACCCGCTGCTGGCATAGATGGAGGTGAGGGCAATGCCGGCCACCGCCGTGGGCATGGCGAACGGCAGATCGACGAGGCCGTCCACCACGCGCTTGCCCGGGAACGAGTAACGGACGAGCACCCAGGCGACGATCAGGCCGAACACCGCGTTGGTGAGGGCTGCGCCGAACGCCGCGCCGAGGCTGAGTTTGTAGGTGGCGAGCGCCCGCGCGGTCGTGACGGTCTCCCAGAACTGCCCCCATGTCATCTCGGTGGTCTTCAGGATCAGCGCCCCGAGCGGGATGAGCACGAGCAGCGTCAGGTACACGAGCGTCAGACCAAGGGACGGGAGGAAGCCCGGCAGGACGTTCCTCCGGCGAAACGGGGTCATCATGTGCGTGCCTCGTATCCACTGACAATGGACTTCTCCGCGCTACCTGCCCGGCTGGTATATCTGGTCGAAGAGCCCGCCATCGTCGAAATGGATCTTCTGGGCCTTCGCCCACCCGCCGAACACCGTGTCGATCGTGACCAGCCGCACCTTCGGGAACTGATGGACGTATTTGGCCAGCACCGCTTCGTTGCGCGGCCGGAAATAGTGCTTCGCCGCGAGGTGCTGCCCCTCGTCCGAGTAGAGGAACCGGAGGTACGCCTCGGCGGCCTTGCGGGTCCCCCGGCGATCCACCACCTTATCGACGACTGCGACCGGCGGCTCGGCGAGGATGCTCATCGAGGGGACGACGATCTCGAGCTTGTCGCGACCGAGCATCTGCATCGCGAGGAGTGCCTCGTTCTCCCAGGCGATCAGCACGTCGCCGATGCCGCGCTGGACGAAGGTCGTCGTCGAGCCGCGGGCCCCGGAATCGAGCACCGGCACGTTCCTGAACAGCTTTGTCACGAATGCGCGCGCCGACGCGTCGGTGCCACCCGGCTGCTCAAGCGCGTACGCCCAGGCGGCGAGGTAGTTCCACCTCGCGCCGCCGGACGTCTTCGGGTTCGGGGTGATGGCGACGATGCCGGGACGCACGAGATCTCCCCAGTCCTTGATGCCCTTCGGGTTCCCCTTGCGCACGACAAATACGATCGTGGAGGTGTACGGGGAGCTGTTGCCCGGCAGTCGCGACTGCCAGGTCTTCGGCAGGAGGTTGCCGACGTTGTGAATCGCGTCGATATCGTAGGCGAGCGCGAGGGTCACGACATCGGCTTGAAGGCCGTCGATTACGCTTCGCGCCTGCTTGCCGGAGCCGCCGTGGGATTGGTTGATCGTGACCGTCCCGCCGGTCTCCGCCTTCCACTTCGCGGCGAACGCGGCGTTGACCTCCTGGTAGAACTCGCGTGTCGGGTCGTACGACACGTTCAGCAGCCGCACGGCCTGCTGGCCGAAGGCAAGGCTGGTCACCCCCGCCGCGAACAGCAGGACCAGCGCACTCCGAAGGAACAAAGACCGGGTCATAACTCTCTCCCTGAAATGAATGTGGTGTCAGAAGGCGAGCTGGATGCGGGTCAGCAGGTCGTGCTCCGCCGGACGGCTCGAGGCGCCAGGCGCCAGGAACCGCGTGCGCTCGTAGTTCACCTGGACCTTTACCCCCTGATTCAGGATCCAGTTGAGCCCCGCCGCCCAGGCCACTGCGCCGCGCGCAGAGGTAGCAGGATTGGCGAAGACCGGAAAGGTGTCAGCATCGATGGCGAGCGAGGCGTAGCGTACGGTAAGCTCGAACGCACCCCAGCTGCCCGCCCCCGGATCGAATGCGGCGCGCGGCGACACGCCCCGGTAGGACGGCGTCTCTCCAGTGAGCACCCACGAGCCGGCGAACTGCCACGCCGTGTTGCGCAGCGCCTGCGCAAGAGCGCCCCGGCGGACGTGCTGGCTGGAGAGCACGTACTCGGCGAGCAGGCCGAGCCGTCCCTAGTAGTAGTGTCCCTGCGGCGAGATCCGGGTGTGGGCTCCCGAAGCCAGCACCGCGGCGGCGACGGGATCGTCGCCCCGATACGCGAAGAAGGCCTGTCCGCCGGACGATCTGAAGGTCGGCAGACCGGTCGCAGCCGCGGAGACGCCCCGGTGCTGGCCGTGGCTGACCGCGACGCCGGCACCGAGCCCCTGCCAGAGGCTGTCGCGCCGCGCGCGAAGCGGCTGCACGAAGATGCGCGCGACGCCGTCCTTGCCGTCCTGCAGATCGAGATCCGCGCTCCCGCCGTCAGCCACGCCGTTGAAGAGGCCCGCCGCATACGAGAGATTCCCGCCCGCGACGTCGCCGTGCAGCATGACGCCGACATCGCGGTTCGGTGCGAGCAGCGTCGGCAGCGCGCGCTCGATGAAGGTCAGCTCGGCTGCCGAGACCAGCCGCTCGATCCCGACGGGCGCCTTGAACTTGCCGGCGCGGACCTTGAACGAGGGCGTGAACCGCGCGTCGACGTAGGCATCCTGGAGCGCGGTCGTGCCGTTGCCGAAGTCCGGCATGACGCGGACGTCGAACTGCCGGTAGATCGTGCTCTCGACGATCGGCCGAACCCGCCTGAGGAGGAAGCTGTCGATCACGCGGTTGTCGGCATCTTTCAGGGCGAAGCGGCCGTCGGAGTGGAGCAGGCCCCGCAGGCGCAGGCGGAAACTCCCGTCGGCCGACGCGATCGAGAAGCCGCCGCGGCCCGCTGCCGTCTGCGGCGTCTGCCGTGCGCGCTCCGCCGCCTGTTCCTTGTCGAGCTCGATCTGCCTGGCGAGGATCCGGAGCTGCGTTTCCAAGTCCGCGATCCGTTCTTCGGCGCCGGACGCGGCGGTGGCACCCCCGGGTGAGCCGGCGGCGATCTGCTCGGTCGCGCGGGGGGCATCGCCATCCCGCCGCGGAACGTCGATGCGCGCGGCCGTGGGGTTAGGCTCCTGTGCCTCCGCCGCATGCGTGACGGAGGGCGCGAGATGGAGCGCCCACGCCATCGTTGCCGTGCAGACCGCTGTGGGAATCCAATTCGGTGTGGGCATGCCAGCCGTCATGAGCACGTAGCATGCCGCGGCAGAAACATGCGCAGCAATCGCTGTGATTTCAATGACTTGGGGCGAACACTCGGACTGGACCAGCAGGAGATCTGCGCATATATCCAGATATTCCGTGAAGTAACACGGCAAATTCCAAAGCGCCGTGATATATGCTGGACACAGTCGGAGAGTCACCGCACCCGTGGAGTTTATTCTGAGCATCTGGCGCGAGGCGTCCCGGCACATCGAGCTGGACACCTCGATCGAGCGGATCGCGCGGCTGCTGCGGACCCAGCTGCCCGCGGATGCGATCCTCGTCCGCAGTCTGAACGTCCACGATCAACGCGTCGAGACCGCGGCCATCGGGCTGAGCCGGGGGGGGGCTCCACTGCCGCGAACGGCGTCGGAGTGCAGCGCCGAGGCGTTCATCCGCGTGATGACGTGGTGCCGTCACGGCTCGGTTCTCCACGGGCGGAGCGCCGGCGCGGAGCCGCTCCTGCGCGTCCTCGCCCCCCAAGGCGTGGACGGCGACTGGCTCGCCGTGCCCCTCAGCCGCGAGGAACAGCCCATCGGCGCGCTTCTGCTCTTGGCGCGGCCACCGGCGCGGTTCGCCGGCGCGCACCTCGACGCCGCCGCGGCGCTTGCCGAACCGGTGGCGGTGGCGTTCGCGCACGACGCGCACTATCACGAGCTCGCGCGCCTGCGCGAGGCGGTCGAAGCGGACAACCGTGCGCTGCTGTCGCGGCTCGAGCGCGATTCGGTAAGCGACGCGATCGTCGGCGCGGAATCCGGGCTGCGGGACGTGATGGAGCGCGTCGATCAGGTGGCGCCGACCGACGTGCCGGTGCTGATCCTCGGCGAAACCGGCTCGGGGAAGGAGGTCCTCGCCCGTGCGATTCACGGACGATCGCGGCGGGCGGCCGCGCCGGTCGTCCGCGTGAACTGCGGCGCCATGCCGCCGGGCCTCATCGATTCGGAGCTGTTCGGCCACGATCGGGGCAGCTTCACCGGCGCGCTCACCGTCCGCAAGGGATGGTTCGAGCGCGCCGACGGCGGCACGTTGTTCCTCGACGAGATCGGCGAGCTTCCGCTCGACGCGCAGGTGCGGCTGCTGCGGATCCTGCAGGACGGGACGTTCGAGCGGATGGGCGGGCAGAAGTCGCTGAAAGTGGACGTGCGCCTGGTCGCCGCCACGCACCGCGACCTGCAGGGCATGGTCGCGGAGGGCACGTTCCGCGAGGACCTGTGGTACCGGATCAGCGTATTTCCGATTCACCTGCCGCCGCTGCGGGAGCGCCCGGAAGACATCCCCCCGCTGGCAACCCATTTCGCGCAGCGGGCCGGCAAGCGCCTGGGCGGCGCGCCGCTGGCCCTCACCACGGAGGACATCGAGCTGCTGACCTCCTATCCGTGGCCGGGCAACGTGCGCGAGCTCGCGACGGTGATCGAGCGCGCCGCGATTCTCGGCAACGGGCGTGGGCTCCACCTGCGGGCGGCCCTCGGTCCGTCGGCGCCGCGTCAGGGCCGCATGACGACGGCGGAGTGGGCGAAACGGGCGGAGAGCGTGGCCGCTGCGGATGCGCTGGCGACGTTGGACGCCGTCGTGAAGGCGCACATCACGCAGGCGCTGCGCGCCACGCACGGGCGGATCGAAGGACCGTTCGGCGCGGCGGCCCGGCTCGGCATCAACGCCCACACGCTGCGGGCGCGCATGCGCAAGCTGGGCATCCGGTGGGCGGCGTTCCGGCCGCGGCGGACGGCCGCGCGCGCGCGGCGCTGAGCCCCGGCACCGGCGGCGCGCGCCTGCGCGCGAACTCCGCCGCCGGTCAGGGGACGATCGGCAAACGACAGGGCTAATCGGAACTGTTGAGGGACAGCAGCGCAGCGACGGTCGCTAAATCACGGCCATCGCCACCTGAGCGGCCAGGATGCGGCGCAGCAGGCTCCACCCGTCATGTACTTCGGGTAACAGCGCTCGGTAACTCAGACGCTCCAACAATGGCCCGGCCTCTAGGGTGATCGGCGTTGGGCGTCTACTGGCATCGTCGATACATCAGCGCGCGGGCTCTGGCTCGAAGACGATTCGAAGACGCGTGCGGGTCGCCTGCGCGAAGCGTTCGAGGGCGTCGGTCGATGGACGCACTTTTCCGCCCTCGATCCGCGCGATGTAGGACTGCGAAGTCTTCATACGCCGAGCGAGCTGCGACTGCGACAAGCCGGCAGCCGTCCGGGCCTCGATCAGTGCCCGCGCGAGGTCGAACTCTTCGCCGAGGGCGTCGTACGCCTCCTTGTAGCCGGCGTCCTTGCTCCAGCGGCGGTGGAGCTCGCTGATCTTGGTCATGGCTTCAGTTCCTTTGCCCTCTGGAGTGACAGGTTGATCTCTCCCGTGGGCGTCTTCTCGGTCTTCTTGATGAAGGCCCTGACGATGACGACCCGCTGCTCTCTCGCCGTGACGTAGAGCGCGCGGGCGATGCCGGCTTTCCCCTTCAGGCGAATCTCCCAGAGCTGGCCGCGGACGTGGCGGACGTGCGGCTCTTTGACGTTGGGCAGGCCGACGGATTCGATCAACTCCGAAATCCGGACCAGCCGCGCCCGCATGTCCGCCGACAACTCGGCCAACTCAGCGTCGACCGTCTCGTTCAACGTCTCGACGGTCCACGCCATCGCCGCGATTATACCACATGTGGTATGGACCCGACTAATTCGTGGTCACGCGACCCGGCGCAACCCGTCAACGTCCCGGACCCAGCGCTCCAGCTGGTTCCAACTGGCGAAAATGCGGCTCACCATCTTTTCATCAGCACTCTCGGACGGCGCCAAGTAGTTGAAAAGTGGTGCCGTTGCGGCGGTTCGATTGAATCGATTTCCGTCGAACGCGATCCCTTCAGGGAAGAACAGCTGCTGCATCCGCTGCTTGTAGTCGAGCGACGCCTGGACCCACAGGTCTGACGCTCGCGGCAGAATGCGTTCTGCGAACGCCAGGATGCCCTGTACGTCGAGTTCGTCGACCGCGTCGGCGTGGTGGTCGATCTGCGCGAACGTCAACTCCTCGCGGAGCCTGTCGCGTTGCCGTTCGTAGCTCGTCGCGTCGATGCTCTGCGCGAACAGGAACGCCTCGTCCAGGCGATCTAGCTTCTGCTGGATGACCTTGACGCGCTTCTCCTGCTCCGCCGTCCGGTCCTTCGCTTCAGTCCGTCGCTGTTCCCAGACACTCAGAATCCGGTCTTTGACCAGCCGCATGTAGCCGGCCGTCGGCTGCAACAGCGCGAGTTCGTCGGCGAATGCGCCTTCGAGCTCGGCCTTGCTGACGTTCACGGCGCGACATTGGCGCTGACGGTGGTAGTAGGCGTAGTACCCGTTCCGTCCCTTCGACCAGCTGCCGGTGAGCGGGCGACCGCACATGTCGCAGCGCACGAATCCGCGCAGCGGGAAGTCCGGATGGTTCCGCTGACGAGGGCCGGCCACCACGATGCGGCCGTCGAGGACTGCCTGGGCGCGATAGAACGTGGCTTCGTCGACGAGCGGCTCGAAGTCGCCCTAAGTCGAGACGCCGTAGTCCGGGCTCTCGACTCGTCCGACGTAGATCGGATTCCGCATCATCTGGCCGAAGCTCTGTGGTGACACGCGCAGGCCTTTTCGGCTGCTGAGTCCCGCCTCGGTGACGCGAGCGATGACTTCCTGCTTCGTGTAGTTGCCCGTCGCGAGGTCCTCGAATGCGCGCCTCACCAGCGGTCCGCGTTCCGGATCGTGAATGAGGCTCGTCTTCGACCACTTCGGCGCGTTCAAGTAACCGAGCGGCGCCGGGAACGTCCAGCGTCCGAGCTCCAGGGCCGCCCGCATCCCGGCACGCGTTCGGTCCGAGCGCACGTCGTTGTCGAATTGCGCGAACGCGGCGAGCACGCCTTCCATCAGCTTCCCGGTCGATGTGTCGTCGATCGGCTCCGTCGCGGATCGGAGGGAAATCCCGAGCGACTGGAGGTGCGCACGGAGCGCGAAGTGGTCGTACTTCTCGCGCGCGAAGCGCGTGAGGTTGTAGACGACGACGAAATGCACCTTGCCCTTGCGCGTCCGGCAGTACTTCAGCAGCGCCTGGAGTTGCGTCCGGTCGGTCGTCTTCGCGCTCTCGCCTTCTTCGTGGAAGCGTTCGAGGATTTCGTAGCCGTGGCGGTGGCAGTACTCTTCGCAGGCGCGGAGCTGCGTGGGCAGACTCAGGTTGTCAGTCTGCTCCTTCGTGCTGACGCGAACGTAGATCACCGCGCCGACCATCTCTGGCAGCTTAGCCCCATCACCGGACGCCGGCAAGCCACGTCGTCTGGCCATTGCGGTTAGTGGATGCGAACGTCCTGCAGCGCCAGGTCGATCGTGATGTGCGCGACGGCTTCGGCGTGACGTGCGACCACGAGGACCTCGTCGTCCGTCAGCGTATTCGCATCATCGCCAAGTAGTTCTCGACACCGCGCAACGGCGATTGCTTCCCGCTCCTGTTCCGCACGATCGGGTACGTCCATGGCGCTTCCCCTTGAACGCGAGTCGCATCGATTCGAGTTGTTGGGTGGCGCGCTCCGGCGCGTCGATGTGGCGATCGACGCGCCGATCTCCGTGCGAGCGCGAATGCGGGCTTGAAACCGGCATCATCCGCCGAGGCTTTGCTTCGGGCGGTGACAGGGTGCGGATACGACCTCTGTCAGGCGTTCAGACGTGCCAGGAATGACGACCCTGGTGAACGCCGCCTCTGTCAGCGCATGGTCCTGAGGACGATGCGCCGTGGGAGGTCACGATGTTCACAGCTCACGAGCGTGCAGGTACGACTGCGGCGAAGTGAGGAGAATGCGCTCGATGCCGTGCCCTGTGGGCGCCGGCCGGATGCGCGCTCCGTTGGCCCTTGGGGCGAACGGAGGATGTGCCGTGCGGCACTGACGTGATGCCGCCAACATACTCCTGCGCGATTCGCGCGTCAACGCCATCCGAGAGACCATCACACGAACCACCATCGCGTAAGAGCCAGACATGTGCCGCGCGCAGGCGTCGTCAATGCCCGAAGGCCCGGCCGTCGGCCGGGTCGAAGCGAAGCGAAGAGCATTGACGACGCCGAGCACGGCGCGAGCGTCAAAGACGCGATGGTGTCGGGCGGCAGATTAACTCGCCAAAGGGGACGTTCTTCCGGGAAAGATGGACACGCGGGCGGACCCGATCGGCGACCAGATCACGCACTGCTTTCTCCGGACAAACTCGCACATGCTCGCGTGCTTGCGGGCGGCGCGTTCGTCCAGCACGTGCTGAGCACGCATGACAGCGACAGGGGACACGACCAACGCTGGCGTGAACGACCCCGTCGAGGCACTCTGGGGCCACCGACAGGGCAGGACACGGGGGTCGTTCACGCCAGCGTTGGTTCTGCGATTCCGACACCGGCTCCGGTGGCGACGGCGGCACAAAGCGCCGCCGCACCGACGCGTGCGCACGAAGTCGCTGCGGCAGAAGCGCTTGAACGCGGTTCGCGGTCATGGAGCCACCAGGGGTGAGAGGCCATCGTGAGAGGGCGCCGAAACCGGGGGGCCAACCTGACGCGATTTTCGCTTTGCCCCTGTCTTGGCCCAGGCTTCCCGGTCGATGGCCTTGGTGAGCTGCAGGTATTGGGCGTTGAGTTCCTGTACTTCACAGGCCGAGCAGCCGTACATTCGATCGTCGCGAAGGGACGTTGACGACGACCTCCACAGGACCGCGTCTCCCTCTCTCCGCCAGGCTCGATACAGCGCCGCAATCTTCCCCATTCCCTGCCGTCTGAATTCCCGGGCGATGAATCGATCGGCGGGCTCGCCCAGGTGCCCACCCACCTCCTTCCGGTCGCGGAAATACGCCTCCAGCGCCTTGCTGACGCTCGGGTCCAAGGGCGTCCAGAGTTGCTCGCGAAGAGCCGCTTTGTAGAGTGCGACGGCCTTCCTGAACCGGCGCGGCACGAGCAGGCGGACGGTCCAGGTGTGCAAATTCAGGAACAGCGTCTGATGACGGATCAAGAACTGCCGGAAGTCGATCGGAATTCGTCGGGTCACCAAGTAGAGAAACACAACACGGCCGGTGTCCTGCTTGTCGAGGCCGACCGGCATCTTGTCTGGGAAGCAGCGGATGATCTTGCCGCGACCAGCACCGAACGAGATGTGCGGGTACTCCTCGTCTCGAAGGCCTGTCTCGCGCGCGTCGAAGAAAGTCCGCTTGTCTTCCGCAGGGCTCAACCACCAGCATCGGCGATCCCCGAGCACGGCGTCGAGAATCATGACCCTCTCGACCATCCTGCCGATCGAGTTCAGACGGCGATTGCGATCGTCCGGAAGCCCGATCGCTTCGTACAGGGGCTTGTGGTGAACGTGGTACAGGCGCCCTCGTCGGACGGGTCCTGGCACAATGGCACGCGCGAATCCACGTGTGACGAGGCGGGCAACGAACTCCCGGCTGTTCTGGCCGCGAGCGGTACCCGTGAACGCGCAGTATTGGCGTTCCAGGAAGCAGCCGGCGTGCACCATGACAGTGGCGAGGAACTCGCGCTGGCGCTGGGTGAAGCCGAAGCCGGCGAGGGCGTTCACGCGCCGTTCGCTCACGCTGTCGAACGTCGGATTGCGCGGGTGTTCGTGCATCACAGGAAGTCCTCCATGATGCGCGGATGCGGCCGGGAGCGACCGCTGCCACCGCGTGACCCGACGACGTAGATCCGGAAGCCGGTCTTCCCGCGGCTGCCGGCGTGAGCGCCCCGGTAGTGGGGCGTGAACAGCTCGATGTCCTCGTGTTGCTCACGGCCGTCGACCTCGTACTCGATGCGGTAATCCGGAAAATGGACCTGGCCATCGAAGTACGGCAAGTCGTGCTCGCGCGCCCAGTCGCGGATCTCATCTTCGCCGCGGTCCGGTCGTCCGTCGCTGTCTGTTCGGCCTCGATTGTGGTCCTGCAGGAAATCCTGATACTCCCGCTTGAGGTCATGCTCGATGACGACGCGGCGGATCTCCAGATCCGGATGCTCGTCCCCGAGGCGCGCCTCCTCCTGGCGGAACGTCGCGTAGAGATTCGAATCATGCTCGATCTCGCGCGGGCGACTGACGCCAGCGTGGAACGCCTGCTCGGTGCCGCCGTCGCGCTCCAGGGTGTGTGAGTCGAGTAGATCGCGTCCCTCCTTTGTGAGCGTCAGACCGCGTTCTTCTCCGCCAAGGTCGACGGTCTCGACAAGGCCTTCGTCGCGGAGGTGGCGAACGGTATCGTGGTCGGTGTCGAGGTCCTGTTCGGGCACCACTCGGAACGTGCCGACGGCGGCGAGCGTCCGGCTGTCCTCGCCATTGAGTTCGTAAACGCGGTCACGATCAACGACCAGCTCGCGCTCCTCGCCGCGTGGCAGGTCGAGGTCGTGCATCAGGGTGTCGCGCGGATCGTGATCGTCCCGGTCGCGGTCCTCATACACGCGCGGCCGTTCGTCATCGCGATCGTGCTCGCCGTAATCGCGCGGATCGTTCCATCGAGCGTCGGGCATCGGGCCCTCCTTTGCGCACAGCTCGCGCCAGTTGGGTTGTCCGTGAAAGACGCCCTGGCAGTGTCTGCGAGGGGCTGTTCAGGGAAGCGCCGAGGCGCCGGGGCGTGTCGCCGCGGCGATCAGCGCGGGGTCGTGTGGGAACCCGGCTCGGGGCCCTTGAGGCTACCGAGCGGCGGTTCGGCCCGCGTTCATGACAACGGCGGGGCCCGCAGCCGACCAAGAACTGCTGCTCGTTTTATACGCCGACTCGAGCACCAGAAGCAATGTCTCAAGAGGCCACGACGTCCCCGCAGGGAATCGCACGTGCTAAGCGCAGCCGGCTCGACCCTTCGTTCAGTTGTCGTCTTCGCCTCAGGAACAGCTTCGATCCCGCAGCGCCCGTTCGGTTGTCTCGGAGGACGCAAGATGCACCTGATTGGGCCGCGTGATAGCGCGTGAACACGACTTCCGTCGCTACGTCAGTCGTCACCGTCAGGCCGACAATCCGAACCGGCCTATCTTAAGCGCCGATGCCGATCAGGAAGTTCATCTGCTTGCCTGCCTGCTCGTAGTACAGCGTGCTGTTCGACGCAGGGAAGAGTCTGACCTTCGCAATGACCACGGCGCCTCGAACAGCTCCAATCTAGGGGACCTCGACGCCGCTCTTGTGGCAATTCGAGAAGTGGCCTTCGGCCAGAAGGCCGTTCGTACCGTCGTCCACGTCGGTACCGAGCCGTTCCAGGCCAACTGGTATCGGTATGTTCGTGCCCCAGCCTCGATGGTTCAACGCATTCTTGATGGCCTCATTCCTTCCAACGGGATCGAAGATGTACGTTCCCCCTCGTTGTATCTGACGGCGCTCCCCGGCCCGCTTCGGAACGACAAGACCATCCCGGCGGCGACCGACTGACGACCGCGCCCCGTCGCGGCGCCGAATCGCACGACCGTGAAAGCCACGAAGCCGTTCCGCGGGAATGTGGTTTCGTGGCTTCGGTCAGGACGCGAGCCGGTACAGAACGCCGGCCGCCGCGCACCCGAGCAGCGTCTGGATCATTCCGGCACCGAACCGGAAGATCGCCAGCGCGGCCGTTGCCGTCAACAGCAGCGACGCCAGATTGACGCTCCGGAGGACGGGCACGTCGAGCGCCAGACCGGCGAACCTCAGGGGCACGGTCTGCGTGAAAATGACGTGGAGCGCGAACCACACCGCGAGGTTCAGGATGACGCCTACCACGGCGGCAGTGATGGCGGACAGCGCCCCCGCCGCGGCACGGTTGCCGCGCAGGGACTCCACGAATGGAGCTCCCACCAGGATCCACATGAAGCACGGGACGAACGTCACCCACGTGGTCAGCAGGCCGCCGAGGGTGGCGGCGAGGAGGGGCGGCAGGTCGCCGGACTCGCGGAATGCCGCGAGGAACCCGACGAACTGCGTCACCATGATGAGCGGCCCCGGCGTCGTCTCCGCCAGGCCAAGGCCGTCGAGCATCTCGCCCGGCTGCAGCCAGCCGTAGGTGTCTACCGCCCGCTGCGCGACGTAGCCGAGCACGGCGTACGCGCCGCCGAAGGTCACGACCGCGGCCTTGGAGAAGAACACCGCGATCTCGCTGAACACGTGCGCGCGGCCGAACAGGGCGATGAGCCCGGCCGTCGGGCCGAGCCACAGCATGAGGCAGACGATCGCCACTCGGAGCAGCCATCCAAGACCCGGCCGCGTGTGGGGCGGCATGGCCATCCCCAGGCGGCTCTGCGCATCGGTGACGATTGCCCCTCCCGACGCGTGGGCGTGCCGGCCCGCGCCCAGAAACGCCGGCCACCCCAAGCGGCCGCCGGCCAATCCTACGAGCCCTGCGGTCAGCACGATTGCGGGAAAGGGGACGTTGAAGAAGAAAATGGCCACAAACGCCGCCGCGGCCAGCCCCAGCATCACCCGGTTCCGGATCGCGCGCCCGCCGACGCGGACCACCGCCTGGACGACCACAGCGAGCACGGCCGCCTTCAGCCCGAAGAAGAGACCCGCCACGACGCTCACGCTCCCCCAGAGGACGTACACCCAGCTGAGCGCGAGGATCGCCAGCAGCCCGGGCAGGATGAACAGCGTTCCTGCGATGAGGCCGCCGCGCGTCCGGTGCATCAGCCAACCGATGTACACCGCCAACTGCTGCGCCTCCGGTCCCGGCAGCAGCATGCAGTAGTTGAGGGCGTGGAGAAACCGCGTCTCTCCAATCCACCGCTGCTCCTCGACAATGATGCGGTGCATGACGGCGATCTGCCCGGCAGGTCCGCCGAAGCTGAGTGCCGCCACTCTCGCCCAGACCGCGACCGCTTCGCGCAGGCTCACCCCATGACCGGAGACGACCTCGTCCGGAGCGGAAGCGGGGACGGGCAGAGCGGGCGGCATCGCGGCAGATTGTACGGGATCGGCTCACGCCGGATGGACGAAGACGCCCGCCGGGTCCGGGGTGACGTACACATCGCGCTGCGCTGGAAGGCCGAGGCCGAGCGCGCGGTACCGGTCCTGCGGCATCTCGACGCGGAACGGACTGCCCCACTCCGACAGCAGCTCCAGCTTGACCGTCGGCCCCGCCGCGTTCACGTGGACGACACGGGCCCGGAACTGATGATCGTTGTCGCGGGTCGCCTGCACGGTGAGCGCGTGCGGCCGCACGTAGACGCACACCTCCCCGGCGCCCGCCGCGTGCGTCGAGGGCACCTGCACCGGCACGCCGCCCAGGTACGCCTGTCCCCGCTCGACGCGGCTGTGGAACAGGTTCACGTCTCCGAGGAAGCTGCAGACGAACGCCGTCGCCGGCTGGTCGTACACCTCCTGGGCGGTGCCGATCTGTTCGACCCGCCCCGCGTTCATGACGACAACGCGGTCGGCGAGCTCGAGGGCCTCTTCCTGGTCGTGCGTCACGAAGACCGTCGTGACGGCGAGCTCGTCGTGCAGCCGCCGCAGCGAGCGGCGGAGATCCTGCCGCACCCTGGCATCGAGCGCGCCGAACGGCTCGTCGAGCAGCAGGACCCGGGGCTGGACGGCCAGCGCACGCACCAGCGCCACGCGCTGGCGCTGGCCGCCGGAGAGCTGCGAGGGGTAGCGGTCCGCCATCATCCCGAGGTGCACGAGATCGAGCAGCTCGCTCACCCTGCGGCGGATCTCCGCTTCGGCCGGGCGGTCCTTCCGTGGCTTGACGCGCAGCCCGAAGGCCACGTTCTCGAACACCGTCATGTGGCGGAACAGCGCGTAGTGCTGGAAGACGAACCCAACGCGCCGCTCGCGCGCCGACCGCGCGGTCGCATCGTCGCCGTCGAACAGGATTCTCCCGGCATCGGGGATCTCCAGCCCGGCGATCAGGCGCAGGAGCGTCGTCTTGCCGGACCCGGATGGACCGAGGAGCGCCAGGAGCTCTCCGGGCTCCACGTCTACGGTGACGTCGTCCACCGCATGGAAGGCGCCGAACTGCCTGGTGACGCCGCGTACGCTGATGCTCATCTCGTCCTCCCGTGCATGCCGGTCTTGAGCTCAATGCCGGCCTTCGCCGCGATGGTGACCAGAGCGAAGATCGCGAGCACCGAGGCCACCGCGAAGGCCGCGGCGAAGTTGTACTCGTTGTAGAGAATCTCGACGTGGAGCGGCGCCGTGTTCGTCTCCCCGCGGATGTGTCCCGAGACGACCGACACCGCGCCGAACTCCCCGATCGCCCGCGCGTTCAGGAGTACCACACCGTAGAGCAGCCCCCACCGGATGTTCGGAATGGTGATCCGGAAGAAAGTCTGCCAGCCGCCCGCGCCGAGGCTGATGGCCGCCTGCTCCTCTTCCGACCCCTGTTCCTGCATCAGCGGGATCAGCTCGCGGGCCACGAACGGCACCGTCACGAAGAGCGTGGCCAGCAGGATGCCAGGGACCGCAAAGACGATCTGGATGTCGCGTTCGGCGAGCCACGGCCCGAAGTAGCCCTGCATCCCGAAGAGCAGCACGAAGACGAGGCCGGCAATCACCGGGGAGACGGCGAACGGAAGATCGATGAGCGAGACGAGGAACCCCTTTCCGGGGAAGTCGAACCGCGCGACCGCCCACGCCGCCGCGATGCCGAAGATCACGTTGATTGGCACCGCGACCAACGCGGCAACGAGCGTCAGGCCGAACGCGCTCCGCGAGTCGGCATCGGCGACAGCGGCCCAGTACGCCGACGGTCCGGACTCGAACGCCTGAGCGAAGATCGCCACCAGCGGCAGGAACAGGAAGAAGCCGAGGAACAAGAGCGCCAGCCCGACGAGCGCCCACTTCGCCAGAGGCGCCTCGGCGGCGACGAGCGCAGGGGCAGCCGGCGCGCGGTCGAGCGTCTGCGTCACGTCCATGCGCGCCCTCCGTGTCGTGGTCCGTGCTGTGACATTGGATGACTTCCTTCGGGCCTCAGGCGGCTGCCGACCGCCTCGCCCACCCGTGGAGGAGGTTGATGAGGAAGAGCAGTCCCAGCGACAGCGTCAGCATCACCGTCGCGATGGCGGTCGCTCCCGTGTAGTCGTACTGCTCCAGCTTCGTCATGATCAGCAGCGTCGTGATCTCCGTGCGCATCGGCTGGTTCCCGGAGATGAACACCACGGATCCGTACTCGCCGATCGCCCGCGCGAAGGCGAGCGTGAACCCCGTCAGCAGCGCCGGCAGGATCATCGGCAGAATCACGCGCCTGAACGTCTGCCAGCGGCCCGCGCCGAGGCTTGCGGAGGCTTCCTCCAGCTCCGCCTCGATGTCCTGCAACACCGGCTGGACGGTCCGCACGACAAAGGGAAGCCCGATGAACGTGAGCGCGACGAGGATGCCGAGCGGCGTGAACGCCACCTTCACGCCG
>Ga0299914_10000664_pt1 | contig 21207 bp, 21 predicted proteins | sample RVTome_10_FD_201361 | JGI IMG/M metagenome (GOLD analysis project Ga0299914, IMG submission 201361) | Soil microbial communities from uranium-contaminated site in the Upper Colorado River Basin, Wyoming, United States - RVT153D57 (version 2) ...
CCCAGCGTACCCACGGCGTCCCCCGAGCCGACGAGGATGTGGCGCGAGCGGACGGGCCCGTCGAGACCCGTGACGAGCACCACCGGCGCACCGGCGACGAGCGCGGCGGCGAGGGCCGGCCAGACCGGATCTTCGGGGTCGTGGCGATCGAGGAACACGTCGATCTCGCCGCCACACGAGAGCCCGACCGTCGCGGCGAGCTCGTCGCTGATCCCGTACGAGACGATTCCGGGCTCGTCGCCCGCGAGGAGCCCGCGGAGGCGCTCGTGGAGGTCGCCCTCGACACACCCGCTCGACACGGAGCCGGCGATGTGCCCCCCCTCCGAGACCGCGAAGCGGGCTCCGGGATCGCGGGGGGCCGAGCGTCGCACGCCGATCAGGGTGGCCACGGCGGCCGTTTCGCCCCGCTCGGCCCATTCGACCAGCGGTCTGTGGATCTCCTTGAAGCTCATCTCACATCGTCTCGCGTCCGGCGACCCGGGGCAGCTTCACTCCTCGCGACGCGCCTCGCGGATGGCCTCGGCCAGCCGCGGCACGATCTCGAACAGGTCGCCGACGACGCCATAGTCGGCCACCGAGAAGATCGGCGCGTCGGCGTCCCGGTTGATGGCCACGATCACCTTGGCGGTGCGCATCCCCGCCAGGTGCTGGATCGCGCCGCTGATCCCGACCGCGAAGTACAGGTCCGGCGAAACGGTCTTCCCGGTCTGACCCACCTGCTCCCCGTGCGGACGCCAGCCGGCATCGACCACGGCGCGGCTGGCACCCAGCGTCGCCTCGTCACCCAGCGCGGCGACGAGGTCCTCGAGCAGGTGCCAGTTCGCGGGGTCCTGCATCCCGCGGCCGCCGGAGACGATGATCGTCGCCTCGGACACGTCGAGACGGTCGCGTTCGCTCTGCTCGACCGCCGTGACGCGGATGCGCGGCTCGCCCACGGGCTCGATACGCTCGACCCGGCCCGCGCCGTCGCGACTCTCGGGCGTGAACACGTTGGCCCGGACCGTCATGAGGGCCGGCGCGTCCTCGAATCGGAGGGTCGCGATAGCCTTCCCCGCGAACATCGGACGCCTCACGGCAAGCGCGCCGTCGGACAGCTCCCAGGCGACGATCTCCGTGGCGAGGCCGCGGTCGAGCCGGGCCGCGACCCGTGGGGCCAGATCCTTCCCGCGCGCGCTGGCCGGAAACAGGACGGCGGCGTAGCCGCCCGCGGACACCCGCGCCGCCACCGTGGCCGCCGCCACGTCCGGGGAGTCCGGTTCGAGGCCGGGGGCCTCCGCCACCAGGATCCGCGCGGCCCCCAGCCCGGATAGACCCGCCACCGCGTCGGCCGTGCCGGTGCCGCCGACCGCGATCACGTGCGCCTCCCCCCCGAGCGCATCGGCCATCGAGCGCGCGAGCCCCGTCACCTCGCGGGCGGCCTTCCCCGCGGTCCCGTCGCGGACCTCGGCGTACGCCAGGACGTCGGGCATCAGAGCACCCTCGCTTCCTCGCGCAGCGCCGACACCAGTTCGGGCACCGCATCGGGACCTTCGCCGACGATGCGGCCCTGCGACGGGGCCGGGGGCTCCTCCAGCGACACGAGCTCGAGCGCCGGCTCGGCGAGCGTCACGGGCTTCTCGTCGAGCGGCTTCTTCTTCGCCGCCATGATGCCCTTGAGGCTCGGATAGCGGGGCTCGTTCAGACCCTTCTGGGCGGAGACGACCCCCGGGAGGTCGAACTCGACGACCTCGTGCCCGCCCTCGACCTCGCGCCGGGCCACGGCGTGGCCGTCCTCGATGTCCAGAGCGACGACCACCGTGGCACAGGGCAGACCGAGGAACTCGGCCACCATCTGCGGCACCTGCATGTTGTCGTCGTCGATCGCCTGCTTGCCGAACAGGAGCAGGTCGAACTCGCGGCCCCCGATCTCGTCCGCGAGGGCGCGGGCCACGGCCCGGCCATCGTGTGTCGCCTCGGAGACGAGGAGCACGGCCTCGTCGGCGCCGGTCGCGAGGGCCGTGCGCAGCGCCTCGGCGGCCTCGGGCGGACCCACGGAGATCGCCGTGACGGTTCCTCCGCCCGCCGCCTCCCTGCGCCGGATGGCCTCCTCGAGCGCGAACTCATCGTACGGGTTCACGACGTACTTCACCCCCGAGGGATCGATGTGCCGCCCCCCCGCAGCGATTCGGATCCGCGTGGCCGAGTCGGGCACACGCTTGATGCAAACGATCGTGTTCACGTCGTCGTTCTCTGTCTGGTATGGACGAGCCTGCGTACGTCCCGCGACCCGGCGTCCCTCCGGCGGGCCGCTATCGGCTCTGGTAGGTCGCGATCTCTTCGTTCGTAAGGGAGCAAAGACGGAAGGCAATGAGGTCGATCAGCTCGTCGGTGACGGCCTTCTGGCGCCGGATGCGGTCCCGGTCCGCCTCGGACTCGGGCGTCGACGTCCGGAGCTCGACGAGACGGGCTGCCAGCCAGGTGAGGAAGTCGTGCGCCACGTCCCGGTGCTCGCGGTCGCGGTCGGGCTCTCCGTTCCGGGAACGCGGCAGGAATGCATCGATCAGGGCGAGGAGCCCCGGAAACACCATCTCGGTCAGCTCGTCGTCGCCGACGAGCTCCTCGTCGGTGATCTCTTCCCAGCTCAGCTCGTTCCAGTACAGCTCGCAGGCTTCCTCGAACAGATGCTTGCGCACGTCGGGAGCGGCGGGTCTGAGGACGATGTCTCCGGGAGACAGCCTCCGGCCGACGGCCTTGCGGATCCCGCGCATCCGTTCGGTGATGAGCGTGCGGGCGGCGAGCGCCAGCTCGCCTTCGGGCGCCTGCGTGGTGGTCGGGAACGGCCGAGTGTCGTTGCTCACGGTGCCGAAGATGCCACGGCCTTCGCACCGGAACAAGCCTGAGGGCGGCGCGCCGCCGCGATTCAGGGCACGCCGGCCCCGGCCCTGTCGGACGCCGCCTGGGCCAGGCGCTGGCGCAGCCAGAGCACCCGGGCGCGTTGGACCGGCGTCAGGAACCCGGCCAGCCGTCGCTGCTCGTCCACGAGCACCTGCGCGGCCCGGACCTCGAGCGCCATCGCCTCGTCGAGGAGCTCGGCGATCCGCGCCTCGTCCCCCGCGGGCTCGCGCACCAGCCCTGCGAGTTCCTGCCGGATCGTGCGCACGCGCGCGGTGATCCGGCCCCGCTCGAGCCGCGTCGTCTGGAGCTCGGCCCGCAGGCGGCGCGTCTGGTCCGCCGAGAGACCGAGCGCCTGCCCCGCCCTCCGCGCGAAGCGGTCGACGAGGGCCTCCCCCTGCCGCTCGTCGGGGGGCTCGACGTCGGTGGAGCGCGGCGCGACCCGCTGCTGGGCCCCGCGTGCCTGCGCCCGCCCATCGCCCGCGGTCGCGAGAAGGCCCGCGAGCGCGAGCGCCGAGACGAGCGCGGTCTTCGTCGTGACGGATCTCATCGCTCCTCCTCCCATGGCGGACGCGCGTCACCCGGCTCCACGGCCTCCGAGCCCACCCACGGACCGCCGACCCCCGGGTCCTCGAGCAGTCCGACACCGAGCACGGCCCGCACCTCCCCGCCATCCATGCCGAGCTCGTCGAGGTCCTGCCGGAACCCCTCGAGCGCGACCTGCGGGTTCCACTCCCCTGCCGGAGCTTCACCATCCACGATTCGCCACACGCCCACGCTGGTCAGGAGGAGCGCGATTCCCGCGGCCGCCCGCCACGTGACCGCGAGCCACCCGGGGCGGGGCTCCCGCCGCAGACGGGTCCGGCGGGCGTCCGCGCGTCGCGCCTCGAACGACCGGTACACGGCGCGGCGCTCGATGTCGGTGAGCGGCGCCTGCGATTCCGCCGCGAGCGCCCGCACGATCTCGAGCTCGAGGCGGCAGACCTCGCAGACCGCGAGGTGGCGCTCGATGTCTTCCGCGTCGGTGGCCGTTCCGCGCGCGTACTCCGCGAGCACATCGATCGGGTGGTCCGACTCGTGGGCGTTCCGGTTCATCCTCGTCTCGGCGCTCCGGCTTCGATTCACACGTCGGCGGCGGCATCCGGGGCCCGCGCCGACGGCGGGTCCGCGGCCAACAGCCGCCCCATGTGCTCCCTCAGCTTCGTCATCCCGTGGTGATAGCTCACCCGGGCCGATCCCTCGGTCGTCCCCAGCATCTCCGCGATCTCGCGGTACGAGAGCCCTTCGGTCGTCCTCAGGAGGACGGCGTGCCGCTGCCGGTCCGGGAGCGTCTCGATGAACGAGAGCGCCCGTCCGGCGAGGTCGCGGTCCACGGTCTCCCGGTCCGGCCCGCGCGCGCCGCACTCCGGCTCCGGAACGCGGTCGAGCCCGACTCGCGGCGCACGCGCCCGCCGCCGCACCCAGGAGCGCGCCTCGTTGAGCGCGATCGTCGCGATCCAGCTCCGGAAGGTCGCGTCTCCCCGGAAGTCCGCGATGGCGGCCGATGCCTTAACATACGCCTCCTGGACGATGTCCAACGCGATGTCGCGGTCCTTCACCACGCGATGTGCGAGGCGAAACACCAGATCGGCGTGCCGGTCGTACAGCTCCCGCCACGCCCGCTGGTCGCCGCTTCGTGCTCGTTCGACCGCCGGACCGTCGTCTGACATCAGGCTCGTTTCGAGACAGGTGTTCAGCGCGCCCGCGGAGACGACGCCGGGACTGGTTCCGACGATGACTCGGGGGTAAGACGTCACGGGACGCGGGAACGTTAAACACGCATCCGGCCGTGCAACGCGCGGGCCAGAGGGCGTGTTACCCAGTGCGAGAAGACGAAATCCATGGCGTCGAAGCCGCCGGCCTCAAGCGAGGGCGAGAGCGCGTCGGGTGCGGGATCCGGACCGGAGACCGACCGCGGCGCGGACGAGCCCGGGCTCGTGGAGGCGGTTCAGCAGGGCGATGCGGACTCGTACTCCCGGCTCGTGGCACGATACATGGATCCGGCCTACGCCGTCGCGCTTTCGATCCTCCGGAATCCGCACGATGCGGAAGACGCGGTGCAGGCGGCGTTCATCCGGGCGCTCGAGCGCATCGGACAGCTGCGCCCGGGCAGCCGGTTCGGCCCCTGGTTCTATCGGGTGCTGAGGAGCACCTGTCTGAACCTGAGGCGGCGCGAGATGCTGCGCGCGCACCCGGAGGTTCCCGACTCGGCGCGGGCCGATGACGATCCGCACCGGGAGCTGGAGAAGAAGCGGAAGCGGGACCGGATCCTGGAAGCGCTGTCCGAGCTGCCGGAGCGGCAGCGGACGGCGGTGATGATGTACGACCTGGAAGGATACGACCACGCGGAGATCGCGCAGGTCCTGGAAATAGCCGTCGGAACTTCGCGGGCGAACCTGCACCACGGCAGGCAGGCCCTCAGGAAGATCCTCGGAGACTCGGAATGATGCGAGATCAAGAGCGAGAGGGCCGGAGCTGGCCCGAGTGGCTGGAGCCGCTCCGGCCCGATGACATGACCCGCCGCCGGCTGCACCGTGCCGTGATGGAGACGGCCGAGAGCATGCTGCGCGCGCGGACGTGGACGGAGGTCGCGTCGCGCTGGTCCGCGGTGCTCGCACCGCTGGCGGCCGGGCTCGCGGTGGCCTCCGGAGTCCTCGCGTATCGGGCGGCGACCCCGGACGCTCCCGCGGGACCGTCCGTCGTGGCCGACGTCGCATCCGCAGTGGCGCCCGTCGACCTCGGGACGTACCTCGCGCCGGATGCGGAAGCCCCGCCGGCCCTCCTGATCGACGTCGTCGAGCCGAGCCGCGAGGCCGTGCTCACAGCGGCGCTGGTTTCCCGTTGACGCGCTGAAACGCGCGGAAAGCCGGGTTCGTATGGACGGTTCCAGGTGGAAGGCGGGCGTGCTGCTCGTGCTGGTGTTCGTGGCCGGCGCCGCGGTCGGCATCGCCGGCGATCGCCTCGATCTGATCCCGAAGCCGATCCAGGCGACGGAGCCCGCGGAGCCAGGGCGGGACGCCGGGGACCGCTCTCCGCGCCAGCGCGCGGAGGATGCGGAGGATGCGGAGGATGATGACGGTGCGGACGAGGACCAGACCACGATCGAGCGCTTCGCGGACGATCTCGGTCTGACGGCCGCGCAGCGTACCGAGATCGAGACGCTGCTCGACCGGTATCGGGCCTCCACGCGCGAGCTGTGGCACCAGGTGCGGCCGAAGTACCGCGCGCTGATGGACTCGGTGCGGGTGGAGATCGAGGCCGTGCTGACGCCGGAGCAGGTCGAGCAGTACCGGGCGCTCCTGCGCGAGCGGTACGGCGGCGGAGACCGGGAGCGCGACGGGGATCGCCGCGACCGGTAGACCGGTCGGGAGCGGGCAAGACGGACGGGGGACGGCACGACCCGCCACAGGGGAACGTTCAGGAATTCGAGCGAGGGGAAATGACGCGTCTTCACGATAGAGGGGTCGGAGCGGTCCGTCTCGTCGCCACCGGGATCCGGCGGACGGCGGCCGCGGCGGCCCTGGCGACGGCGGTGGCGTGGACGGGGGCGCCGGCCCACGCGCAGGAGCAGCAGGAGCAGGAGGGCTTCCGGCCGATCACCCTGGAGGAGGCCGTTTCGACCGCTGTACGGCGGAACCCGGGTCTGTCGCAGGCCCGCACCAACATCGAGACCGCGGAGTACGGGCGGCTCAGCGCCTACGGGAACTTCCTCCCCAACGTGGACCTCTCGTACGGCTATTCGAACGCTTCGTCGGGGCGCCTCGATCCGACCGGCCAGGGGATCGTGACCACGAGCTACAGCACCCAGCTCGGCGCATCGATCATGCTGTTCGACGGCTGGCGCCGGTTCACGGACCTCCGGGGCGCCAAGCTCGGCGTGGTCGAGCAGAACGCCCGCTACAGGCAGACCGAGTTCCAGACCATCCAGCAGGTGAAGCAGGCGTACTTCAACGCGGTCGCGGCACGGGACCTCGTGGGCGTGGAGGAGCGACGGGTCGAGCGCCAGGAAGACCAGCTCGACTTCGTGGAGCAGCAGCTCGAGCTCGGACGCTCCACGCGCGCGGACCTCCTGCGGTCGCAGGTCGACCTCAACAACGCGCGGCTCGCGCTCCTGAACGCCGAGAACAACGAGCGCACGACGACGTTCCGGCTCACCGAGGTGGTCGGGTCGGAGACGCGCGTGGGGCCGGTGCCCGAAGCGACGCTCGAGGCCCGACCGCTTCCGTTCTCCCGCGATCAGCTCTTCTCGATCGCCGACCAGTCGGCCCCGTCGCTCCGGACCGCCGAGGCCGCGACCGAGGCCGCGGAGGCCGCCGTCTCGAGCGCGCGCTCCGCGTACCTGCCGTCGCTCAGCTTCAACGGCGGCTGGGCCTGGTCCAACCAGGAGTTCCCGCCCACCAACCGCTCCTGGTCCATCCGATTGAGCGGGAGCATGCCGCTCTTCAACGGCTTCCAGCGCGAGACGCAGGTCTACCGGGCGCGTGCCCAGGCCGACCTCGCCGAGCAGGAGGAGCGGGCGGCGCGGCTCAACCTGAACTCGGAGCTCGATGCGGCCTACTCGAGCGCGCAGTCGGCGCAGGCCGGGATCGACCTCGCCGAGCAGAACGTCACGCTCTCCGAGGAGAGCCTGCGGGTGGTGCAGGAGCGCTACCGGCTCGGGCTCGCGACCATCCTCGAGCTCCAGGACGCGCAGATCACGCTCACGCAGGCCGAGGCGGATCTCGTCCAGCGCCGGTTCGACTACCAGCTCGCGCTGGCGCAGATCGAGGCGCTCCTGGGCCGGCCGGTGGAGGGCTCCTGAGGATCGGCTGCGCGCGGAGCTGACCGGCGTACCGCCGCTCCACCGGGGCGGTGATGACCGGAGGCGATCCCGGGTCCGGGATCGCCTCCGCGCACATCCGGGCCGTACCCGCCGCCGGGTCGTCGCTCCGGCATCGGTCACGCGTCGTTTGGCGCCGCCCCCCCTGTCTCCGGCCTCGACCGGTGTTCACGCGGCATTCGGACGCCTCGCAGCCCGATCGGTTCAACACAACGCGCGTCTCGGGTGTCCAAGTATGCGGAACCGGCCGCGCGCCGGCTCCGCCGCGCGTGCCCGGCACGTACGCCGTGCCGCACGCGTCCGGAGACGAACCCCATCTTTCACGAGCAGGTATAGAACGCCATGACGACGGAGAAGCCCCGGATGTCCCCCATCGAGCGAGGACGCGCCCGCCGCGTGCCCGGGCGGCCGTTCATCCGAGCCCTGGCGTGGGTGGCCGCGGTGTCCTCCATCGTCGGTGCCGTGGGGTGCGCGCGGGGCGAGGCCATCGAGGCCGGATCCACGCTCCAGACGGAAACGGCGAGCCGCCAGACCATCGTGTCGAGCGTCGAGGCCACCGGCACGATCGAGCCGATCCGCATCATTGAGGTCAAGTCGCAGGCCGGCGGCGAGATCCTGAACCTGCCGGTCGAGCTGGGCGATCGTGTCCAGCAGGGCGCCCTGCTCGCGGAGATCGACCCGCGCGACGTCCGCAACGCGCACGACCAGGCCGCGGCGGACCTCGAGGTCGCGCAGGCCCGGTTCGACGTCGCCCAGCGGCAGCTCGGGCGCATGGAGCAGCTCCACGATTCCGACATCGTGTCCCAGGAGGAGCTCGAGACGGCGATCCTCGAGCACGCCAACGCGAAGGCGGAGCTCGTGCGGGCCGAGACGAACCTCGAGCTGGCGGCCGACCGCCTCGAGGACGTGGAGCTCCGCGCGCCCATCACGGGGACGATCGTGGAGCGGGCCATCGAGGAGGGTCAGGTGATCACCGGGACGCGCGATCTGACGGGCGGCACGGTGCTCATGCGCATGGCCGACCTCCAGCAGGTCCAGGTCCGCACGCTCGTGGACGAGACCGACATCGGGCGGCTCGAAGCCGGGCTTCAGGCCGAGATCACCGTCGAGGCCTACCGCGAGCGGACGTTCCGCGGCGTCGTGCTCAAGATCGAGCCCCAGGCCGTCGTGGAGCAGAACGTCACCATGTTCGCGGTCCTCACGCGGATCGAGAACGAGGACGACCTGCTCCGGCCCGGCATGAACGCCGACGTGGAGATCGTGATCGGACGCGAGGAGGACGTGCTCGCGCTCCCCAACAGCGGCATCAAGACCGAGCAGGAGGCCACGCAGCTCGTCCAGGCGCTCGGCATGGATGTCGACATGGAGGCCATGACCGCCCGTGCCCGCGAGCTCCTGGCGGACGACGGCGAGGGCACGCCGACCGAAGCCGCGGCCGCCGGGGACGAGGAGGTGATCAACGGCGTCCCGGTCTCGCGGATCCGGTCGATGTCGCAGGAGGAGCGGCGCGAGTGGTTCTCCGGTCTCTCGCCGGCCGACCGCCAGCGGATGTTCCAGCTCTTCCAGCAGCAGCGCGAAGGGCGGTCGGGCGGAGCCGCGGGCCAGCCGCGGCCCGCGTTCGTGTTTCAGTACGGACCCGAGGGGGCGCTGACGCTCAAGCCCATCGTCATCGGGCTGGGGAACTTCGACTACACGCAGGTCGTCGCCGGTCTCGACGAGGGCGAGGAGGTGGTCGCCATTCCCCTCTCGTTGATCCAGCAGCAGGACCTGCTCAACCGGATCCGCAGCCGCAACCAGCTTCCGGGCATGGGAGGCGGGCGGTGAGGACCCTGCGGCCGATGCACGCGAGGGGGCCGGTGGGGCGGGCGCTCCGGCGTCCCGATGGGAGACCGACGTGATCTTCTTCGAGATCCTGCGGGTCGCCATGGACGCGATCCGCGCCAACAAGCTGCGCTCGCTGCTCACCATGCTCGGCATCGTGATCGGCGTGGGCGCCGTGATCACGATGGTCGCCCTGGGCGAGGGCGCGCAGCGCGCCGTCGAGGAGCAGATCGCGCAGCTCGGCACGAACGTGCTGACGATTCGTCCCGGACAGGGGATGTTCGGCGGCGTCCGCGGCGGATCCGAGGCGCGGCTCACCGTGGAGGACGCCGAGGCCATCGCGGCGGCGCCCGCGGTCGTGTCGATCGCCCCCGAGATGCGGGGCAACCAGCAGGTGGTGTTCAATCGGGCCAACGCCAACGTCCGCATCATGGGCTCGACGTCCAACTACGCCGAAGTGAACAACTACGACCTCGCCCTGGGGCGGTTCTTCGATCGCTCGGAGAACGAGGGCCGCAAGCGCGTCGCCGTGTTGGGCGGCGCGATCCCGGGTCTCCTCGGCACCGACGCGATGAGCATCGTCGGCCGCACGATCTCGATCCGGAACATCACGTTCGAGGTCGTCGGAGTCCTGGCCGAGAAGGGTAGCCAGGGGTGGTTCAACGAGGACGAGCAGATCTACGTCCCGCTCCAAACCGCGCAGTTCCGGCTCCTGGGGACGGAGCGCATCGGCGGCATCAAGGTCGTGGTCCAGGACCGCGCGGCGATTCCCGTGGCGATGGTGCAGATCGAGGAGATCCTGCGGCGCGCGCACCGCATCCCGCTCGGACGCGAGAACGACTTCTGGATCTCCGACAGCCAGCAGTTCCTCCAGACGCAGCAGGAGACGACGCAGACCTTCACGCTGCTCCTGGCGGGGATCGCGGCGGTCAGCCTGCTCGTCGGCGGCATCGGGATCATGAACATCATGCTCGTCTCGGTGACCGAGCGGACCAAGGAGATCGGCGTGCGGAAGGCCCTCGGCGCCACTAAGAACGCGGTCCTCCTCCAGTTCCTCCTCGAGGCGACGACCCTGTGTCTGGTGGGCGGGCTGCTGGGGATCGCCTCCGCGTACGGCGCCGCGAAGCTCCTGTCCGACCTCGCCGACTGGAACATGGCGATCGCCCCCGAGGCGGTGGGTCTGGCGGTGCTGTTCGCCGGCATCGTGGGCGTGTTCTTCGGCATGTGGCCGGCCCGTCGAGCGGCCCGGCTGGATCCGATCGTGGCGCTCCGCTACGAGTAGCCCGACGCGAATCGAGGACCCGGCGAGACGCCCCCGGGGCCGCGGAGCGCGCCGCCCCGGGGGCGTTTTCGCGTCCGGACTCCGGCCCGAGACGGGTTGGCTCCCGGCGCACGGGCCCGTATCGTCGGCTGGGACCCAGGATCTCACGGAGGATGATGAAGCATGACGTCGCTGTCCCCACTTCCAGATGACTCCCGCGTGTGGGTGTTCGGCGCGAGCCGCCCGCTCACCGATGCCGAGATCTCGCGCGTCGATTCCGCCCTCGGCGACTTCCTGCCGGGGTGGGCCGCGCACGGCGCCCCCCTGCGCACCGGGCACGCGGTGATCGAGCGCCGCTTCCTCGTCGTCGCCGTGGACGAGCGCTCCGTGGGGGCATCCGGCTGTTCCATCGATGCCCTCACCCGCCAGATCCAGGACGTGGGCCGGATGCTCGACGCGGACCTGCTCGGCGGAGGACGGATCTGGTACCGGGACGGCGACGACATCGTGTGCTGCGATCGGGCCGCGTTCCGGGAGCGGGCCGCCGAGGGCCGCATCACGGCCGAGACGCCGGTCTTCGACCCGACCGTCGGCTCGCTCGCCGAGGTACGGGGCGGGCGGCTCGAGCGCCCCGCGGGCTCCTCGTGGCACGCGCGGCTCCTGCCGTCCACCGGGGTGGCGGGCGGCGCCTGACCCGCGCGCACGCTCGCCCGTGACGCCGGACCCGGTCGCCCCCCCCGACCGACGCGGGCGCAAGCTCGCGTTCATGCTCTCCGGCGGTGGCGCCCGAGCGGCCTATCAGACCGGGGTGCTGTGCCACATCGGCGAGCGACTCCCGGATCTCGGCGTGCCGCTGCTCACCGGTGTCTCGGCCGGGGCCATCAACCTCGGCTTCCTCGCCTCGTACCGGGGGCCCTTCAAGAGCGCGACGCGGGCGCTACGTCGGCGCTGGCTCTCGCTCACCACCGAGGAGGTGTTCCAGTCCAACCCGACGTCTCTGCTCCGCAACGTGGCTCGGGTCGGGACCGCGCTGATCGGCGGGGGATCGAAGCTCTCCCCCGAGATCCGCAGCCTGATGGACACCGCGCCGCTGCGCGCCTTCCTCGAGCGGAGCATCGCGCCCGGGGCGATCGGGGCGCGTCTGGAGACCGGCGAGCTCGAGGCGGTCGCGCTCTCGGCCGTCTCCTACCAGACCGGCCGCACGGTCATCTTCGTGCAGGGCGACGCCCCGATCCGCACCGAGCCGGCGAGCGTTCACCACCGGATCGTGCGGGCCCGCCTGACCGTGGATCACATCATGGCCTCGGCGGCCATCCCGCTGCTCTTCCCGGCCGTGAAGATCGGTCAGCAGTACTACGGGGACGGCAGCTTCCGCTCGGCGGCCCCGCTCGGCCCGGCCATCCAGCTCGGCGCGGACTGCATCTTCGCGATCTCGGCCCGCTACCGGCGCTCGGTCCCCGAGGCCCGGCAGCCCGAGGTCATCGGCTATCCGCCCCCGGCGCGGATCCTGGGGCTGCTGCTCAACTCGGTGTTTCTCGACACGCTCGACTGGGACGCGGCCATGCTGCGGCGCATCAACCGGCTCGTGGACCAGATTCCCGAGGAGGCGCGCCGCGAGCAGAGCTTCCGCCACGTGGACCTCTTCATCCAGCGCCCCTCGAAGGACATCGGGCTCATCGCCGCCGGGTTCGAGGACAGGCTCCCCCGTGGGCTCCGGTTTCTCGTGCGCGGGCTCGGATCCGAGGCCACGCGGAGCGCTGACATGCTGAGCTATCTCCTCTTCGACAGCGCCTACGTGACCGAGCTCATCGAGCTCGGCGAGGCCGACGCGGAGGAGAACTGGGAGCGCATCTCGCCCTTCCTGTGCGAGGGCGGCCGCGGCGAGGACCGCGTGGCGTCATAGGCGGGCGGACCGCGCCCCTCAGGCGTCGGCCTGGCTCCACAGATCGAGTGGCTCGGACGCATCGGATGCCTCGGAGCGCTCGTCGGCAGCGGGGGCCCGCCGATCGCGTCGAGCGCCCCCGTCCTCGTCGGTCCCGGTGCCCCCCTCCTCGTCCGTACGCCGGGCATCGCGGGCTGCTCCGGCCGGAGAGCCGGCTTCCCGCGGAACCCGCTCCGCCCCTCGAGCGTCGACGCCCGCCGTCTCCGCTTCGCGCGGCGGCGCGGCCACCCGCGGACCGGCGAGCTCGAGGTCGGCCGCGACTCCGAGGTGCGCGAGGATGAGGCGATCCTGCGTCGCGATGATCACCTGACGCTCCCGGGCCACGCGCTCCAGCACCCGCCACAGATCGGCCGCGCTGCGCTCGTCGAGGTGCACGAAGGGGTCGTCGATGAGGAGCGGGATGCGGACGCCCAGACCGGCGAGGAAGTCGGCCGCGCCCAGCCGGACGGCGAGCAGGGCGGCGTGGAGCTGTCCGTAGCTGAGCGGAGGCGAGGCCAGCGGGAGCGCGCGCTCCCCCACGCGCACGGCCGCGCTCTCGAGGCCCTCCTCGACCTCGAGCGGGCCGAGGTCGCCGCCCGAGAGCTCGATCAGGTGCCACGAGATCGCGGCGACCAGCCGCTCCTCGTCGGTGCGCCGGAATTCCTCGTACGCCCGCGTGATCAGGGCATGCGCCCGACGGTAGGCCGCCGCCCTCGCGGAAAGCGCCCGCGAGCGCACCCGCGCCGCCTCGAGCTCGCGGGCGATCGACAGCGCACTCTCCCCCTGTCGCGCCTCGAGCGCGAGGTCCCGTTCCACGCCCGCCAGCTCGGCGCGCACGGCCTCCGACGTGTCGAGCCGCCCGCGGCGCGCACGGCGCACGGCCTCGAGCGTGGGGTCGACATCGGGCGGAAGCTCGAAACGCGAGCGGCCGAGCTCGCCGAGCCGGAACCGGAGCGGGGCCATCACATCGTCGCGTTCGAGCGCGGCCCGCCCCTCGAGCCGCTTCAGGAGATCGCGGGCCCGGAGCCGCACGTCACCCGTCGCGCCCGAGCCTCGTGCGTCGTCCCCGGTCCGCTCCCGGTCCGCGCGCGAGACGTCGTCCGCCGGCCGCTCGACGCTCGCGAGGGCGCCGAGCGCCGCATCCATCGTCTGACGCAGGCGAGCTTCGGCTTCTGCCCGGAGCCTCCCGTCGTTCTTCTCGCGCTCGAACTCGCGGCGATGTGCCGGGAGGTTCTCCCGAGCGAGCGCGTGTCCGTCGGGCACGCCCTTCCGATAGCCTTCGATCCGGGCGCGCTTCTCCGCCGCCTTCCGCTCGAGCTCGGCGAGGCGGCGCCCGCGGTCCGCGGCACGGAGCCGCTCGGCCCGCACCGTCCTCCACCATTCGGCCATCCCCACGAGGCCGGCGGCTGCGAGCGCGTACCCCATCCCGTGGCCCGTCAGACCGAGCACCGCGCCGGCGACCGTCACGACGCCCAGACCGGCGAGCGCGCCGGGGTGGCGGATGGGCGAGGCGCGTCCGGGCCGCGCGGTCCGGAGCGCCACGAGCTCCCGGTCGATTTCCGCCACGGAGGGCCAGAGCTCTTCCTCGAGGATGCGGGCGCGGGTCTCGAAGTCGGCCGGGTACCGCGCCGCGCGGTCCGTCTCGGCACGATCGGCCAGGAGCTCCAGCCGCGCGAGCGCCTCGTCCAGCTCCCGGGCCGCGCCTTCGAGAGTGCGGATCCGGCCCCGGCTCGCCTCGCACTCCAGATCGAGCCGCTCCGCTTCCGACAGGGTCTCGAACGCGTCCGACAGGCGCTCGATCTCGGTCTCTAGGGTCCCCAGACGCGCGCGCAGCTCGTCCCGCGACCGGACCAGCGGAAGCCGGCGGCTCTCGGTGGCGCGCGCCTCGGCGAGCCGCGCCTCGAGCTCCTCCGCCTCACCCACGGCCCGCTCGAGCTCCCCCGGCTTGCGGCGCCGAGACACGTCGTCGGCGATCGGCTGCACGGTGAGCCGCCGGTACTCCTCCACGAGCCGCGCCCGGGCCGTCTCGATGTCGGCGTGCCCGCCGGCCGCCACCCGGAGAAGACCGACGCTCAGGTCGGTGCCGATCAGCTCGCCCTGGAAGACGCAAGCCGTGCGCAGGTAGGCGTCGAGCTCGGTCAGACCGAGCGTGCGCTCGAGGAGCGCCCGGTATCGGCTCATCGATTCGCTGCCGTCGCGGGCCGGGTTGGCCTCCTCCTCGAAGACGGGGCTCTCCCTGCCGGCCCGCACGACCCGCACGTGATCGGTGTCGAAGTCACGCTCGAACGTGCACGTGCCCTCCGCAGTCCGCATCCGCACGCGCCCGCGATAGCCGCCCCCGCGCCATGGCCGGCGGAGGTCGTGGGTCTCGCGCTCGGTGGGGCTCAGCCGCCGGAAGCCGAACAACGTACGCAGGAGCGCCTCCACGAGCGTGGACTTGCCGGCGCCGTTCGGACCGAGAATCACGAACGGCTTCCGGCTCCCGCCGTTCGCCGCGGCCGCCTCCGGGCTCAGCTCGAACGCCGCGGCGTGTCGACCGTAGCGGATCTCGATGCGCTCGAACCGCACGCCCGCACCGGCCGTCATGACACCTCCATGACCCGGAGCGCGATCCTCAGGCCCTGCTCCAGCGCCACGCGCTCCTCGCCGGACGCGTCCTCGATCCACTCGAGGCCCAGCCGGGCCACGTGACCCACGATCGTGTTCTGCCGCGCCATCTCGGCCAGCCGCGCCGGATCGAAGAATCGGCTCTCGTCCCGCAGCATCGTGGCGCCCGCGCGCTCCTCGAGGATCGCCTGCACCGCGTCGGGGTCGAGCGGATACGCCGGCTCGCCCTCGAGCGTGACGACGGGGAACGCGCCGGCCGGCGCGAGCCGGAACACGGCCTCCGCCACCTCGCGATCGTCCGCGCAGGCGCTCACATCCACGCGCACGGGATCGGCTACCTCCCGGACTCCGCTCCCGAGTCGCCGGATGCGGGGCGCCGCGCCGGGCTCGAGATCGACCACGAGCGGCCCGTGGAAGCCCGTCTCGGTGAAATCGACCGCCGCGAATGAGCCGGGATAGGCGGCCGGCAACCCGTCGAGCTCGTCGGGACCGCGGAAGCGGTGGAGGTCGCCGAGCGCCAGATAGTCGGCCCCGAGCGCGGCGAGCCGGTCTAGCGGGAGCGGAAGCGAGCTCCCCCCCTCCCAATGCGGCGCCCCCGGGATCGAGCCGTGCAGAACCACCACGTGGATCGATTCCGCATCCGGAGCGCGCCGGAAGGTGGACAGGGGATCGGGCTCCTCGGCGGCATCGTAGGCGAGCCCGTACACGAGCAGGTCCGCGCCCTCGAGGGTCACGCGGGCCGGCGCGCCGAAGCGGGGCGCCTCGAAGGCCGTCGCCCCGTCCAGCGCCGCGGGATAGAGCCCGGGGTTCAGGGCACGCGCGTCGTGGTTGCCGGGAACGGCGAATACCGGGATCTCCCGCTCCGCGAGACGCCGCACCGTCTCGCGGACGGCGATGATCGTCGTCTCGGAGGGCCGCGGACGATCGAACAGGTCGCCGGCGATGACGAGCGCGTCCACCGCGTGCTCCTCCGCTACGTCGGGCAGGGCGCGGAACGCATCGAGCGTCTCCGCGCGACGGCCCTCGGCCTCCCGACCGAACCCACCCAGGGGCGCATCGAGGTGGACATCGGCGACGTGGAGGAGCCGAGACATCGGTCGAGCCTATCCTGTCTTGAAAGCCTTCGAGCTGGTCGAGTGCCCCGGATCGACCTTGGCGCTCGGATCGATATGGTGGACGGCGTTGTTCACGGCGATCGCTGCCTCCCCGAACCCGGTGGAGATGAGCTCGAGCTTGCCTTCGTACGTCACGATGTCGCCGGCTCCGTACACCCCCGGGAGGTTCGTGCGCATCCGCGAGTCGACGCGGATCGTGTTGCCCTCGAGCTCGAGGCCCCACTCCGCGATCGGTCCGATGTTGGGCACGAACCCGATCAGCGCGAGAATGTCGTCCACCTCGAGGCGCTCGCTCTCCTTCGTCTTGCTGTGGACGAGCGTCACGCCCTCGACGTGGTCCCCGCCGTGGATCTCCGACACCTCGTGGAACGTGCGGAGCCGGAGCTCGTTCCGCTCGTTCGCCCCGAGCACCTGCTCCACCGTGCGCTCGTGTGCCCGGAACCGGTCGGACCGGTGGATATGGGTGAGCTCCGAGGTGATCTCCCGCAGCGCCCAGCTCCAGTCGAACGCGGAATCGCCTCCTCCCACGATCAGCACGCGGCGGTCCCGGTAGGCCTCCGGGTCCCGCAGGTGCGTCTGGATCCCCCGTTTCCAGAACGTGTCCCAGCCCGGCACGTCGAGCGTCCGGCTCTTGAACGCGCCCTTCCCCGCCGCGATCACCACCGCGCGGGTGGGCCGTTCGCCGGCGTCCGTGCGCAGGTGGAACAGGTCCCCGTTCGGGTTCAGCTCGAGCACCCGTTCCTCCAGACACACCTCGGCGTCGAACTGCATCGCCTGCTCGACGAGATCCCGCGCCAGGTCCTTCGCCAGGACGCGTGGAAATCCGGCCACGTCGAAGATGTCCTTCTCCGGGTACAGGGCCGTGAGCTGACCCCCGAGCTCGGGGAGGACGTCGATGATGCGGGCCGACACCCCGCGCATGCCGGCGTAGAACAGCCCGTATAGCCCGGTGGGCCCCCCGCCGATGATGGTGATGTCCGCGATATCCGAGCTCACGCCGCCCTCACCTCGTCGTCAGCCACTCCCCGGGCGGCGGGCGCCACGGCCTCAGGCCGCCGCACGCTTCCATTGTCGTCGGAGTGCCCGTGATCCGTAATCGATGATCGCGTAGACCGACACGCCGCCAACCAGCAGCACGAGGAGCGGAACATATCGGGGCTCGAAGATCAGGGCGAGCAACGCGAGGAGCTGCAGCCCGGTCGCGATCTTTCCGCCCCAGCGCGCCCGGAACGGGATCACGTATCCCGCCAGGCGCCCGACCAGGTACGAGCCCGCCGTGAAGATGTCGCGGAGGATGAGGATGAGGAACGAGGCCCAGTCCAGATCCGGCCGCGCGACGAACGCGGAGAGGGCGAGCAGCACGAACAGCTTGTCACACAGCGGGTCGAGCAGGAGACCGATGTGCGAAACGGACCCGCTCACGCGCGCGATGAATCCGTCCAGCACGTCGGTGGCGGCCGCGGCCATCACCACCATGGCCATCAGCTCCGGATCCGTGATGGCCACGAACGAGACGCCCAGGGGGATGCGCCCCAGCGAGAGCAGGTTCGAGAGGGTCAGGAACCCCGGATCGTGTGTCTGAATCGGCCGCCGCTCCTCGGGAAGGCTCGCGGATCGCGCTCCGTACGCCGCCCCAAGATGCAGCCTCCCCTCGCATCGCTCCAGCGCCCGCGGCCCCGGCGCCCAAGGGCCGCGCCACGCGGCAGGACCGGGGCGCGGCGCTCAGGCCGTCACGGCCTCCGATTCGGCGGGATCCTCGAGCGACGCCGGATCTTCACGCCGATCCAGCATCACGAAGTCCTCGACCACCACGTCCACGATCGGGATCGAGACGCCCTCGCGCTCGAACGATCCGTACTCGAGATGCCCCTCGATGTAGAGTCTCCCGCCGCGGGAGACGTACTTCTCCACCGTCTCGGCCGCCCGACCCCAGAAGGTGAGCCGGTGCCAGTCCGTCCGCTTCTGCATCTCCCCGTTCTTCCGGAACAGCCGATCCGTCGCGAGCGACAGGTGCGCGACCGGTGTCCCGGCGGCGGTCTCGCGCAGCTCCGGGTCGCTGCCCGCGTTCCCCACCAGGATCACCCGATTCACCGTTCGTGGCATGTCGACCTCCTTCGTGCCTTCTTCCCGTGCGGGCTCCATCCCGCCGCGTCATCCAAGGGTGTCCCCCGGGGGAGGTCCTCCCAATCCCCGACCGGCCAGCCGCCGCGCTGGCCGGCTCCGGGTTGACGCCCCGAGGGAGCGAGCCGGAGGTTCAACGGATCCGGCGGCTGAGCGAGGACGCGATGGGCGACGCACACGACGAGCGACGAAGACGGGCCCGGATCGGTCTGGCGTTGATGGCCGGCATCACGGTCGTGTCGCTCGTGGTGTTCTTCCTCGACGCGATCGAGCGGGCCACCAGCGAGGGGCCGCGGGTGACCGTGCTCGCCGCCGCCGCGCCCGGACTCGAGCCCGGCTCCACGGTGTGGGTCGCCGGACGTCCGGTGGGCCGCGTGCTCTCGCTGGGGTTCCGCCCACCGGGCGAAGTCGAGGGCGGCGTCTTCATCATCGAGGCGGTCCTCCAGCGTGGCGTCGGTCCGATCCTGCGTGCCGACGCGAGCGCGCAGATCCGGGCCTCGGGTCTCCTGGAACCGGAGATCATCGCGATCGATCCGGGCAGCCAGTCGTCGCCGCCGTGGGACTTCGCCGACACGCTCCGGACGCCCACGGACTACCTGACGGAGGAGGACCTCCGGGCGATGTCGGACACGCTCCTGAAGATCCGGACCGCGATGGCCGGGGACGTGCGCGAGCTGCGCGAGCGGATCCGGCGCGGCGGCGGGACCCTGGCGGCCCTCGAGGCGAACCCGGACGTCCTCGACACGGCGGGCGAGCGGGCCAGGCGTCTGGGACGGATCGTCGAGCGGGACCTGGCGAACGGCACGCTGGCGCGTCTCGGGACGGACACCCTGATCACGTCCCGGCTGGCCCGCATCCGCGAGCGTGTCGCCCGCTTCGATTCGCTGCCGGGTCGACGCGACGCGATCGACCGGCTCGAGGAGGCGTCACGCGCCCTCGATGCCCTGCAGCTCCGGATGACCCGCATCTCCGAGCGGCTCGACGCGGGAGAGGGGACGGCGGGGCGGGCGCTCGTGGACGGGGAGCTGGCCCGTCAGACGGCGCTCCTGCGGGCGCGGCTCGACTCCCTCGTGGTCGAGCTCGTCCGCGACCCTTCGCGGTGGCTCCGGGTGCGCGTCTTCTGATCGGCCGCCGGCCGGCCGGGCGCGCGGTCACGGTTTCGGTCCCGGGAGCCCGCCCTGGATCACCAGCTTCACGAGCTCGCTCTTCCGTCCGCGGGTCCGTCGGATCCCGACGACGATGTGCTCGACGTGGGCGTTCGGGTCCTCGAGCGAGAGGCTCACGTCCACGCTCCCATCCGCCGAGGTGATGCGGGTCCGGACCGAGCGCCCGGGCTCCGATTCGGCACGCTTCGCGGGGTTGCGGAACAGGGTGAGCGACGACCGCCGGCGGCCGCCCGGGAGCGCGCGCGAGATCTTCACGTGCTTGAGCCAGTCGGGCTGGTAGCTGATGCGCCACAGGTTCCCCTGCTGATCGAGTCCACGCCCCTCGCGGTTGTGTCGTGCCATGTGTTCGCGCGTCCCCTCTCCGTCGGCTCCGTGCGAGGCAGCGAGTCACGTTCCCGCCGCTTGACCGTTCCATTACCAGCCGTTATCGTCGAAATCGTCCAACCCAGCCCGCATTGCCCCCTGGCAGCACTCAAGACGCTTTCGACCTGGCGACAAGCACGCGACTGGCTCAGCCGATCTTACTGGCCGACTCGACATCCAGCACCCGACCCGATCCGAACGATCGGGGTCGATCCGCACCAACCCTTCACGGGAGCAGACCGCAGTGGACATCGCCGAACTGAAATCGAAGTCGATCGGCGAACTTCACGAGATGGCCGAGGACCTGGACATCCACAACTTCTCGGGCATGCGGAAGCAGGATCTCATCTTCCGCATCGAGCAGAACCTCCTCGACTCCGATGTCGTCCTCCGGGGTGAGGGCGTGCTCGAGATCCTGCCGGAAGGGTACGGGTTCCTGCGCAGCCAGGACTGGAACTACCTGTACGGTCCCGACGATATCTACGTCTCCCCCTCGCAGATCAAGCGCTTCGATATGCGGACGGGTGACACCATCCTCGGTCAGGTGCGGCCGCCCAAGGAGGGCGAGCGGTACCTCGCGCTCCTCAAGGTCGAGTCGATCAACGGCGAGGATCCCGAGAAGGCCAAGCACCGCATCGCCTTCGACAACCTCCGGCCCCGCTACCCCGAGCAGAAGCTCAAGCTCGAGACCGCGAACGGGGACGTCTCGATGCGGATCCTCGACCTCATCGCGCCGATCGGGCGCGGCCAGAGAAGTCTCATCGTCTCGCCGCCGAAGGCCGGAAAGACGATCCTCCTGCAGAAGATCGCGAACGCGATCATCGAGAACCAGCCGGACGTGAAGGTGATCGTCCTCCTCATCGACGAGCGGCCCGAGGAGGTCACCGACATGGAGGAGAACGTCCCCGCGGAGATCATCTCCTCCACGTTCGACGAGCCCGCCGACCGGCACACGCAGGTGGCCGAGATGGTGCTCGAGAAGGCGAAGCGGCTGGTGGAGTACCAGCAGGACGTGGTCATCCTCCTCGACTCGATCACGCGACTCGCGCGCGCCTACAACACGACGGTCCCACACTCCGGGAAGATCCTCTCCGGCGGTGTGG
>Ga0299914_10000665_pt1 | contig 21184 bp, 19 predicted proteins | sample RVTome_10_FD_201361 | JGI IMG/M metagenome (GOLD analysis project Ga0299914, IMG submission 201361) | Soil microbial communities from uranium-contaminated site in the Upper Colorado River Basin, Wyoming, United States - RVT153D57 (version 2) ...
CGTAGGTGCCGACCCAGATCTCGTAACGCCCGCTGTCGGGGCGATTGAAGCGGACCGAGGGGTTGAGGCCCTGGCTGCCGCCGTCGTCGTCGCAATACCAGGAGCCGTCCGGGGCGTTGATGACGAGGGTCGTGTCGGCGCTGGCGCGGACCGAGATGATGAGCGGAAGCGAGCCGGAACTGTAGACCAGGCGAACGTCGGGCGCGCTCGAGATGAAGCCGCGGCAGGAATCGCTGACCGACTGGGCGTTGATCTGCCCGCCCGAGCGAAGACCGATCACCTGCGGATCCGGGTCGAAGCCGGCGCGAAGATTGACCACCCCGTAATTCGGATCGGCGTTGAAGTCCTGCGCAGCCGCCGGAAGGGCGGCAAGAATACAGACCGCCAAAGTGGCGAAGGCGCGATTCATCGACATGTCTACTCCCCCTGCTGGCCGCGCGGATGCACGGCCGATACCGTATTTGTAGCATATTTTCCGACGCCGCAACGCCATCCTGCACGGATCGACCCTCCAGTGCCGAACCGGACTGCGCCCTTGCCCGTCCCCCCTGCTTCGGCTTAGCTGCACCCATGTCCGGCACCCTGATCGCCGCCGCCCTTGCCGCCTGTGCCGCCGCACAGGAACCACCGCCGGCGCCTGCCTGCGATCCGGCCAATGTCACGTGGCGAGCCTCGGCCACGGAGGGAGACCGGCGGCGGTTGCGCGACTGGCGCCAGGCCTGGACCGAATCGCTGGAACAGGCGCGCGGCGGCGGGCATGCGGAAGACATTGCGCGCGAGGGCCCGCTGCTGGAGCCCGACGCGGCGCTGCCCGGGCCGACGCCGCCCGCCGGCGACTATGACTGCCGGACGATAAAGCTCGGCACGCCGTCGCCCGATCTGCTCGTCTATGTGCCCTATCCCGCCTTTCGCTGCCGGATCGCCGTCGACGGCGATCGGATGACCTTCACCAAGCTCACCGGATCGCAGCGCCCGATCGGAAGCCTGTTCGCCGACGTCGACCGGCGGCTGATATTCCTCGGCACGATGCAGCTCGGCGACGAGGGCCGATCCTATCAATATGGCATCGACGAGGAGCGCGACCTGATCGGCCTGCTCGAACGGGTCGGCGAGCGGCGCTGGCGGCTGGTCTTCCCCTACCCCCATTTCGAATCGCTGCTCGACGTGATCGAGCTGACGCCCGCCGCGCCGCGCTGAGGAAGGCTTTTGATGAAGAGACGATTGCTGGCACTAATGATCATGGCCTCGACGATTCCCACCCCCGCGCTCGCCCAGGCGCTGAACCAGGCGATACGGCAGGACATGCCGGACCTGATCGCCCTCTATCGCGATCTGCACCAGAATCCCGAGCTCAGCATGCAGGAGACCCGCTCGGCCGGCCTGCTCGCCGCGGAGGCGAGGCGGCTCGGCTTCGACGTCACGACCGGCGTCGGCGGCACCGGCGTGGTCGCCGTGCTCCGCAACGGCGAGGGACCCGTCGTGATGCTGCGCGCCGACATGGACGCGCTCCCGGTGGAGGAGCAGACCGGCCTGCCCTTCGCCAGCGCGGCGCGAGGCACCAGCCTCGCCGGCGTCGAGAGCGGGATCATGCACGCCTGCGGGCATGACACCCACATGGCGGCGTGGGTCGGCGTCGCCCGGCGGCTGGTGGCGATGCGCGACCAATGGTCCGGGACCCTGGTGATGATCGGCCAGCCCGGCGAGGAGATCGGCCAGGGCGCCAAGGCGATGCTCGACGACGGCCTGTTCACGCGATTTCCCAAGCCGACCCATGCCATCGCCTTCCATGATTCGGCAAGCCTGCCTGCAGGCGTGATCGGCTATTCGGTCGGGCCGGCGCTGGCCAATGTCGATTCCGTCGACCTGACCGTCCACGGCGTCGGGGGCCATGGCGCCTATCCGCATACGACGCGTGACCCGATCGTCCTGGGCAGCCGTATCGTCACGACCCTGCAGACCCTGGTCAGCCGGGAGCTCAATCCGCTCGATTCGGCTGTGGTGACCGTCGGCAGCTTCCAGGCCGGGACCAAGCACAACATCATTTCCGACGAAGCCCGGATGCTGCTCACCGTCCGCAGCTATACGCCCGAAATCCGCCAGCAGCTGCTCGACGGCATACGGCGCGTCGCGCGCGGCGAGGCGATCGCAGCGGGAATGCCCGACGACCGGATGCCTGAAGTTTCCCTGCGCGAGGCGGACTTCACGCCCGCCACCCTCAACACCGACGCGCTCACGCAGAGCACCACCGCCCTGTTCCGCGAGCATTTCGGCGAGGATCGGGTGCGCCAGGTGCCGCCCGTGATGGCCGGCGAGGACTTCTCCCGCTACCACCTCGCCGATCCGCAGGTGGAAAGCCTGATCTTCTGGGTCGGCGGCGTGCCGGAGGATCGCTGGGCGGCGGCGAACGGCGACGTCGCCCGGCTGCCGTCGCTGCACAGCCCGTTCTGGGCGCCGGATCCCGAGCCGACCATCGCCACCGCCACCGAAGCGATGGTGGTCGCGGCCATGGGGGTATTCGGCAACCGCTGAGCGACCGCTAGGGACCGAGCCGAGTCTCCGGGGCCGGCAGAGTCGGCTCTTCGTGGCCGTGGCGGCGGAACAGGGCCCGATCCTCGCTGGTGAAGCCGCGGGTCCAGACGACGATTCCGAAGGTCAACAGGATCAGCGGAATGCCGAGACCGAGCTCCGCCCATTCGAACGCCGCCGGAAGGGCGGTGAAGCCGTAGCCGACCAGCATGGCGGCGGCCGCCGCCCAGACCAGCGGCCAGCGCCAACCCTGCACCGGCGCGCCGAGCAGCCGCGCCAGCAGGTTCGACTTCAGGACCGAAGCCAGGCCGAGCGCGACCGTCAGGCCGATCGCCGCCCCGGCCGCCTGGAAGGCCTGCCGCCGCTCCGGATCCGCCGGCCATTGCAGCTCGTCCAGCGAGACGATGATCGCGACCGTGAGGACCGCCTGGGTGGCCACCATCAGCAGCGAGATCAGCAGGTTGCGATGGCGCGCCACATAGACCAGCGCCGCTTCCGAGACCGCGGCGGTCGCCGCCACGACTTCCGCCGCGAGCAGGAAGGCGAGCGCCGCGGTGCCGCCGACGAATTCGGGACCGATCAGGCCCATCACGGCTTCGCCCGGAATGCCCAGCGACAGGCCGATCGCCGCCTGGGCGGCGATGATCCAGAAGCCGACCTGGCGAACCTGGCGCGCCACCGCCGCCTTGTCGCCTTCCGCCAGCTTCTGGGTGATGACCGGCGCCAGGATGGGATCGAAGCTCGTCTTCAGCTTCTGCGGCAGCGAGGCGACCTGCTGGGCGACATAATAGACGCCGACATAATAAGGCGCGACGAACAGGCCGAGAATGGCGATGTCGAGCCGGCGCGAACCCCATTCGATCGCGTCGGCCGCGGCGAGCGGCACGTTCTGGCGCGCCACGCCGAGCAGACCGGCCGGAGCAGGCCGCCATTCCTTCGGAAGGCCGTAGCTGCGATAGAGCCGCCAGAAAGCGGTGACGAGGCCGGCGGCGATCGAGATGACATAGGCAATGATGAGGCCGTCGCGCGAGGACAGGAAGATCAGCACCCCGGCGGCGATGCTGATCGTCCAGGGCTCGACGATCGCCCGCACGTGCACCGTGGAGGCCACATCGCGGCGGTAGGCGAGCGCCGCCAGCGCCACGTCCGCGCCGGCAATGCCGAAGATGACCAGCGGGAGCAGCCAGTCCGCGCCGTAAATCTCGCCGGACGGAAACATGAGCTGCGGAAAGGCCATCAGCACCAGACTCGCCGCGGCGGAGGCGATGAAGGCGGCGAGAATGCCGTCGAAGACGACGCTGACGTGCGGACGATCGGAGTTGGCGAGCTGCTGGGCCAGGCCTCGCTTCAGGCCGAGCGTCGCCAGCTGCGCCGCAAGCTCGATGACGATGATCGCATAAGCGAAACGGCCGAGCAGCTCCGGCCCGTAATAGCGGCCGGCGATGAACAGGAAGGGGAGCCGTGCCGCCAGGCGAAGCAGAAAGCCGAAGAAGTTGGTCCGCCCGCCCTTCGCCAGCGCGGCGATGTCGTCGCCTGGACGGTCCCCCGCCTGCGTCAATGCGCGGCGCCCCAATTGATCCCGGTGCCGATTTCCACCCCCAACGGCACGTCGAGCCGGACGGCAGGCTCGGCGGCGCTCTCCATGACCTTGCGGACGATTGCGGCGGCCGGCTCGACCGCGTCTTCCGGGACCTCGAACACCAGCTCGTCATGGACCTGGAGGAGCATGCGCACCCGGCCGAGCCCCTCGGCCCGCAGCGCCGGATCGATTCGAGTCATCGCCCGCTTGATGATGTCGGCGGCGGTGCCCTGAATCGGCGCGTTGATCGCGGCGCGCTCGGCGCCCTGGCGCTCGCCCTGGTTGTGCGACTTGATGCGCGGAAAGTGGGTCTTGCGCCCGAACAGGGTGGTGGTGAAGCCGTTCTCGCGCGCATGGGTCAGCGTGTCGCCGATATAGTTGCGGATTCCGGGGAAGCGCTCGAAATAGCGGTCGATGATCGCCTGCGCCTCGTCGGCGGTGACGCCGAGACGGCCGGCCAGGCCCCAGCGCGAAATGCCGTAGAGGATCGCGAAGTTGATCGTCTTGGCGCTCGCTCTCGTGTCGCGGTTGACCTCTCCGAACAGCTCCTGGGCGGTGAGATTGTGGATGTCGGCGCCTTCCCGAAAGGCCTGACGAAGCTGCGGCACGTCGGCGATATGGGCGGCGAGCCGAAGCTCGATCTGGCTGTAGTCGGCCGACATCACGACGAAACCGGGCTCGGCGATGAAGGCGTCGCGGATACGCCGCCCGATCTCGGTTCGGATCGGGATGTTCATCAGATTGGGATCGGTCGACGCGAGCCGTCCGGTCTGGGCGCCGGACAGGCTGTAGCTGGTATGGACGCGGCCGGTCTCCGGGTTGATCTGCTCCTGCAGCGCGTCGGTATAGGTGCTCTTGAGCTTAGTGAGCTGGCGCCAGTCGAGCACCAGCTGGGCGATCGGAACGCCGTCGCGCGCCAGCCGCTCCAGCTCGGTCACGTCGGTCGACCAGGTGCCGGACTTTCCCCTGCGGCCGCCCTTGAGGCCCATCTGGCCGAACAGAACCTCGCCCAGCTGCTGGGGGCTGCCGATCGTGAACTTGCAGCCCGCCTCGCCGCAGATCCGCTCCTCGAGCGCGGCGATCTGCACGTTGAACTCGGCCGACAGCGCCTTCAGCGCCGGTCGGTCGACCTTGACGCCGTCGCGCTCCATCCGCCCGACCACCTCGACCAGCGGCCGGTCGACCATCTCGTAGACGCGAGTCACCCGCTCGAGCGGCAGCCGGTGACGGAACCGCTTCCAGAGCCGCAGCGTCACGTCGGCATCCTCGGCGGCATATTCGGTGGCGCGGCCGATCGGCACCTTATCGAAGGTGATCTGCTTCTGCCCGGACCCGCACAATTCCTTGTAGGTCAGGCACTCATGGTCGAGATGCTTGCGCGCGAGATCGTCCATTGCGTGGCTGTTGAGGCCGCCGGCATCGAGGTTGAAGCTCATCACGAGCGTGTCGTCATAGGGCGCGACACGGATGCCGCGGCGATCGAGCACCACCCAGTCGAACTTCAGATTATGGCCGATCTTGAGGACGGCCGAGTCTTCGAGGAGCGGCTTGAGCCTGGCCAGCACCAGATCGGCGGCGAGCTGGTCCGGGCGTTCGGTGATGAGGTCGTGGCCGCCATGCTCGAGCGGGATGTAGCAGGCCTTGCCGCATTCGGTGGCGAGGCTGATCCCGACCAGGCGCGCGGTGACGCAGTCGCGCCCGTCCGTCTCGGTGTCGAAAGCGACGAAGCCGTTGGCATAAGCCTCGGCGATCCAGCGATCGAGCACCGCGGCGTCGGTGACCGTCTCATAGGCCGAGCGGTCGATCTTCGGCTCGGGACGAACCTCCGCCTGCACCGGCGCCTGCGACGCGGACGACGGTCCGGCGGCCGCCTGCATCTGCGCGCCGAGGCGAGCGAGCAGTGTCCGGAAACCGTGATGCTCGAGGAACTCGCGCAGCGGCCCTTCGGGAATCCCCTTCATCTCGAGCGCGTCGAGCGGCTCCGGTAGCGGCGCGTCGCAGACCAGGCGAACGAGCTCACGAGACAGCCGGGCCGCCTCGGCATGTTCGATCAAATTCTGCTTCAGCTTGGGCTTGGCGATCTCGTCGACATGAGCGAGCACGTTCTCGACGTCGCCATATTGCTGGATCAGCTGGGACGCCGTCTTCGGGCCGACCCCGGGCACGCCCGGCACATTGTCGACGCTGTCGCCCATCAGCGCCAGCACGTCGCCGAGCTGCTCGGGCGGGACGCCGAACTTCCCGATCACATAGTCGCGATCGATCCGGCGATCGTTCATCGTGTCGAGCATGTCGAGACCGGGCTCGATGAGCTGCATCAGATCCTTGTCGGACGAGACGATCGTCACCTGCCAGCCCTGCGCCAGGGCCGCCTTGGCATAGCAGGCGATGATGTCGTCGGCCTCCAGACCTTCCAGTTCGATGCAGGGAATCGAAAAGGCGCGGGTCGCGTCGCGGATCAGCGGAAATTGCGGCACCAGCTCGGGCGGCGGCGGCGGCCGTTGCGCCTTGTAGCCGTCGTACATCTCCTTGCGGAACGTGCTCTCGGAGGCGTCCAGGATCACCGCGAGATGGGTCGGGCCCTCGGCCTTGTTGAGCCCGTCGGCCAGCTTCCAGAGCATCGTCGTATAGCCGTAGACCGCGCCGACGTTCAGGCCGAACTTGTTGGTGAGCGGCGGCAGCCGGTGGAAGGCGCGAAAGATGTAGCTCGAGCCGTCGACGAGATAGAGATGCTGTGTGGGCATCGAGGGGATTTAGAGCCCGGACTCACAACCGGCAATGGTCGTGATCGCCCGGAGAGGGCCGCTGCCGGTTGTGAGTCGGCCCTAACCCAATCAGGGGTTGAGACAACCGGATTCCGGCGGAGGGAACCGCGCCTGTCAAAAGCGTCAGCCTTCGTTAAAGTGACGACCGTTAGACAAAAGACCATGAATCGCAGACGCTTTCTGATCTCATCGCTGGCGATCGGCCTTGCCGCCTGCACGCCGGCTGTGGCCGCCGCCGCGCCGCGCTTCGAGCCGACCCGCTTTTCGGTCGAGGTGAGGGGACGAGGCCCGGACGTGATCCTGATTCCCGGCCTGTCGACGGGCCGGGAGGTCTGGCGCGACACCGTCGCCGCGGTTCCCGGATATCGCTACCATCTCATTCAGGTGGCGGGTTTCGCGGGCGAGCCGGTACGCGGCAACCGCCAGGGTGCGGTGGTGCCGCCGCTGGCGGACGAGATCGCGCGCTACATCGCCTACCGCGGGCTGCAGCGGCCGGCCATCGTCGGTCATTCGATGGGCGGCACGCTGGCGATGATGATCGGCGCGCGCCACCCGAACCTTGCCGGCAGGATCATGGTCGTCGACATCCTGCCGCAGCCGGCCGGCCTGTTCGGCGGCAGCTCCGCCGACATGGGCCCGCTCGCCCGGAGCATCATGTCGAGCCCGAGCGGCCGGCGGCTGTTCGGCTCGCTAATCAGCGCGTTCAGCCCGCCCGACGCCAGCAACCGGCTGAGCGATTCCGACGTCGTCGCGCGGGCGATGCAGGATCTTGCCGGCATGGACCTGGGACCGCAGCTGCCGCGGCTGCGGGCGCCGCTCACCGTCGTCTATGCGGCGCCGGACCCGCGCGGCCGCGCCGCCGTCGACCGCAGCTTCGCCAGCGCCTACGCCGGCGCCCGTGGCGCCCGGTTGGTGCGGATCGACGGCAGCGGCCACATGATCATGCTCGACCAGCCGGCGCGCTTTGCGGCGGCGATGCGGAGCTTTCTGACGCGGTGATTCCGCCCTTGGCCGTCATCCCTGCGAAAGCAGGGATCTCACTTTCCTTCCGGATTCGATGCGGTGACAAGCCCACCAAAGAATTGAGATCCCGGCTTTCGCTGGGATGACGAAGGAAAAAGCTACGGCCCCAGCACCGTGTCCGCCGCCTTCGCCAGGGTCTTCGGATAATCGAGCGTGTAGTGCAGGCCGCGGCTCTCCCTGCGGTGGAGGGCGGAGCGGACGATCAGCTGGGCCGTCTGCAGCAGGTTGCGCAGCTCGACGAGGTCGGGCGTCACCCGGAAATGGCCGTAATAATCGTCCACTTCCTCGGTCAGCATCTTGATCCGGTGCTGGGCGCGCTCGAGCCGCTTGGTGGTGCGGACGATGCCGACATAATTCCACATGAAGCGGCGGATCTCGGTCCAGTTCTGCTTGATCACCACTTCCTCGTCCGAATCGGTCACCCGGCTCTCGTCCCAGGCGCGGATCGAGGGCGGCGGCGGCATCGAATCCCAGTTGGCGGCGATATGGAAGGCCGCCGCATCGCCGAACACGAAACATTCGAGCAGGCTGTTGGAGGCGAGCCGGTTGGCCCCGTGCAGGCCGGACTGGCTGACCTCCCCCACCGCATAGAGGCCGGGCAGGTCGGTGCGGCCGTCCAGATCGATCACCACCCCGCCGCAGGTGTAATGCTGGGCGGGCACCACCGGGATCGGCTGGCGGGTGATGTCGATGCCGAGCTCCAGCAGCCGCGCGTGGATGTTGGGGAAATGCCCGCGCACGAAATCGGCCGGCTGATGGCTGATGTCGAGATGGACATAATCGAGGCCGAGCCGCTTGATCTCATGGTCGATCGCGCGGGCGACGACGTCGCGCGGCGCGAGCTCGGCGCGCTCGTCGAAGTCGGGCATAAAGCGGTAGCCGGTCTCGGGGATCCTGAGCTGGCCGCCCTCGCCGCGCACCGCCTCGGTGATGAGGAAGTTCTTGACCTCCAGATTGTAGAGGCAGGTCGGGTGGAACTGCATGAATTCCATGTTCGAGACCCGGCAGCCGGCGCGCCACGCCATGGCGATGCCGTCGCCGGTCGCGCCGCGCGGCGCGGTCGAGAAGAGATAGACCCGGCCGGCGCCGCCCGTCGCCAGGATGGTCGCGCGGGCGGTGAAGGTATCGACCTTCCCGCGCGCCCGATCGAGCGCGTAGACGCCCCAGACGTGACCGTCGCCGGAATAGCGCTCGCCGTGGCGGCTGGTGACGAGGTCGATCGCGACGCGGTCCGGAAGCAGAGTGATGTTGGGGTTGGCCGCGGCGGCGCGCTCCAGCGCCTGCTGCACCGCCCGGCCGGTGGCGTCGTCGACGTGGACGATGCGGCGGTGGCTGTGCCCACCCTCGCGGGTCAGGTGCCAGCCATTCGCATCCGGGGCGACGTTGAACGGCACCCCGAGCGCGGCCAGCCGATCGATCGCCGCGGGCGCGTTCTCGACGACGAACTCGACGGTGGCGCGGTTGTTGAGGCCGGCCCCGGCGATCATCGTATCCTCGACATGGCTCTCGAACGTGTCGCCGGGTTCCAGCACCGCGGCGATCCCGCCCTGCGCCCAGGCGGTCGAGCCTTCGGAGAGCCCGCCTTTGGCCAGCACCCCGACCTTGAAGCGCTGGGCAAGGTTGAGCGCGGCGGTCAGCCCGGCGGCGCCGGAGCCGATGACGATGACGTCGAAGGCCTGGCTAGCCATCCGTTCCCGTCGCCCGAGTGAGGTTGAGGAAGACGTCCTCGAGATCGGCTTCGCGGGTCGAGACGTCGACGATCCCCAGCCCCTCGCGCTGCAGCGCCGCCAGCACGTCGCCGGCATTGACCCTGTCCTTGCGGTAGGTGATCGCCAGCGTCCGATCGCCCTGAAGCTCGACCTTTTCGAAGCAGGAGACGTCGAGCGGCACGGTGACATCGCGGTCGACCGTCACCTCGACCACTTTCTCCTGCGCCATGCCGACGAGCTCGCGGGTTGGCTGGTTGGTGATCAGCCGGCCGTGGTTGATGATCGCGATGCGGTCGCACAATTGCTCGGCTTCCTCGAGATAGTGGGTGGTGAGGACGATGGTCACCCCCTGCGCGTTGAGGCCGCGGACATAGTCCCAGAGCTGCTGCCTCAGCTCGACGTCGACGCCCGCGGTCGGCTCGTCGAGCACCAGGATCGGCGGCGAGTGCACCATCGCCTTGGCGACCAGCAGGCGCCGCTTCATGCCGCCCGAGAGGGTGCGGGCATAGGCGCCGGCCTTGTCCTCCAGCCGGACGGCGCGCAGCAATTCCATCGTCCGCCGGTCGGCGCGCGGGACTCCGTACAGGCCGGCCTGGAGCTCGAGCGCTTCGCGCGGGGTGAAGAAGGGATCGAAAAGGATCTCCTGGGGGACGACGCCGATCGACCTTTTGGCGTTGCGCGGATTGGAATCGATGTCGAAGCCCCAGATCGAGGCGCTGCCGCCGCTCTTGGTGACCAGCCCGGCGAGGATGTTGATCAGCGTCGACTTGCCCGCCCCGTTCGGACCGAGCAGGCCGAAGATCATGCCGCGCGGCACGTCGATCGTGACGCCGTCGAGCGCGCGCTTGCCGCCCTGATAGGTCTTCTGCAGGTCGCGGATCGAAATGGCGGCTTCTGACATGGCCGGTGGCATAGCGGGCGAAGCGCGAGCGGGAAAGCCGATGCGCGGACGCTTGTCGTGTGTGTCCTATCCGCATAAGACAGTGATTCTTGCGGAGGCCCAGGCATGCGCTCCTTCCAGACTTTCACTGCCGCCATCGCTGCGGGCGCGCTCGCCACGTCGTCGACGGCCTCGGAGCCTGCGTCGGCCGATCGGCGGATCGAAGCCGTGCTGTCGTCGCTGCAGCCCGCCGTGCAGGTGGCGGGAAGGGCTTATCCCGATCGACCGATCGCCGAGCTCATGGTCGAGCATCACGTCCCGGCGGTATCGATCGCCGTGATCGAGGACGGCCGGGTCATCTGGTCCGGCGCTTTCGGTACGGCCGATGTCGCGACCGCCCGCCCGGCGACCACGGACACCCTCTTCCAGGCCGCGTCGATCAGCAAGCCGGTGGCGGCAACGGCGGCGCTGGCGCTGGTCGAGCAGGGGGTGCTGGCGCTCGACCGGCCGATCAACGAGCAACTCGTCAGCTGGCAGCTCCCCGAGAACGACCTGACCCGCGAAGTTCCGGTGACCTTGCGTCACCTGCTCACCCATACCGGCGGCCTGACCGTGCACGGCTTTCCGGGCTATGCGCCGGGCGCGCCGGTGCCGACCGTGATCCAGATCCTCGACGGCGCGCCTCCGGCCAACACGGCGGCGGTTCGGGTCGACCAGCGACCCGGAAGCGGCTGGCGCTACTCGGGTGGTGGCTTCACGATCGCCCAGCTGCTGATGAGCGATGCGGCGCGCGAGCCGTTCGCCGATCTGGCCGAGCGGCTCGTCCTGCGTCCTTTCGGGATGAGCCGCAGCACGTTCCGCCCGCTGTCCGAGGAGCGGCTGGCGCAAGCGGCGCACGGCCATCGCGCCGATGGGCAGAAAGTGACCGGCGGCCATCACGTCTATCCCGAAATGTCGGCGGCGGCGCTCTGGACCACGCCGGCCGACCTTGCGAATTGGGCGCTGGCCATTTCCGATGCCTTTCGCGGCGGCAGCGACGCGCCGATCGGTCGTGAAACGGCGCGCGCCATGCTGACCGCCGGCGCCGGCGATTGGGGTCTCGGCTTGAACGTGCAGGATGAAGGCGAGTGGCTGCGCTTTTCGCATGGCGGCGCCAATGAAGGCTATCGCGCGCAGCTGCTGATGTTCCCCGGACGAGGCGACGGAATCGTCGTGATGACCAACGGCGACAACGGCGCGTCCCTGTTTTCCCCGGTCATCCAGGCGGTGGGCCGAGCACGCGGCTGGCCCGATTCGTCGCCGCGCGTCGTCACGCCCGCCGCGGTTTCCCGACAAGATCTGGAGGATGTCGTCGGCCGCTATTCCAACGGCCAGATCCTGGTCGAAGTGGGCATCGAGGGGGACCGCCTCATGATGTCGGTTCCGGGAAGCCCCAGCGGCGAGATCGTGCCGCAGGGGAACGACGCCTATTTGGTGCTCGACGCCGGTTTCGAGATCCGATTCCTTCGCGATTCCGGCAGCGGCCGGATCGTCAGCGCCTCGGGCGCCGGGCTCACCTTGCCCCGGCTTCCCTGAGAGGCGTCGACGCGAGCCCCAGCGAGGCCGGCCTTCCCCTCCAGGTCGCGCCTATCTGGCCGGCGGGGCCATCCCGATGCCGGTCGCGCCCGCGCGGAAAGCGGCCCAGCGGAACAAGGGCAGGCTCTCGATCCCCGCTTCCTCGCCGGAAGGCGAGTTCGCTTCCATTTCCATCTCGACTTCCTGCCACAGCACGTCGAGCAGGCCGGACAGCTCCTTGATGTGCGGGATATCGTGCCGCCGGACATGCCGGTACTTGCCGGTGAGCAGGGAGACTTCGGCGAGGATCAGCCGCGCAAGCTCGCCATGCGTGTCGAGCGAAGGGATATTCTCATAAGCCTCGAACGCCTCGGCCCGAAGCAGCCCGTCGGATACCGTCATCTCAAGGCTCCCTCGATATCGGGGAAGCGGGCGAGAAGGTCCTGCCCGGTTCCCGAGAGGAAAAGGAAGGCCGCTACCGCCAGAAGGATGATGACGACCGTGAGCAAGGCTGCGATCCATTTCGAAGATCCGGCGCGTCGATCGTGCCGGCGCCGGGCCGGTGCCGCGAACCGACCGGCCTCGGCCGACGGCCCGGCGGCGGTCCCGACCGGGGGTCCTTCCGCCAGCATCTCGGCGGCCGGGACCGGGAGCGGCGCCGACGGCTCCCGCCATTGGGCTCTTTCGACCGACAGGCGCGGACCGGCCGTCCCGGCCGCCAACGCAAACTTCTCGCGGGCAAGGGCGCGTCCCTGCGCCGCCGCTTCCTCGCGGGCGGCCGATATCGTTTGCTCGGTGATCGGCAGATCGTCGAGGAAGTCGCTGATCCGGCGGTCGAGCCGCATCAGCTCGTCGACCGTTTCGAGCGCGACGCGCCGGTCGCGGCGCTCCATCGCCAGCTGCAGACGAACCACCTTGATCGCGCTCGCCTGGACCAGAAGCAGCCCCTGGGCCAGATCGTCGCTGCCGACCGTCCGCGTCCCGGCGGTCAAAGCCGCCGCGGAGTTGTTGGGCATCCCGCTCACTCCCACCGCCCGGCCGCAATACGACGCGGCCGGCACCAAGGGGGTAATCCGAGTCGGCCCCGGGCAAAATCCCCCGACCTTCGATTAGCCGCCGGAACGTTGCGCAGGCGCGACGAGGGCGCTTTTGCGCGCGTTTCGGCGGGCGCGACCGGCGCGAATCGCGCATGCGCCGTTAACCTCGGGCGGGAAATCGGCGTTAACCGCGGGACGCTAGGAAAGGTCTCATGTTCGTTCAGCTCCACTTCCAGGGCTTTTCCCGCACCGCTCTCATTCTGTCGGCGATCGGCGCGCTGCTGTTCGCGCTGACCGCCTCGGGCGGCGCAGGCGCGGTCTGAACGCCCTCCCCGGGGAACCGGGAGGGACAAGGCGTGGGTGCGTGCGGGCTGGCAGTCATACTCCCGGCGCGCGCCCACGCCCGACCTGCCGCAATGAGCCGGCGCAACCCGACCTTCGAACCCGATTGTCGGTCCCGCGCACCGTTGCTAGAGCGCGGCGATGGCCGCGACCGATCCCTACACGCCCGAGATCGCCTATACCGACAGCCCGCGCGTGGCTTGCGACGGCGCCACCCACATCTCGCCCGCGCTCGGCCATCCGCGCATCTACATGCAGATCGACGAGAAGGGCTATGTCGACTGCGGCTATTGCGACAAGCGGTTCATCCTGAACGGGGGCCCGGCGGACGAGCGGGCAGCCTCCGCTTCGGCGTAGAGCGTGCTTCACGAACGCCGTTCCGGATTGCTTCGCTGGCGCTCGCAATGACACACAAACGGCCTATATCGGCGGGATGACCCCCGACCCGCGCCGATTCCTCTACCGCCCGGACGGCCTCGATCCCGACGCCGCCCTCCGGCTCACCGCCGAAGCGCTGAAAGGCCGCGACGACGGCGAGCTGTACCTTCAATATATCGCCTCGGAGAGCTTCGGTTTCGACGACGGCCGATTGAAGACCGCCGACTTCAATACCCAGGCCGGCTTCGGCCTGAGAGGCGTGTCCGGCGAGACCACCGCCTTTGCCCAGGCGAACGAGATCAGCGAGGCGGCGATCCGCCGCGCGGCCGAGACGATGGCGGTGCTCGATCCGGCCAAAGGCGCGCGGCCGGCGCCGCCACGGCGCACCAATGCGCGGCTCTATACCGACGACGACCCGCTCGGCCTGATCCCCTTCGCGAGGAAGGTGGCGCTGTGCCAGCAGATCGACGCGGCGGCACGGGCGCGCGATCCCCGCGTCGCGCAGGTTTCGGTGACGCTGTCCGGCAGCTGGAGCGTCATCGACATCGTCCGCCCCGACGGCTTCGTCGCCCGCGACGTGCGGCCGCTGGTGCGCCTCAGCGTCCAGATCGTGGCCGAGCAGAACGGCCGGCGCGAGACCGGCTATCATGGCCTCGGCGGACGCTATCTTTATGACGATCTGTTCGAGCCGGAGACCTGGAACCGGGGGATCGACGTCGCCCTCGCACAGGCGCTGGTGAACCTCGAATCGGTTGCCGCTCCGGCCGGGGAAATGCGCGTCGTTCTCGGCCCCGGCTGGCCCGGCGTGCTGCTGCACGAGGCGATCGGGCACGGCCTCGAGGGCGACTTCAACCGCAAGGGCACCTCGGCTTTCTCAGGGAGGATCGGCGACCGCGTCGCCGCGCCCGGCGTGACCGTGATCGACGACGGCTCGATCGACCGGCGCCGCGGCTCGCTCACCATCGACGACGAGGGGACGCCGACCCAGCGCAACGTGCTGATCGAGGACGGCATCCTCAAGGGCTATATCCAGGACCGGCTCAACGCCCGGCTGATGGGCGTGGCGCCGACCGGCAACGGCCGGCGCGAGAGCTTCCAGCACGCGCCAATGCCGCGCATGACCAACACCTTCATGCTCGGCGGCCAGGACGATCCCGGCGAGATCCTTCAGCGCGCCGGCAACGGCATCTACGCCAAGAGCTTCGGCGGCGGCCAGGTCGACATCACCTCGGGCAAGTTCGTCTTCTCATGCACCGAGGCCTACAGAATCGAGAATGGCAGGCTCGGCGCTCCGATCAAGGGCGCCACCCTGATCGGCGACGGTCCGACGGTGCTCACCCGCGTCGCGGCGATCGGCAACGACATGGCGCTCGACGAAGGCATCGGCGTCTGCGGCAAGGGCGGCCAGTCGGTCCCCGCCGGAGTCGGCCAGCCCACCCTGCTGATCGAGGGCCTCACCGTCGGCGGCACGGCGGCGTGAGCCGTCGCTCCGGCATCGGAGGCGACCTGACGGCGCAGGAACGAGGACCAAAGCGCTGGGCGCGCGAGGTGATCGATTTCTGGTTCTCGCGGGACAAGGAGGATTGGTGGAAGGCCTCGGACGCTTTCGACGAGGAGATACGCGAGCGGTTCGCGATCGAGTGGGCACGCCAGTCGAGGCGCACCGTCGACGACTTCCTCGACTCGCCCGAGGTCGCGCTCGCCGCCATCATCCTGTTCGACCAGTTCCCGCGTAACATGTTCCGCGGCCATGCCGACCAGTTCGCCACCGATCATCTCGCGCTGGCGATCGCCAGAGGCGCGGTCGAGCGTGCTTATGACGACGGCATGGCCGAAGCGCAGCGCGGCTTCCTGTACATGCCGTTCCAGCATAGCGAGGATTCCAAGGACCAGCTCAGGTCGCTGCTGCTATTCTCTGCGCTCGGCGATGCCGAGATGCTCCATTATGCCCGGCTCCACCATGAAGTGATCGAGCGGTTCGGGCGCTTTCCCCACCGCAACGCCATTCTCGGCCGCAAGCCCACCGCGATGGAGCAGGCGGCCGGCGACGTGGTCCCCTGGTAGCGGCATGGCGCTCGTCGAGCTTGCGCGGTGCACGAACAGCGTCGAGGCGGCAATGCTCCGGTCCCGGCTGGAGGCGGAAGGCATTCCGAGCTTCGTGTTCGACACCGAGATGAGCTGGATCGGCAACGCGCTGCAGGCGCGGGTGATGGTCGACGACGAGGACCTGGCGCAGGCGAAGCGAGTGCTGGAAGAACAGGGTTAGGGTTGTTCCGCTGGCCTGATCCGGCCGTCATTGCGAGCGGAGCGAAGCAATCCAGGGCGGCCTCTGAGACAGGCTGGATTGCTTCGTCGCTGCACTCCTCGCAATGACGGTCATGGAGCCAATGCTGGCGACCTACAGATGCGGCCGCAGGCTGCTGAGGTCGTAGCCGGCGGCACCCGCCTGGGCGATCAGGGTCTCGGCGTCGCCGCCCCGGCTCGCCTCGGCGAGGGCCCACAGATAGGTCGAACGCGTGCCGGTGCGGCAGTAGAGCAGCACCTTGCCTTCCGTCTCGCCGAGCACCCCGGCCAGCGCAGCGACCTGTTCGGCCGACAGGCCGCCGGCGACGGGTACGTGGCGGTAGGCCAGGCCGACTTCCTCCGCCGCCGCGCGGATCGCCTCGCCGGAGGGCTGGCCCGGCTCCTCGCCGTCGGGGCGGTTGTTCACCACCATTTGCACGCCGGCCGCGGCAATGGACGGCATGTCCGCGGGGTCGATCTGTCCGGCGACCAAAGTCCGGTCATCGAGCGGGACGAGGGCGGTCATTGACCGAGCGGCTCGTAGTCCGCGAGCCGCGCCATTACTTCGGCATTGCCGGCGTGGCGCTCGCGCACTTGCCGACCGCGCGCGTCGACGCCGGGGCAGACATCGGCCACCGCCTCCTCGATCTGGCGGGCGCGATCCGCGTCGAACGGCGGCTCGCCGAGCCAGTGGACGCAATCCTGCCATTGGACGATGAAATGCTGCACGTCGACCGGCATGCCGCGGGCGTCGGGATAGGTCTGAAGCGCGGCGGCATCGAGCGGGGCCGGCTGGTCGGCCGAGAGGGCCGGTGCGCAGGCTGCCAGCGCCATTGCCGGAAGGATCGCCAGCCTGGAGCGGATTGTCACCAAATGAGTCATTCCGGCGAAAGCCGGAACCTATGAACACGGAGTCGACCATGCAGGCACGGCCTGGCTTCATGGGACCCGGCTTTCGCCGGGATGACTCCGGTCGGTTCAATGTGGTCACAATCCGGTCCAGCGTCCGGGGCCCAGGTCATTCCTGCCGCTCCAGCTGGGCCTCGATCACCTCGAGGAAGGCCTCGCCATAGCGTTCCAGCTTCGCCGCGCCGACGCCGCCGACCTGGGCCAGGGCATGGAGCGTGGCGGGCTTCGCCTCGGCCATCTCGCGAAGGGTGCTGTCGTGGAAGATGACGTAGGGCGGCACGCCGGCCTCGGTGGCGATCTCGCGGCGGCGGGCGCGCAGGGCCTCGAAGAGGGGGTCGTGGGGATATTCGGCGGCGTCGCGCTTTCGCCCCCGGCCGCGGGTGCGCGCGCGGGACGGCGGCAGCACCACCTCGAGCGTCGCCTCGCCCTTGAGGATCGGCCGCGCGGCGGGGCCGAAGGAGAGGCCGCCAAAATCGTCGGCGCGCAGCGCGTCGCGGGCGAGCAGGGCCCGCGCCACCGGCTTGACCAGCGCCAGATCGGCTTCGTCGGCGATTCCGAACACGCTGAGCCGCTGGTGGCCGCTGCCCAGCACCTTTTCCGTCTCGCGGCCGGCGAGCACGTCGGTGAGATGGCCGATGCCGAAGCGCATCTCGGTGCGGAAGGCGGCGGAGAGCAGTTTCTGCGCGGTCGTCGTCGCGTCGACCGCCTTGGGCGGCTCCAGGCAATTGTCGCAATTGCCGCAGCGTTCGGGCGGATCCTCGCCGAAATGGCGCAGCAAGATGGCGCGGCGGCAGCCGGCGCTCTCGACCAAAGCGGCGAGCGCGTTCAGCCGCTCGCGCTCGCCCTGCTGGCGCGATTCCTCGACCTCGGTCGCGATGCGGCGCCGCGCCCGGGCGAAATCCTCGGCGCCCCAGAACAGCCAGGCTTCGGCCGGCTCGCCGTCGCGCCCGGCGCGCCCCGTCTCCTGATAGAAAGCCTCGATCGACTTGGGGATGCCGGCATGGGCGACGAAGCGCACGTCGGGCTTGTCGATGCCCATGCCGAAGGCGATGGTCGCGCACATCACCATCTCCTCCGACGAGACGAACGCCGCCTGGTTGCGCGACCGCACTCCGGGATCGAGGCCGGCATGATAGGCCCGAGCAGGCCGCCCGCCGGACCCGAGCTGCTCGGCCAGCTTCTCCGCCTTGTCGCGGCTCGGCACGTAGACGATGCCGGGCCCGGGCTGAGCGGCGAGCAAGGTCTTGAGCTGCGCCGCGACGCCGTCGCGCGGGCGGACGTTGTAGCGGATGTTGGGACGATCGAAGCCGGCGACGATCAGCCCGTCCGTGGGGATGCCGAGCTGGACGAGAATGTCCTCGCGGGTGCGGCGATCGGCGGTGGCGGTGAGCGCCAGCCGGGGCACGTCCGCAAAGGCATCGAGCAATGGCCGCAGCTGCCGGTAATCGGGCCGGAAATCGTGGCCCCATTCCGACACGCAATGCGCCTCGTCGATCGCGATCAGCGCCAGCTTCGCCCGCGAGATCAGGCTGCGAAAGCTCTCGCCGGTCGCGCGCTCCGGCGCGACGTAGAGCAGATCGAGATCGCCGTTCCTCAGCCGCTCCACCGTCTCGGCGCGGTTGTTGTCGACCGAGGTCAGAGCGGCGGCGCGGATGCCGAAGGCGTCGGCGGCGCGGATCTGATCGTGCATCAAGGCGATGAGCGGCGAGATGACGAGCGCCGTCCCCTCCCGCGCCAGCGCCGGCACCTGGTAGCAGAGCGACTTGCCGGCGCCGGTCGGCATCACCGCGAGGCTATGATCGCCGGCCATGACGCGGTCGATCACCTGCTCCTGGACGCCGCGGAAATGCTGGAAGCCGAACGTGTTGCGAAGGATCGAGAGGGGAGATTGCACGCGCGCACCCTATCGGCCGCCCGGGGCGGGTGTCGAGGGCGAAGCGGCGGGTGGAGGCGGCGGTGCCGGCGACGACAGCTTTGTGCCCTCGCGAAGGCGGGGCCCCAGATCGGCGGACGGCCTGGGTCCCCGCCTGCGCGTGGACACGAGGGGGTGAAATTGACCAATTGACCGTTCCAATGGTGTGGGGGCGGTTTGCGCGGCCGAGGCCGGGGACCATTTTCGACGGAGGCAGCCCGGCGTCCCACACCTCCCCCGCCGGCCATCGGAAAGGGAACGGGGTTTCCCGGATTCAAGCTTCGACGACACCCTGCCGGAGCTCGCGCTGGATTACCGCGATCGCCCATATGTCGAAAGCCGTGTGCGCCAGCATCACGCCCATAAGGCTGCCGGTGGAGTGATAGACGATGCCGAAGATCGCGCTGTAAGCGAAGATGAAGGCGGAAAGACCGCGAGATCCCAGGTGCACGCCGGTGAAGAGCAGGCTGACGACGAGGATGGCCGCCCACGCCGGCAAGTGATCGGCGGCGATGGTCTGCAGCCCGCCACGGAACAGCGCCTCCTCGCCGACGCCGGCCGCGATCGAGAGCAGGAGGATGTGCAGCGGGCGATAGCGCCGGCCGTGCGCGAACAGGAATCGCTGCTGCCCGGCCGCCCATCCGACGAAGCCGGGAAAGGCGCGCGCGATCGCGAGCATCGATCCGATCAGGGCGCCGCCGGTCAGCGCCGCCACCGAAAAGTCGTCCGCTTCCCACTCGACGAAGGCCATGGGCTCGCGTCCCGAACCGTACCAGATCGCAAGCCCGAGGCCGGAAAAGACCGCGCCCTGCAGCAGGATGAGCATGGCGACGTTTCGCGGCTCGTCCAGCCAGTGCGGGGATGCCGTCTCTTGCGGCCCGATGCGGCTCATCCAGGGTCCTTCCGGCCGGGCGCCACCAGGGTCAGGATGACGATGCCCGCTTATGTCCACGATCGGTGGGACGCCGTCACGCGTTTCCGGGTTGCGATAGTCCCTATCGGGTGGGAACGCCCCCGGGCGGAAGAGAGGTATCGTTTACCAGTTAAGTATAATGTCCTCGGAACGAAGTGCCCTTGTCGCGGAGGGGACGAGTGCCAATCTGAGAGGAAGGCTCTCATGGCGCGCCGGCCGCCACGCTCCGAGGTCCGAGTCGGGACCTTTTCGACGATCGGCCGAAAACGGACCCAAGCCTGACGGACTGGAACGGCCGTCCGGCGGCAGAGAGGAACGGCCTCACCAGGCGATCTGTTGAGCCAATACGCCATCGCTCACGATACGCGATCGCTCACGAAAGGACTCTTCCCTCGAAATGCTTGACCCATGCGAGCCGACCCCGTGCTCGGACACAGCCGATTGCGCCGCCGCTCCGCAGGAGCGCCTGGCCACGAACGGCACCTCAACTCCGCAAGACATCGACGCTCGCGGCCTCGTCCGGGTTTTCAAGGCCTATCGCGACCCGGACCCGGCCAGAAGCCGGTTCGAGCTGGCGATCACTTTTGTCCCGTTCCTGGCGCTCTACGCAGCGATGCTTGCGGCCGTCGAGGCGGGCTACCTGGCGGCCCTGATCCTTGTGGTTCCCGCCGGGGCCCTGCTGCTGAGGCTGTTCCTCATCCAGCACGATTGCGGCCATGGATCCTTTCTGCGGAGCCGGTCCGCCAACGACTGGCTCGGCCGCTGCCTCGGCGTGCTGACCCTGACGCCCTATGACTGCTGGCGGCGTTCGCACGCTCTGCACCATGCCAGCACCGGCAATCTCGACTCCCGCGGCTTCGGCGACGTCGACACGCTGACGGTGCGTGAGTTTCAAACGCGCTCGCGAAGCCGGCAGCGCCTTTACCGTGCGTATCGGCATCCGCTGGTGCTGTTCGGGTTGGGCCCTGCCTATCTGTTCCTGTTGCGCCACCGACTCCCCATCGGGCTGATGTCGGAGGGGCGCCGCTACTGGACAAGCGCGCTGGCGACGAATGCCGGCATTGCGATCGTCGCCGGGGTCGCGATCAGTGCCACCAGCCTGACCAGCTTCCTCCTCGTGCAGCTGCCGGTGACCCTTCTCGCTGCATCGGCCGGAGTCTGGCTGTTCTATGTCCAGCACCAGTTCGAGCACACCCACTGGGATCGCGCGGCGCACTGGTCGTTCCACGAGGCCGCCTTGCGCGGCAGCTCGCATCTTGCGCTGCCTGGAATATTGCGATGGTTCACCGCCAACATCGGCGTTCACCACGTCCATCACCTGGCAAGCCGCATTCCCTTCTACCGGCTTCCCGAGGTCCTCCGCGATCATCCGCA
>Ga0299914_10000666_pt1 | contig 21166 bp, 13 predicted proteins | sample RVTome_10_FD_201361 | JGI IMG/M metagenome (GOLD analysis project Ga0299914, IMG submission 201361) | Soil microbial communities from uranium-contaminated site in the Upper Colorado River Basin, Wyoming, United States - RVT153D57 (version 2) ...
GTGCTTCCGGACGAGCGGCGCGTCACCGGCTTCATCTTCAAGGTCCAGGCCAATATGGACCCGAACCATCGCGACCGCGTGGCCTTCATGCGGATCTGCTCGGGCACGCTCAAGCGGGGGATGAAGCTCAACGTGTCCCGGATCGGCAAGGCGATCGCGATCCACAATCCGATCAGCTTCTTCGCGCGCGACCGCGAGCTGGCGACGACGGCGCGGCCCGGCGACATCATCGGCATCCCCAATCACGGCACGCTGCGGGTGGGCGACACGCTGACCGAGAAAGGCGAGCTGGCCTTCACCGGCCTGCCCGATTTCGCGCCGGAGATATTGCGCCGGGTGCGGCTCGACGACCCGCTCAAGGTGAAGCAGATGCGGCGCGGGCTCGCCGATTTGGCCGAGGAAGGCGTGATCCGCCTGTTCAAGCCGGCGATCGGATCGAACTGGATCGTCGGCGTCGTCGGCGCGCTCCAGCTCGACGTGCTCGCCACCCGGCTGGAGCAGGAATATGGCGTGAAGACGGGCTTCGAGGCGAGCCCGTTCGAGGTCGCGCGCTGGCCGGTGGCCGAGGATCCCGCCGATCTCAAGCGGCTGGCCGAGACCAACCGCGACCGGATGGCCGACGACCAGGACGGCGCGCTCGTGCTGCTGATGCGCAACGACTGGGAGCATGGCCGCTTCATGAAGGAATGGCCGGGCATCACCTTCGCGGCGATCCGCGAACGGCACTGAGCGCAAGGACGCCCGCCGCCATAAGCTGATCCTCCGTCCGATCGAGCGACGCGACACCGCCATGACGGCGGCGGCTTCGGCCGTCCCGCTTGCTGCGTTTCGCTCTATTTGACTTAATGCTGAACGCAGCAATATGGCTATGCCCCGCCCTTCGGTCGGACAGCCCTTTCCGACACCTATTCTATCGTGCTGGCGCGCAGGCAACGCCCTGTTGCGCCAAAGCCACATTTTGGCGATATAATGCGAGTCGCAGTAGTTTTCCGTTGAGTTTGGGGCCGGCCGGAATAGGAGTGGCGAGGGGCCGCCGGGTTCGAGGGCCTGGAGAAACAAGAGGGGCGCGGCGGCGCGACCGGCCGGCTGGAAGGTTTTGCCGGCCAGGGCGCCGCCCGACCCCGCCCAGACGAAAGGGGACATGATGAAGTCGATTACCGCACCGAGATTCGCCGCCAGGGCGATGCTGCTGAGCTCCGCCGCCGCGTTCGCCGGCCTTGCCGTCCCCGCGCATGCGCAGGAGGACCAGACCGACGACCAGCCGCCGGTGGAGACGGCGGCCAATAACGAGAGCGACGTGCCGATCATCGTCACCGGCTCGCGCATCGCGCGGCGCGACCTCACGTCGACCAGCCCGATGGCGGTGGTTTCGGACGAGGAGTTCCAGCTTTCCGGCGCGGTCAATGTCGAGCAGGTGATCAACACGCTGCCGCAGGTGATACCGGGCGCGACCTCCTTTTCGAACAATCCGGGCGGCGGCGTCGCCACGCTCGACCTGCGCTCGCTCGGGTCGCAGCGCAATCTCGTCCTCGTCAACGGCCGGCGCTACATCTTCTTCTCCGCGGCCCAGACCGTCGACCTCAACACCATTCCCCAGTTCCTGATCGAAAGCGTCGATGTCGTCACCGGCGGCGCTTCGGCCGTCTATGGTTCCGACGCCTTGAGCGGCGTCGTCAACTTCCGGCTCCGCCAGGATCTGGACGGCATGATCGCCGGCGCCCAGTACAGCATCACCGAGGAAGGCGACGGCGCCCGCTACAACGCCTACCTGGCGATCGGCAGCCAGTTCGCCGACGGCCGCGGCAACGTCGCCGTGTACGGCGAATATTATAATCGCGGATCGATCATGCAGGCGGACCGCGATTTCTCCTTCTTCACGGTCGGCGAAAATGCCGCCGGCGACGCGCTGATCCCGCTCGGATCGGCGGGCGTGCCGCAGGGGCGCTTCGTCGCGGCGGGCAGCATCGGCCTCGACCTCGACGGCGATCCGGACACGGATGCGACCACTTTCCCGATCGCGGCCGGCACCAATTATGTCGGCGGCGGCGCCTTCTTCGTCACGCCCGGCAACAGCGTTCCCTATGTCGGCGCGCAGCACAGCTACAATTATGCGCCGGCCAACTATCTGATGGTCCCACAGGAGCGCTGGACGCTCGGCGGCTATGGCGAATATGAGATCACCGAGGGCATCAACGCTTATGCGGAGGTGGCCTACATCAACAACCGCGTCGAGAACGAGCTGGCGGCGACGCCGATCACCCAGAATGTCGATTTCGACCTGGCGGCGATCCAGCCGCTCGTCTCTGCGGCCGACTTCGCGCAGATGCAGCAGATCGCGGCCAATCAGCAGGCGGCGATCGCGGCGGCCGCGGCGGCGGGCCTGCCCAATCCGTTCGGCGCGTTCACCGCCGGCACCGGCCAGTTCGGCGCGCTCCAGCCCGGCTTCGTCCGGCTGCAGGTCAACTCGCGAACGACCGGCATCACGTCGCGCAACGTGAGCAACGACAGCAATTCGTTCCGCGTGCTGAGCGGCCTGCGCGGCAACCTCACCGACTCGCTGACCTACGACGTCTATTATTCCTACTCGCGAACCCGGAACGCGTCGATCCAGGAGGGCAACATCTCCCGATCGGCGTTCACGCGGCTGGCGGCGGACGGAAGCTGCAACGTGTTCGGCGCGGACCTGCTCGACGACGCCTGCATCCAGGGTCTCTCGATCCTGGCGCAGAACGCCTTCATCTCGCAGCTGCAGGTCGCGCAGGCGAGCGTGTCCGGTCCGCTGTTCCAGCTCGGCTGGGCCAGCGATCCGGTGGCGTTCGCGGCCGGCGTCGAGTGGCGGAGCATGGCCGGCCAGTTCATCCCGGACACGGCTCTGTCGTCGGGCGACGTCGTCGGCTTCAACGCCGGCCAGCCGACCGAGGGCAGCTACGACGCCAAGGAAGCGTTCGCCGAGCTGCGCATCCCGATCATCCAGGACGGCTTCATCCACAGGCTCGAGCTGAACGGCGCCGCCCGCTATTCGGATTATTCGCTGGGCGCGGTCGGCGGGGTGTGGACCTACGCCGCCGGCGCCGAGCTGGCGCCGATCCGCGACATCAGGTTCCGCGGCAATTATCAGCGGGCGATCCGCGCGCCGAACGTCCTCGAGCTGTTCGGCGGCCAGGCGATCGGCTTCCCGGCGTCGACCGACCCGTGCTCCCTGCCCGCGGCGGCGGCCGACGCCACCATCCGCGCGCTCTGCATCGCCACCGGGGTTCCGAGCGGGAATGTCGGCCAGGCCTTCCTCCAGCCGAATCCCCAGATCCAGGGCGTGTTCGGCGGCAACCCGAACCTTCAGGAGGAAGTGGCCGACACGTGGACGGTGGGCGCCGTCATCTCGCCGCGATTCCTGCCGCGCCTGAACATCGCGGTCGATTATTACGACATCCAGATCGACAATGCGATCGCACCGGCGGCCGGCGGCGTGAACAACATCCTGAATATCTGCTACAACGTCATTCAGGACATCAACCACGCCACCTGCCAGGCGATAAACCGCGATTCGCAGGGCATCATCTCCGGCGGACAGTTCGTGGTCTTCGCCACCAACGCGAATCTCGCGTCGCTGTCGGCGAGCGGCGTCGACTTCCAGGTCGACTATACCCAGCCGCTCGGCTTCAGCGCCTTCGGCGAGGGGGAGTCGCGCCTCTCCTTCTTCCTGCTCGGCAGCTGGACGGATTCGAACACCTTCACGCCGATCTCCGGGATCGACGAAGTGGTCGAGTGCGACGGCCGGTTCGGCCTATCCTGCGGCACCTTCGGCAACCCGCTGCCGACGTGGAAGTGGACGAGCCGCGTGTCGTGGCTGGACGGTCCGTCGACGGTCAGCTTCCGCTGGCGGCACGTCGGCGCGGTGCGCGACGACGACGATGCGACCGACTATTTCGTCGAGCGGATCGGCTCTTACGACCTGTTCGACCTGTCGTTCGCGTTCAACGTGAACGACAATCTGACGCTCAACATGGGCGTCAACAATCTGTTCGACAAATCGCCGCCGATCATCGGCGACAACCAGGAGCAGGCGAACACCTATCCGGGCGTCTACGACGTGCTCGGCCGCGACTTCTTCATCTCGGCGAGCCTGCGGTTCTGATGACGGATCGAGATCCTCTTCGCCCTTCTTCCCGGCGCTACCCCTAGCCGCCGGGAAGAACGGTGACCCTCGGGCCGGCACGGATCGTGCCGGCCCATCTTTTTTTCGCTGCCCGCGCCGGCCCGGCCCCCCTTGCGAGGTCCGGGAACCTGCCCGGCGCCGGGGAGGTCAGGTCGTCGTGCCCGCCTTTGCGGGGCCGCGCGCCGCGGACTTCACGATGGCGTGCAGCATCCGGTCGAGCCAATCCATCCGCGCCCGCAGCGCGCTCACCGCATTGTCGTGGACATGCTCCTGATAGGGCACCTGCGCCTCGTGCCGGTAGGCCTCCACCTCGGCGAGCTTCTCGGCCAGCGCCGCCTTGGCATCGACGATCCACTCGACCTGCTCGTCCCTGGACAGGAGGTCGAACGACTGGACCTTGGTCCGCAGCGGATCCTCGAGCAGGAGATGGACCGGCCGCAGCTGCCTGACCCACAGGCGGATCGCCGCCTCGCCCCGGTCGGTGCACGAGAGCATCTCGGTGCCGCGCCGGTCGCCCTCCACCGGCCGACCTTCGAGCAGGCCGAGCTCGCGCAGCCGACGGATCAGGGGATAGAGCTTGCCGGTGCTGGTGTTGAAGTTGCTGACCGGCGATTCGTTGTAGATGCGCATGATCTGGTAGGCGGTGGTCGGCTGGATGCGCAGGACGAGCGCGAGCAGGGCCCCCTCATTGTCCGTGAGATTGCCGACGCGATCGTTCAAGGATGCTCACCCCGCCTTGGCCGCTCCCCAGGGGCCGCCGGGCCCCTTCCCTAGCAATGGCGGGTGGCAAGGTGCAAGCAATGCGCCGCACGCGGCGTGCGACGGTCGCCGCGCCGCGATGGCGGATCAGGTCCGGATCAATACATTCCGGGGCGGCGCGTGTCCTTCCGCGGGGTCGTCCGCGGCCTGTCGTCCCTGGCACAAGCGAGCGACCGCGGATCCAGCCGCATGACGTCGGCCAGGGCCGGCCGCGGCGCCTTCAGGCGATGCGATCGAGGCGGCCACTCTCCTTCCTGGTCGGGCTGAATGGGGGCATGATGCAAGGCCGGGACCCTTTCATCGCTCGAAACCGATACCGTCATTGACGCCGAAGCGGTCTGGCCCAAAGCTATGGCGAGGTTCCTGGACACGCAGAGGAAATTCGCCGAACCGCCTTTTCATCTCGACAGGCGACACGTCCGGCGCGACGAACGTCGGCCGCCGCGCCGAGGAGGGGGTGAACCGCCCGTTCCCGCCGGCGAAGGTCGCGGCGGCCGAACGACGAAGAGCGCTCAAGCGGCCCAGGTCGCGAGGTACAGCTCGCGGTTGCGGGGATGATCGAACGGGTCGCCGCTCGGATCGGCCTGCGCCCCGGCGAAGACCGGCTCGCCGGCGAGCCAGGCCGCCTCCGCGTCGGACCGGGCGAGCGCGATATGCAGCGCCGAATTGAGGTCGTAGGCGGTGGCCGGCAGGCCCGATCGCCTGAGCGCCCCCGCCAGCGCCAGCGCATAGCCGGTCCGAATCCGCCGGTAGAAATCGGGAGTGGGGATGCCCTCGTCGACCATGCCGAGCCGGAAGGCGCGCTCGCAGGCGGCCACATCGCTCGACACCGCGGTCCGGCAGGTCAGGGGCCGGGAATCGTAGAGCCGGCAGAGATTGTCGCTCAGCAGCGGGCAAGGGACAGACCGGCGGGCTCGGTCGAGATCGTCCATCGCCGCGGTGACGGCGAAAGCGCGCGAGACGGCGCCGGTCACGACTTCGCGCTCCGCCGGCGGGATCGCCGACTTCAAGAACAGCACCTCCGGCGCGCGCGCGGACACCGGCGCGTGGCAGCAATGGGCGCAGAAACGGGCGCAGGCGATCGCCTTGCGCGGTGCCGCCCGGTCGGCGGCGCGGACATTTTCGTGGAGGAAGGCCATCATCGGGGCGATCGTGCCGGCGTCGCGCGATTCCTCGAGCAGACCGTGGAGCACGCGCGTCAGAGCCATCACCTGGACCGTGTCGCGCCGGGCGGCGTCAAGCCCGCCGGCGACGATCCGGCGGTCCTCCTTGGCCTGGCGGCGTCGTTCGGCGCGGCTCATGCGGACTTCTATAGGAGGATCGGCGCCGGCTTGCAGCGTCTCGAGGCGGGACTCGAGCTTGATCGAAGCAGGCCCTCGCTTCGTCGATAATTCCGCGCGCGTTCGGAGGTTGTCGGGCTCACTGCCGGTGGTCGGGCGCTTCGGGAGGGACATCCCTCTGAAAAGTGCGGAGCGGGCAAGTCCCGGTCCCGAGAGCCTGCGCAAGGTGATTGGGATGGATAGATGCTCTTGAGAGTGTTCTTCTGCTTGCTCGCAGCCATCCCTGCTACTTCATCCGGCGCCGAGCCGGCGATTGTCAGCGAGGGTCCGGCGGCGCTTTCAGGCGCAAGGGAATATGTCCTTTCCTCCAGGCACGCCGGCCGCGATTTCCTCATTCAGGTGGCCTCGCCGGTCCGTCCGCTCGCGCCCGGAGAGAAGGCCGCGGTCATCTATGTTCTCGATGGCGACTACATGTTCGGAATGGCGACCGACATTGCACGAAGCCTGCAGATCGTTCGGGAAATCACGCCGGTGTACGTGGTGTCGATCGGGTATCCGGGAGACTCGCATGCGGAATGGGTCACCGGTCGCCTCCACGACATGCTGCGCGAGACCGTTGACGTGCGGGGACAGGCTGTCGGTGGTGGTGGAACGGCTTTCCGGCGCTTCATCATCGATGAGCTCAGACCCTTCGTCGAGGCGCGCTACCAAATCGACCCGGATCGCTCCTATCTCGCCGGGCATTCACTGGGTGGATTGTTCGCGGCGGAGGTCATTCTGGACGAGCCGGGCGCATTCGCCGGCTATGCGATCGGAAGTCCATCCCTGTGGATCAGGCCTCAACTGGTGGAGCAGCTGCAGCGGAACATTGAAAGCCCGGCAAGACCACGCGTCTTCATCGGCGCGGGGAGCGAGGAGCTTGAGGAAGACATGGTCGGCTGGGCCGAGAGGCTTGCTCAAACGCTGGCAGCTCGCGGCTTTGCAGTCTCCCATCGAAACTTCGCCCACGAGGGGCATGTGAGCGTCGCAGGCTCCCTCTTCGCCAACGCGCTGAAATTCCTCATGCCGTCGTCTTAGCCGATGAAGCAGCTGCTCCGCACGGAACTCGAGGCGAGCCAATCAGGTGGAAAGTCCCGGAAGCCCATATGATATTGTTCTACGCAATGCTGGTCGCGATCTCTCCCGCAGGGAGCGGCACGCAGATTACGGCCCCACGGGACAGCTATCCTCACTTGTCCCCGGACGGAACGACCCTGGTCTTCCACAGCAATCGCAACGGACGCCAGGCGATCTGGGTCTCCAACGCAGATGGAAGCAATCCGCGGCTGCTGTTCGACGATCCGCGTGAAGGGGCGGACCCCGGCACGCCGGTCTGGTCGCCGGACGGCCGGGTCATCGCCTTTGGAATGAGACCGGCCGGTGCGACCGACGAGAACGAATCCGAGATCTACACGATGGCGCGGGACGGGACCCGGTTGCGCAGGCTTACGGAGACGCCCGGCGATGATTCGCATCCGCACTGGTCACGGAGCGGAAGGATCTACTTCAATTCCGCCAGGGCAACGCCTGATCTCGGAGTGCCGTGGGGGCGCCAGTGGATCGATATCTACAGTATGGCCGATGACGGAAGCGACGTCCGCCGCCTCACTGAATGCCGCAGCGTCTGCACCTACCCGGTACCCTCCCCTGACGAACGGTTCGTCGTCCACCGGCGAACGACGGAGACGCTCGGGCAAAATTGGGATCTTTCGCCGGCTCCCCGCAATTCCGAGGTGTTTGTGACGCCGCTGGATGGCGGCGAGCCCGTGAACGTCAGCAACAGCCCGGCATATGACGGCTGGCCGACATGGTCGCCCGATGGCCGTTGGGTGGTCTTTGCATCAAATAGAGACCGAGTGGCTTATACTGGTCAAATCTTTGCGGTGAGGCCGGACGGTACTGAGACAAGGAAACTGACCGAAGGAATACTTTCCCGCGTGCAGCCGAGTTTCAGCCCAAACGGAGACTGGATCTTCGTGTACGAAAGCATCGAAGGCGAGACCTTCGAAATTGGGCATATAGCCAGCTTTGCTGCCGAGTTGAGCGATTGAGCGGCTCCGGAGACAACAGGGCGCTCGCCTTTCCGAATCGCGAAACGATGCTCGTCGTCACCGCGAATGCCCCGCGAACGAAATGCGTGTGAGCCGAGCATGTTCTCTTCGGATTCAGACACGAACGACCCCAGGTCTTCTGTAGCCCATGCGCAACAGCTGACCCCATGATGAGGATGCACGATGAAGAATAGCGCCTCCCTGTTCGCCCTCGCAATTTCGGCGTCGCTTGTTGCTGCCACAGCCGCAGCAAGCGGCGAAGCCGGAGCTTCGGTCGCGGCCCCGCCTGAGGCTGGAGGCGGGAACGGCGCACGCACGTCCGCCGAGGCCGACGCTTTCATCGCTCGCGCGGAGCGGGAGCTGGCGGAATTTTCCCTCATCAACAATCGGGCGCAGTGGGTGAACGCGACCTACATCACGACGGATACCGACGCTTTGGCCACCTATTTTGGCACGATCGGCACCGAGATGTCCGTTCGCCTGGCCAGCGAAGCCGCGCGTTTTCAGGGTGTCGAAGGGCTTAGCCCGGACAGTCGGCGCAAGCTGGAGATTCTGAGGGGCGGCCTGGTTCTTCCCGCGCCCGCCACGGAAGACGCCGCTACAGAGCTTAATCAGCTCGCCACGCAGTTGCAGTCCGATTACGGCCGCAGCCGCGGCACGCTGAACGGGGAGTCGCTCACTCCCAATGAAGTCGAGCAGCGCATGCGGACGCTCCGCGATCCGGAGGATCTGCGCGAGCTCTGGGCGAGTTGGCACGACAATACCGGCGCTCCGCTCAGGGACGAATATGGGCGGCTTGTCGAGATCGCCAATGCCGGCGCACGGGAATTGGGTTTTGAGGACACCGGCGCAATGTGGCGGTCTCGCTACGACATGAGCCCGGACGAGTTTGTCCAGATGACGGAGCGGCTATGGAGCGAGATGCGGCCGCTCTACGAGGAGCTGCATTGCTTCACGCGCGCCGGCCTCAGCCAGCATTATGGCGCCAGCGTCCAGCCGGCGACCGGCCCGATCCGCGCCGACCTGCTCGGCAATCTCTGGGCGCAGGAATGGGGCAACATCTATGACGTGGTCGCGCCAGGCGGCACCGCGGCGGCGCCTTACGACCTCACCCAGCTGCTGGAACGCGCCGAATATACGCCCGAGCGGATCGTCCGCCAGGGTGAGGCCTTCTTCAGCTCGCTGGGCTTCGCGCCCCTGCCCGAGACGTTCTGGGAGCGCTCGATGATCACCCAGCCGCGCGACCGCGAAGCGATCTGCTACGCCTCCGCGTGGGACATCGACGGTGTCGAGGATCTGCGAATCAAGATGTGCACCGAGGTGAACGCGGATGATTTCGTCACCGTCCACCACGAGCTCGGCCACAATTACTACCAGCGCGCCTACAACCGGCAGCCCTTCCTCTACCTGGACAGCGCCAATGACGGCTTTCACGAAGCCGTGGGTGACATGATCGCCTTGTCGGTCACACCGGAATATCTGGTGCAGACTGGTCTCCTGCGCCAGGACCAGCTTCCGACCGAGGAGCAGGACCGGGCGCTGCTGCTGCGCCAGGCGCTGGACAAGATCGCCTTCCTTCCATTCGGCCTGCTGATCGACCGCTATCGCTGGGGCATCTTCTCCGGCGAGGTCCAGCCCGGCGAATATCAGGCGGCCTGGGACCGGATGCGGCTGCAATATCAGGGCGTCGTCCCGCCGGTCGAGCGCAACGAGACGCATTTCGACGCCGCTGCCAAATATCACGTGCCGGCGGCCGTTCCCTACACCCGCTATTTCCTCGCCCGCATCCTCCAGTTCCAGTTCTACAAAGCGGCGTGCGACATCGCCGGGTGGCAGGGCCCGCTGCACCGCTGCTCCTTCTATGGCAACCGCGACGTCGGCCGGCGGCTGAACGAGATGCTGGCGATGGGCGCCTCGCGACCGTGGCCCGACGCGCTGGAAGCGTTCACCGGCACGCGCGAGATTTCGGCCGATCCGATGGTCGAGTATTTTCGTCCGCTGCTGGGCTGGCTCCATGAGCAGAACCGGGGCCGCCGATGCGGCTGGTGAATCATTGGCTTCAAAGACGTTCTGAGCTGGACAGAAGCTGCAGAACGATCCCTCCTATTTCAGCGAGGACTGCGCAAGAGGCGCTCGGCCCGCCGCCAATTCGAACGTCCTGATTCATGCACTTCGCGCCGACGGAGGTGCGCATGCACTGCATTGCCTCCTGAACGGGCGCCCGCTTCTCGCGGGATCCGTTTTTGCCGGGGGCGTGCGACGTCCCGGACCGCCGGCGACGGTCCGGCAGTCCCCTTTTGCCTGCCGCCGCCGTTCGGCGCGGCTCATGACCCGGACCGCCGGGTGCTTGCGGCCGGCCTGCACGGCGGCCGAGCGGGCGGAGATCGAGTCGTTCGAGCCGGGGATCACATTGCGGGAGGCAGGCGATCCCCAGCAGATCGTCGGCAATCGGCCCGGGCAGCGGATGCTCGAATTTGTCCGCGAGCCCTTTGCCGGCTTCGAGCGGACGATCGGCCGGATCGGTCGCAGCAGGGACGGCGAAACCCTGATCTTCGGCTCCGACCAGCTTCACGTCGTGTCGGCGGCGCAGGTCGACCATGTCCATATCGAGCGGATCCTTCCGGCGCGCGGAATCGGCCGCGCGGAGATGAGCCTCGCCTGCCGCGGCGATTTCGGCAGCGGGCCGGTGCGGCACGTCTTCCTGGACTTTGACCAGCATTGGGACGGCCTCGACGAACTTGCCGGGCAGGTCGCCGACTGGCTGGGAAAGCCGTGCGTGCTTGGAGAGTATGCGCTGGACGATTGAGGAAGCGCGGCCTCAACGGAGCGGTGGCGACAGTTCCTCGGCCAGCGTCCGAGCGAAGACATGAGCGGCCTCCAGCAGCGACTCGCGGTCGGTTTCGTCGCCCACCTCATAGGTAATCGCCGGAATGCCGTAGGTTTCGAAGAAATGGTTCTTCGCAGTTCCGCTGCCGGGATTCGCGTTTCGCTCCACCGCCTGGAACTCGTAGCCGGGGAGCAGGGGCCCCGCGCGGCGCAGCCAGTCCTGGACGAGCCGCGGAGATCGGGTCGGCTCGTCCTCGCCCTGGAGATAGAAGAGGTTGCGCCGGGTCGAATGAAAATCGATCATCAGCGCCGGCCGTAACGACTCTTCCGCCATGAGCGCGGCGAGGAAGCCGCGTGCCGCGCGCGTTTCCGGCTGCGTGAACCTGCCCCAGTCACGGTTGAGGTCGACGCCGCCCATGTTGGTGCGCCAGTGGCCGCGCGCGACGCCGTCCGGATTGAGCAGGGGTATGGCGATGATGCGGTAGTCCTGCCGCAGGCGGGCCGCGGCGCCGCCCCCGCCGGCGAGCACCTCCAGGAAACGCTGCATCGCGATCGCGCCGGTCACTTCGGGGGGATGCTGCCGCCCGAGCAGGACGATCAGCCGGCCCGAGCCCGGATTGCCGAAGATCAAGACTTCGATCGGGCGGCCATCGTGAGACCGTCCGATGACTCGCCGGTCCGCGCCCTCGAGCTCCGCAAGCGCCGCGAGATGCTCGCGATGATCGTCCACCCCGATCAGCTCCTGCGCCGCGACGATGCCGGCTCCGGGCGGCAGGGTGATCGCCGTGAAGGGCCCGGATTCGTCCGACCCCGTGGCGATCCGGTCCGGCCCGATGGTGCCCCATGTCCGGCCGTCGCGGCTGATCTTCGGGTGGTAGCGGTGGTCCGCGCCGAGGTAGCGCAGCTCCACCGTCACCGGGCGCTGCGAGCCGGTGCGGTAGCGGAAGGCATACCATGGGCTGGGGTTGATCGGCGGCGGCCGTTCCGGGCCGATCAGGACCGACACCCGATCGGCCGATCGGACGATGCAGCTGTCCGCCCGCGCCCCTTCGAAGTCGGCATGGATCTGCGCATGCCCGGCGGCGCACAGCGGCACCTGCGCAATCGAACGCGGCCAAGGCGCGAGAGCGGTTCCGGTCGCGCAGCCCGCGACGAGCAACGGGACCGCCAGCACCAGACGCATTGGCCTAGAAGCGCTTGCGGACGTTGAAATACCAGTAGCGGCCCTGCTGGGAGTGGATTTCGCCGAGATAGCCGAAGCTTTCGTCGGCGAGCGGGGGATCGCTGTCGAACAGGTTGCGCACGCCGACCCGCAGGCGCAGATCCTCGAGCGCACCTTGCTGCACGGTATATTCGACATAGGCGTTCATCCGGAACTGGTCGCCGATGCGAAACGGCGTTCCGTCGGCCAGGTTCGCGTTGCCGTCGTCGACGGCACCGATATAGCTGGCGAACAGGCCCGCCCCGAAGCCGCGGTGACGCCAGGTGAGCGTCGAGGACAAGCGCCATTTGGGCCGGCCTTCCTGCTCGATCAGGTTCTGGACGCCGACGACCGTGAAGCTGTCGTCGATCTCGCCGGCCGCCTGGGCGTCGAGGATCGCCTGCGCCTCGGGCGACGGGTCCTGGCGGAAGGTGAGCAAGCGGGCCGCGTTGACGCCGAAGCTGAAGCGCCCGATCGCCGTCCGGCGGGTTCGGTAATAGAGGCCGAAGTCGAGGCCCTCCACCTCCCTGGGGAGGAGGTTCTGGTAGTTGTCGACGACGAACAGGATGTCCCCGGCGGGCTCCAGGCCGGTTCCGGCGAAGGCTGCGATGTCGTCCGCGTCCGGCGCGGCGCGGACGACCAGCGGATTGGAGCTGCCCTGCGTGCGCAGCAGGTAATCGAGCGCGATCTGGTTCGAATCCCCGAAGATGCCGACGATCCGGTCCTGCTTCGCCCGCCAATAATCGGCGGTCAGCGTCAGCCCCGGCAGGAAGTCGGGCTGGAAAGTGACGCCGAGCGAGAGATTCTCCGATTCCTCCGGCTCCAGATCCTCATTGCCCGACCGTGCGCTGGTGACCGGCTGGGAACGCCCGCAATCGTCGAAGCTCGCGATGACGCCCTGGCGCAAGTCCGCCTCGCATCGGACGAAATCGAGCCGGGTATTCTGCCGTTCCACGCCGCGCTCGAAGACCTGGGGCAGGTTCGGTGCCCGGAAACCCTGCGACCAGGCACCGCGCAGCTGCAGCGACCTGACCGGATACCAGGAGACGGCCACCTTCGGCTTCAGCACATCGCCGACATCGGAGAAGCTCTCGAATCGCGCGGCGAGCTGAATGTCCACGCTGTGCGCCAGCGGCACGTTCATCTCCGGGCCGATCACCGGAATCGCGGCCTCGGCGAACGCGGAGAAGACGCGGCGGCTGCCCGAGGAATCGAGCGTGCCGCTCGATCCGAGGACGTCGCTGTCGTTGACCGACCCGGTGACCAGATCGGTATAGGTGATGGTGCCGTCCAGCCGCGGATCGCGATCGTCGGAGAAGGATTCGCGGCGCGCTTCCACCCCGATGGCGACGCCCAGGCCGCCCGCGGGGAGCCGGATCAGGTCCGGGGTCGAGATCCGTGCGTCGGCCAGTGCGAGCGTCGTCCTGCTGCGCCGGAACACGTCGATGGTGAAGCCGTCGATCACGCTTTGCGGATTGGGGGTGGGATCGCCGCGCGACGGTTCGGTGAGGCTGCCGCCGTTGAACGGATTGTAGGCGTCCGGGGTCGAGCGGGCGAGCGCCTGCTGGAAGAGCGAGCTGCTGACCCGGTTGGCGGTCGTGTCGTCAGTGGTGGCCTCCGAATAGAGGACCGCGCTTTCCCAGTTCCAGCGGCCGAAATCGCCTCTCAGGCCGCCAAGCAGGCGGAAGCTCTCATTCTCGACATGGATGCGGCGCGGGCCGACGTCGACGAGGCGGTAGCCGGTGATCGTCAGATCGAGCCCCTCATCCGGGATGTTGAGACCGGGCAGGCGGTTGGGGTTGGGCGCGCCGTTCAGCACCGTCGGGCCGAACGGATTCCAGTAATTGTCACGCGGCACGGTGATCCGCGCGGCGCCCAGCGGCGCCGCCTGCTCGCGGCGCTGATCGGTTTCGGCGCGATAATAGCCGGCCTCCGCGAACAGCTCGATGCCGCCGCCGAATTCGTGGTTCGCGAAGACGAAGAGGTTGAGCCGCTCGAGGTCCGAGAGGAGCGAGCGCTCGTCGTTGATGTCGTAGCGGAGGTTGCGGTCGGTAGCCGCCGAGAAGCCCGCATCGTCGATGCACAGGCCGTTGCCGATCTGCGTGCGGCAGCCGTCATTGGTGCTCGGCTGAATATGGAAGGTCCCGGCCGAGCTGCTCAGCGGCGTCGCGCCCTGGCGGATCGTACCGAAGCCGGTCGCCTGGAAAACGCCGAACGGAGTCGATGTGCTCCGATTGTCGAAATCGGTGTCGCCTTCGAAGGGCGTGCCCTCCACCAGCGGACGCAAGTCCGCAGAGCGCGAGAAAGCGCGGTCGCGGGCGCGCAGCCCCTCGCGGTCGAGATAGGTGGCGAACAGGCTGAGCCGCGTGCGCCCCTCGTTGAACCTGAAGCCGGCAAGGGCGCTGACGCTGGCCTCCAGGAGCGGCGTGCCTTCGCCGAAGCCAAGCTGGCCCTGGACGGTCACGCCGTCGAAATCATCGCGCAGGATCGTGTTGATCACGCCTGCCACCGCATCGGCCCCGTAGATTGCGGAGGCGCCGTCGCGAAGGATCTCCACCCGTTGCACGCCCAGGACCGGAATGGAGTTGGTGTTGACGGAGGTGACGGGAACCAGATTCTCGGCCTGGGTACCGGGATGGAGCACCATCCGGCGGCCGTTGATCAGGACCAAAGTGTTGCCCGTCCCCAACGCGCGAAGGTTGATCGACGCGACGTCGCCGCGCGCGTCGTTGACCCCGCCGGTGGTCCGGCTTTCGTTGAAGGCGACGAAGCCGGTCTGCGGCAGCGAGCTGAACAGCTCGTCTCCGGACACCGCGCCGGTCGCGTCGATATAGTCCCGGTCCGCGACCGTGACCGGCAGCACGTCAGTGATGCTGCTGCCCTCGATCCGGCTCCCGGTGACGACGATCGACTGCTCCTCGACACGGCGATCCCCTTGCGGGGCGGCGATATTCGGCGCCGTATCGGCGGCCTGCCGCGCGGCGCCGGCGCCACCCGATTGCGATTGCATCGCCAGCGCCGTGACCCGGGGCGCACGCTGCTGCGCGCTCCTGCGCGCCGGAACGATGCGGATGCTTCGATTGCCGGTGAAGCGGTAGGTATAGTTGGTGCCGGCGAGAACGGTCTCCAGCATTTCGCGGACGGTCATCTGCCCGCTCACTCTGGGCGCGCGCAGCTGGGTGATCCTCCGGTCGGTGAAGAGGAGCTGCAGGCCGGTCGCGCGCGAGATTTCGAAGAGGGCGCCGTCGAGCGTCTGCGCCGGAATTTCCACCGCATAGCGGGACGGCTGCGCCAGTGCCGGTGCGGCGGCAGCGAGCGCCCCTGCCAGAAGGATGGCCTTCACTTTCATCGCTGCTTCCCCCCGTCCGGCCCGGCTGGTGCGGGCTTCAAGAATTAAGACGCGCCGAGCGGCCGGAGGCGAACCTGGCGGGAAAAATTTTGCGAACATGACTCTTTTTGGTTCGCCCGGAGGCGCTTTCGGCGTCTATGTTCAGATACGGCGGGACAGCTCCCGGCGTCGGGGGGCAGCGGGATGTCTCAGGTCGAACGGTCGCCGCAGGCGGATCCGCTCGCGCGGTGCGGGATCGATCCTGCGCAGCTCGCATCTTTTCGCGCGGCCCTGCGGACCTTCTTCGGAAGACGGATCGCCAATCGGGAGGAAGTCGAGGATCTCGTCCAGGAGACGCTTGCGCGCCTGTTCGCCGGCGCGCGCGATCTCGAGCTGCGCGAGCCGCAGGCCTATCTGTTCCGCATAGCCGCCAACCTGCTCGCCGACCGCCATCGCCGCGGCCGATCTTCGGCCGTCGATTTCTGCGTCCTCGAAGATTCCGAAATCCCGGCCGTCGGCCCGGATCAGGAGGATGGAAGGCGCTACCGGGACCTGCAATATGTCCTCGAAGCCGCGCTCGGTGAGCTCTCTCCCCGCTGCCGGAACATCTTCATCATGCGCCGCTTTTGCGAGATGGAGACGGAGATGATCGCGGACGCGGTCGGCATATCCCAGCGCATGGTCCAGAAATATCTCGTCCAGGCGACGGCGCACCTCTACGCCCGGCTCGGCCCCCTGATGCAGGATGATCGATGAATATTCCCCGCTTCGGCCTCGGCGCTCGCGCGGCATCGGTCTTCGATCGGCTGCTCGGCGGCGCTCCGGAGACGCTGCACCCGGATGATCGGCGTCAGGCGGAGGAATTCTGGGCGTGGCTCGGAGGCTTCGAGGCGCCCCATCTGGCTGAGGAGGCCGAGCCCGCGCCCCGCCGCTGGCCACGAATCGGCATGGCAGTAGCCGCCGGATTTGCGCTTCTGCTGGCCGTGGCCGCTTACTGGGTGCAGCCGCCGCAGTCGGTCGACGGAATCAGCTACGCGACCGCCCATTCGGAGCGGCGGAGCCTTCGGCTCCCGGACGGATCGGCCGTCAGCCTGGGCGCGGAAAGCCAGGTCGTCGTCCGCTTCACGCGCGACGAGCGAAGGATCCGCCTGGTCGCCGGCGAAGCCCTGTTCGACGTCGCCCACAACCCGCGACGCCCGCTCATTGTGGAAACGCCGCAAGGGGAGGTGAGGGCGCTGGGGACCTCGTTCGATGTCCGCTTGAGCCGTGACGGCGCCCGGGTCACCGTGGTCGAGGGCATCGTCCGGATCTCGCTGGCATCTGGCGCGGGCGCCGACCGCCGGATCTCGAGGACGGCGCGCGCCGGCGAGCAGGTCCGTTTCGGAATTGGCCGGGAGCTCGCCACCGAGATCGGCTTCATAGAGGAAGCGATGCGCGTCGATCCGGCGCAAGCGACGGCGTGGACCCGTGGCGTGCTGCACTTCAGGGGGGAACCGCTCGACGAGGTGATCGCGGTCGTCAACCGATATTCCCGCGAGAAGGTGATCCTGACCGACCGCAGCCTGGCCCGGATGCCGGTCTATGCCGTCCTCCATGAAGGCGATACCGCCGCCCTCGTCGAGCTGATCGAGAATCCCGACGGGATCGCCGTGGCCGGCCGTACGCGCTGAATGATCGGGCGCCGGCCCCGACGTCTCCGAAAGCGATTGGCGCTTGGCAAATGGTGACCCCAACGGGACTCGAACCCGTGTTTTCGCCGTGAAAGGGCGACGTCCTAGACCGCTAGACGATGGGGCCGTGAAGCGAGGCCGCGACTTAAGGTCCGCCGCCAGCGGGGTCAAGGATCGCAACGTCCCCTATTGGCCGAACCCCCGGGTGCGAGTCGCGACCCGCGCCAGCATGTCGTGGGAGGCGAGAAAGAGGGTGCTCCCGTCGGCGCCGCCGAAGGTGCAGTTGGCGACCGCGGTGCCGGTCTCGATCCGGCCGAGCCGCGTTCCGTCCGGCGCGAAGACGATGACGCCGCCGGGACCGGTCGCGAACAGATTGCCCTGGACGTCCACCGCCATGCCGTCCGGAAGGCCCGGCCGCGCCTCGCCGACTTCGGCGGTGGCGTCGGCGAAGATGCGGCGGCCGGCGACGCCGCCTTCGGCATCGAGCGTGTAGGCGACCCAGATCGCGCGCTCGGGATCGGAATTGGCGACGTAGAGGGTTTGCCCGTCCGGCGACAGGATGATGCCGTTGGGGAAACTCAGACTGTCGTCGATCAGGGCGATGCTGCCGTCGGGATCGAGCCGATAGACGCCGTTATGCGGCTGCTCCTTCAACGGCGAATCGTTCAACCCCTCCAGCCCGTAAGGCGGATCGGTGAAGTAGATCGCGCCATCGGCGGCGCGGACCAGGTCGTTGGGCGAGCTGAACCGCCGGCCCTGGAAATGCGTGGCGAGCATCGTCTTGCGCCGCGTCGCAAGGTCGAGGCTGGCGATCGCCCGATTGCCATGGTCGGCGAGCAGGATATTGGCGCCGGGCCCGCGGATCAGACCGTTGGCGCCGGGCTCGCGAAAGCCGCTGACGTCTCTGGCGAGCCCGGACGGCTCGAGGAAGATCGAAGCGCCGTCCGCCGACGACCAACGATGGATTCGATTGCCCGGCACGTCGGTGAACAGGAGGTAGCCGCCATTCTCCGGAATCCATACCGGCCCCTCGGCCCATCCGAAGCCGTCGGCGAGTCTTTCGACCGGCGCATCTGAGGCGATCAGAGCGTCAAGACCGGGAACCACGCGATGGATCGCGCCGATCCGTTCGGGCGCGGCCGCCGGCGGCGCGGCGGCGGTGGAGCAGCCGGCAAGCGCCAGCGTCAATGCGGCAAGCATCCTCCCCATCATCTTTCTGTCTCCTCCTGGGTGACCGTCGCCAGCGCCGCGGCGGGGGCGCGGCCCTCGCCCGCAGCCGCGATCCGGAAGGCGCCGCGGGCACGGATGTCGGCCGAGGACGACCCGACCATCAGCTGGATCTCGCCCGGCTCGATTCGCCAGCGGCCGTCATCCCAGATGGCGAACTGCGCCGGCGTCAGCGTGAAGTTGATCCGCTTCGCCTCGCCGGGCCGGAGCGAAACGCGGCGAAAGCCGCGCAGCTCCTGCACCGGCCGCGACACGGAGGCGACCGGATCGCGGGCATAGAGCTGGACGACCTCGTCGCCGGCCGCCCTGCCGCTGTTGCGCACGGTGACGCTGACCGTGACGCTCTGTCCCGGCGCAAGGCTGCCGCGATCGACGGTCAGTCCGCCATAGTCGAAGCTTGTGTAGCTGAGGCCGTGGCCGAACGGGAAAAGCGGGGTGATCGGCAGATCGCGGTAGCGAACCGTGTCGCGCGTCGGATCCGGATCGGCCGGCCTCCCGCTCGGCAGGCGGTTATAAGTGAACGGCGCCGCACCGCTCGCGCGCGGAAAGGTGACCGGGAGCCGCCCGCCAGGGGAGGTTCGGCCGAAAAGAATTTCGGCGATGGCAGGCCCGGCCTCGACGCCGAGGAACCAGGTCTCGAGGATCGCCGGCGCCCGCTCGGCGAGCCGGTCGATCGCCAGCGGCCGCCCGTTCATCAGCACGACCGCGACGGGGGTGCCGGTATCGAGAACCGCATCGGCAAGCGCCTGCTGCGCGCCGGGCAAAGTGAGGTCGGAGCGGCTGCGCGCCTCGCCGCTGAAATCGAAATCCTCGCCCACCACCAGGAGGACGATGTCGGCGCCGCGCGCCGCCGCGACCGCGCGGGGAATGCCGGAGGTGTCGTCGCTGCGCGGCGAGGCGCCGGTCTCGTAGACCAGCTCGGCGCCGGCCGGGAGCGACTCCCGGAGCGCGGCGAGCAGAGGCCGCACGTCCTCGGCGCGGCCCAGCGCCCGCCACGAGCCGAGCTGCGAATTGGCGTCGTCGGCGAGCGCGCCGATCACCGCGATCCGGCGCGCCGTGCGGGCGATCGGAAGGACATTGCCCTCGTTCTTCAGGAGGACGATCGAGCGGAACGCCGCCTCGCGCGCGGCGGCCCGATGATCGGCGGAGACCATGACCGCCGCCTCGCGCGCCGGATCAGCGCCGCGATAAGGGTCGTCGAACAGGCCGAGCCTTTCCTTCGCGGCGAGCACGCGGCGCACCGCCTCGTCGAGATGCGGCATCAGCGCCGGATTGCGCTCCAGCGCGGCGCGCAGCCCGCCGGAATAGAGCTCGCTCGACATGTCGATATCGACGCCGGCGGCGAGGGCGAGCGTCGCGGCCTCGCCGCCTTCGCCGGCGACACCATGCGCCATCAGCTCGGCAACGCCCATCCAGTCGCTGACCACGGGCCCCCGCCACTCCCATTGCTCGCGCAAGGTGCCGGTGAGCAGCGGCCGGTGGGCGTGCATCGGCACCCCGGCGACGGTGTTGAACGCGGCCATGAACGAACCCGCGCCGGCCTGCGCCGCGGCGTGGAAGGGCGGCAGATAGACCTCGTTCAACGTGCGCTCGCTGATGTCGGCGCCATCATAGTCGCGTCCGCCCAGCGCCGCGCCGTAGGCGGCGAAATGTTTGGCGGTGGCCATGATCGTGCCCGGGGTCGCCAGGTCGTCGCCCTGATAGCCGCGCACCTGCGCCACCGCCATCGCCGCGCCGAGGAAGGGGTCCTCGCCCGCGCCCTCGACGATCCGGCCCCAACGCGGATCGGGCGCGACGTCGACCATCGGCGAGAAGGTCCAGTGGACGCCGGCCGCCGATGCCTCGATCGCGGCGACGCGGGCGGCGCGCTCGATCACCGCGGGATCGAAGCTCGCCGCCATCGCCAGCGGCACCGGGAAGATGGTCCGGTAGCCGTGGATTACGTCGAGCGCGTAGAGCAGAGGAATGCCGAGCCGCGATTCCTCGACGGCAATTCGCTGCAGCGCGTTCGCCTCCGCCGCGCCGGCGACGTTGAGCAATGAGCCGATCTCGCCGCGCCGGACCCGGTCGCGCAGCGCGTCGTCGATGCGCGAATTGGGCGCCTTCTGCCGCCCGCCGGGTAGCTGGACGAGCTGCCCGACCTTCTCCTCGATCGTCATCCGGGAGAGGAGGGATTCGACGCGCTCGGACGCGACGGGGGCCGGATCCGGCTGCGCGGCGACACCGGCCGCCGCGAGGCAGAACGCCATAGACAGCGCTGTCATCAGCTTGCCGACCAATTCACCTCCCCTTGCGATCCGACCTGGCTGAAGTCGCGCCCGCGGCCATGCGGGCGCCCCTTGATCGAGTTGCCGGCTCCGTCCGGGGCGATCCGGCGGAGCTTCTGTTGGTTCAGTATAATGACGAAGGACGTCGTGTCGACAGGGCGCGGATTCGACAGAAGTGAAAGATGGGCTTCGACAGGCTCAGCCCGGAGAAGCGATGCCCGCGATCAGCGCACGGCCAGGGTCTGGACCTTAATCCGCCCAGGCGGCGTCCTCGAGGTGGAGCTCGGCGGATGCCCGGCCGCCATATTCGTCGCGCTTGATCCGTCCCGCGAGCCAGACCTTGCGGTGCGGCGGCGCGGCGAGCA
>Ga0299914_10000667_pt1 | contig 21155 bp, 11 predicted proteins | sample RVTome_10_FD_201361 | JGI IMG/M metagenome (GOLD analysis project Ga0299914, IMG submission 201361) | Soil microbial communities from uranium-contaminated site in the Upper Colorado River Basin, Wyoming, United States - RVT153D57 (version 2) ...
GCGAGCACCACCATGACGATGCCGGCTGCTGCCACTAATAGGGAACGCCGGACAAGCGAAGGTGCGCCCGACTTCACGGACATCCTCGAATGCCGGTCAGGGCCACGCTCTGCGGACCCCGAAGCAGGTCGTTGGACTTCTGTCTTTCGCATCCCAATGCGCCCTCCTCACAAGTGGCCCGGCCGGAGACCCGCTCCTGCCGTAGGTCGGCTCACATCGCGGGTGCCTACCCTGCTGAGGACTGTTCAATCCCACTGCTGTGCTCACGCTGCGGTGGGAAGATTGGCGCTATGTGGTGCCGTCACCTATGCGGTGCTGTCGCCGTCCGGTGTGTCCCGTCGATAGGTTCGAGTACGAAGACCGGGATCTGGCGGTCGGTCTTGCGCTGGTAGGCGGCATAGTCGGGGAACGCGTCCACCGCTCGGCGCCACCAGACGGCCTTCTCGTCGCCGAACACCTCGTGGGCCTTGTACGTCCGGGTCACCGTGCCGTCCTGAAGTTCGACGACAGGTTCGGCCACGAGGCTGGAATACCACTGCGGGTTGGTCGGCGCGCCACCCTTGGATGCGACAACCGCGTACCGCCCCTCGTGCTCAACCCGCATCAGCGCGATCTTGCGGATCTTGCCGGTCTTGGCGCCCCGGTAGGTGATCAATACGGTAGGCCGGCCCTTGATCGTGACGCCGTCGGTCGTGCCGGTGCGCAGGATCTGCTCGACATGATCGCGGACCCAACCCCATGCACTCGGTGCGTATTCACCAGTCAATCCCATGCCTTGTTCAACGTGCCCGGCCAGTTGTGATTCCCCGACCGGGCCATGCCCGCGGGGGCCATGTGAGTGGCGGAGGCGCCTAAGTCGTTATCCACGGATTAGTCAGCAAAATCTCCGAGCGGTCATCCCCAAGAACTCCGTACCCAACCGTCGCCGTCACGCTCCTACGAGACAAGTGCGACCTCGCGCCTATTGAGCCACTGCTGACGCAGCGGCGAAGGTGTCCGCCGGCATCGGGCGGCGTAACCGCCACGTGATGGCAATGGGACGTTCGCCGCGGTGGTCCACGTAGTCGGCCTGTCCCAGACACAAGAACGGCGCGGCACCGAGGTCGTCCATTGGCGCGTCCCTGCCGAACAACACGACATGGCTGCCGCCCTCGCGGTGGCTGAGGTAGCGCCGTCCCGTCGGCGAGGCGGTCGTCGTGACGTTCTGCGACTCCCAGTGGAACAGGTTCGAACTGATCGCGTAGTCGCGGTACATCGTGCTCGGCGAGAAGTCCTTCTCCGACTTGTGCAGGTTCACCAGCAGCGCGTCCGTCCGCATCGGCTCGCTCCACACCACTCCGCCCGAGTGGCCGTAGGCCTTGCGATCGAGGCTCGCCCGTCCAGCGCGGCCAGGATCTCTTCCCGCCGGTACCGCGCGTGGCTGGCTAGGGGCACGTGTTGCAGGCCCTCGCCCAACGACGCCGGGACGTGCCGGGACCGGTCCAGCCCGAGCGCCACAAGTTCTCGGATCTCGGCGCACACTGCAGGGTGCCGGCGCAGGTGCTCGAGCCCGGCCTGGTACGACGGGAAGCCGGCGCGGTCTGGCCACAGCGTGAAGAACAGCATCCGGGCGAGCCGCTGGTCGCGCTCAGTCAACTCCTCGTACGCCGGCCCGTCGGGCTCGGCCAGCCGGGTGTACACGCCGGCCCGTTCGGCGTCGTCAACATGGGCCAGGGCGGCCACGCGACGCAGCAGCGCAGCCTCGTCCGGCCCAGCCGGCGGTGTCGGGGAAGCCGGCCTCGCGGCGAAGCTCCGTCCACGACCGTCCGCCCTTGTAGATGTCGACCAGGTCGCGCATCGCCTCGTCGAGTTAGCGCGCCAGCCCGATGTCGCCGTGCGACCGGACGTCGGCCACGAGCTGGGGGCGGCGAAGCGACAGCTGGACGCGGACGTTCTCCAGGACGGTCGCCTGCGCCACGCGGTCGAGGACGATCTGCGATCCGGACGGCAGGAACGGGAAGCCCTGCTCGATGTGCCGCCCCAGCGCGCGGCGGCTCGTCCCGATAAGAGCGCGGTACCTGACGTCGAACCGGAACTCCCGGCGGTGCTGCCCGATGAAATCCAACACGGTGAGCACTGCCTTGCCTGGCGCCCGCCGCAGCCCGCGGCCAAGCTGCTGGAGGAAGATCGTGGCGCTCTGCGTGGGACGCAGGAACAGCACCGTGTCGACCTCCGGGATGTCGAGACCCTCGTTGAACAGGTCGGCCGCGAACAGGGTGGTCACCTCGCCTCGGCGCAACTGCTCGATGGCCCGGGCCCGCTCGTCCGGCCTGGTCATGCCGGATACTGCGAGTGCGGACAGGCCGGCGTCCCGGAACTTCCGTGCCATGTATTCGGCGTGGGCGACCGAGACACAGAAGCCCAGCGCGCGCATCCGCCCGGCGTCAGTGACCTTGTGGCGCAGCTCCCGCAGCACCTTGGCTGTCCGTGCGTCGTTGCCGGTGTAGAGACGGTCGAGGCCCTCGACGTCGTAGGCCCCGCGCTTCCACTCCACACCGGACAGGTCAACGTCGTCGGCCACGCCGAAGTAGTGGAACGGCACCAGCAGGTCGGCGGCCAGCGCGTCCCACAGCGGCAACTCGTACGCGGTCCGGTCGCCGAAGAAGGACCGTACGTCGACGCCGTCGGCGCGTTCCGGCGTCGCAGTCAGGCCGAGCAGCTCCTTCGGCCGCAGGTGATCGAGCAGCCGCCGGTAGGTCGGCGCCTCCGCGTGGTGGAACTCGTCAATCACGACCACGTCGAAGTGGTCGGCCGGCAGGTTCGTCACGCCGTAGGACGACAGTGACTGGACGCTGGCGAACACGTGCCGCCACCGCTCCGGCCGGGCGCCACCGACGTACACCTCGCCGAACGATCCATCGGCCAGCGTCTCGCGGTACGTCCGAAGCGACTGCTCGAGGATCTCCTTGCGGCGTGCGACAAACAGCAACGACAGGTCGCGTCCGTACGTCGTCGATCCAAACAGACCAGGACCACCGCGTCGACACTCCATCGGCGGGCCGCTAGCCAGGAGGACCTCGCTGATTCGTTACCCTCTCCGGCGTGGAGAGGGTTGGTCGGCTAACAGACAGCGATCTCATGCGCTTTCGTCGTCGAGTCCAGAAACACTTCTCGGACGGCGACAACCTCATCTTCACTTGGGCAGTCGCGTGTGACGTCATCGCGCACTTTCTTGGCGAGAAGTGGGTACGCAAGAATTTGAACCCCAAGGCTGGAAATCCCTACTTCCTAATGACCGCATCGGACGACGGCTCTGTAGCCGGGTACCTCCGTCAGCATCGGGTCATCACATTAGGCTTCCGTCTTTTTGATCTGCAGGCGGTTCCAGGGTTTAGCGACGCCATTGTCGGCATTCAGTCACGGACACTCGAGGCTGCAGTTGCAGAGCTCGTCGCCGTGACCCGACTGCGCGACGCTGGGCATCAAGTCCGATTTGTGACGCCGTCCGGCGTGAAGGGCGCGGACTATGACGCTGAGGCTAAAATCCAGGGCCTATCGGTAGCCATCGAAGTGAAGGCCAAGGAGGAGTTCGGGGCTGAGGGCTACCGTGATAAGAGTCTCGTGAACAAGTTGAAGAAGGCATCCGCTCAGGTGCCTAGCGGTGGGCCGTCGCTTGTGTTCCTTCAGCTACCTTCTGACTGGGTTAGCATTCCCGGAATTTGTAGGAGCATTGATTCCACCGTGCGTACTTGGCTCGGCACTTCAGGACGGGTAAACGCGGTGATACTGATCTTTGACCAGCGGGTTCCCGGCAAGACTGGGAGGATGGCCTTAGCTGGTGGGTACCACGTCATCCCCAACCTCCGACCTCGCGTGAGGCTGCGAAACATTCTGGACATTCTCGGTAATGCTCCGACCAGGATCATCAGAGTCAATTCAGAACCGAGCCGCCGCGCATAGTAGGCCCTTTCCACAGAGCCCGTTGCTGTTGCCAAGGAGTTTACGGCTCTTGCTTCACCACACTGGTGTGATCAGACGCGATGTTCGCCCCGGATTTACGGCTCTTCATACCTGAGGGTGGGGTCATGGGGTGGGTCCTCCTCCGATGAGCAGCATCCGTAGTCCGTAGTTGTTGTTTCTGTTTCAGCGGATTGGCGGCGGCTCAGGGGACCGCCTCCGCATCAGGTGGCACCGCGCAGGCAAGGGACTGTACGACACTGCTCGGCATAAGCCGACATCCGTGCAGTCCTGGTGGGCATCTCCGTCTCGGTCATTCGTATTCGCGGATGTAGGTCACACCGAACGCCTTTACTTGGCGGAACTCCTGCAGCTTGGTCGCCAGGTCGAAAGCGTCACCAGTCACGTACTGGAAGATGTCCAGGCCGCGGCCGAGAAGGATCTTCCAACCAGTGTCCGTGGTGATCGACCGGTCGTGGATCGTGGCGTCGAATGAGACATCGAAGTTGATACCTGCGACGGCTGCACCTTGCTTGACCTTAAGTAGGATCTCAAGCTGTTTCCGGACTCTGTCATCGGCCCCTGTGCTCTCAGCAGTGATCAGCTTGACACTGACCTCGTCGGCTGGGTCCTTAGTGCGCGCGATCCCTTCAATGAGTTCCATGAGGTTGCGGGCCTGGTGGAACTGGCGGATATAGGGGTCGGTTATAGTAATCTGACCAGCGCCGCGCAGGTACGGGATGAGGAGTTTGTCGAACGAAACACCGCGTTGATTCTCCTGAAAGTCGATGTGCCCCTCAAACAGCGGCTCAACAACAGCTTCAAAGTCGGTCCGCACTCCGGCTGTCCCGTCCGCATCGCTCGGTCCAACTCGTTCGGTCGAACTGACCATGCCCTCGTGGCGCAAACGGTGGTAATACCCCGGGTACTCGTCTTCTTCGAGGGTGGTGACCGCATGCCACTCCCCCGCCTTGTCGAGGTAGCCGAACTTTACGTTCGCCATTGTCGGGTCGATGCGTAGGATCTGGTCTTTGACGCGCTTACGTCCCTCGATGGCGAACCGCAGGATCTCCTCGATCTCCTCCTTCGTCGCCTCCCCGTGCGGGTAGAGGATCTTCATCAGGCCAGAGAACGTCTTGTGGATACCGTCGCGGTCACGGGTGGAGATGTCCGAGCCGAGGGTGAAGTACTGCTGATAGCGGTCGGAGTAGTCCGCGGTCCGCATCGATTTGAGGACCTCCGCGATGTAGTCGACGACGAACCCGTAGCCGTCGGAGAACATCTCGCTGCGGATGGTGTCGACCTCCCAGCCAGGGATGTAAAAGTGCAGGCGGTCTAAGTAAGCCGAGTCGTGGTAGCTCTCGGGCAGCTCGTCAAACAAGTCGGAGTGCTTGAGCATGTAGGGCACATTGTGCGAGGTGTTGCCGACGAACACCATCGACGCCTCGGCGCCGAGCGTCTCCACACCGCGGGAGAACGACTTGTTCGCCATGTAGTTCTTCATAATGTCGACGAGGGCCCTGTCCGCGCGCTTCTTCTTGCCAGCGAACTCGTCGAAGGCGACGACGTCCCAATAGCCAACCAACCCGATGCGGCCGTTGGAGTTGTTGACGAAGAGCTTCGGAACCGTGACCTCGCCGCCGGAGATGAGCATGCCGTGCGGCGAGAACTCCGAATAGATATGTGACTTGCCGGTGCCCTTCGGACCGAGTTCGACCAGGTTGTAATTGCGCTCGACGAACGGGATGAGCCGCACAAGCTGGATGAGCTTTGCACGGCGGCCGAAGAGTTCGGGGTTGAACCCAATCGACTGAATGAGTAGGTCGATCCACTCGTCAGTCGTAAACTCGCGCCGCGCGGCAATGTAACCGTCAAAATCAAAGTTGGAGAGCTGGATGGGCTTGATAGAGCCAAGGATCCACGGCACGACGTGAGGATTGTCGCTGTGGTAGTACTCGATATCGCATATACACCAGACGCCGCCCACGAGCAGCTTTGGGTGGGCCGTGATGGTGGCCGGCTCGACCAGAACCTGCTTGATCCAGAGGTTGGCGAACTCCGCCTCGTAGACGTCATCCTTGTCGTTGAGCGTGACGGTGACCTTGTCGATGATCTTGTGGCGGCCGCGCTCGCGGATGGTCGACTTCACCAGCTCGGATTGGTTCCGATGCACGTAGTGGTCAGCAAGGATCTGCCGCACGGTGTCGATGCCCGCCTGGATAGTCGCTTCGTCGTCCGATGCGGCGTATTGGCCGAGGAGGTACTCCAGCACGAAAGACGGCACGATCGCATTGCCCTTGACCGCCTTGACCAGGTCCTTGCGGACGACAACGCCCGGAAAGTGACGGTTGATCTTCCGGTCCAGGTCGGACCGGAAGGGTGGTGTGCCGGGGGCCGACTTCGCGACGACCTCCTCACTGATCTCGGTGACTTCGCTCACAGCGCTCCCTAGAAGTCGAAGTCCGAGGCGAAAGACCGCTTCAACGTGTACATCGCCTTGGCATAGACGCGCCATTGGTTGGTATTGGGGATGCGTTCTTCGAGCCTGAATTCGACGGTGCTGTTGTTGTAGTCGTTGGCGTCCTGGCTGAGCAACATGTGTGCGCTCTGGTAGCGGTCGCGTTTGTCGGTGGACTGCTGGTCGAAGGTCAGCTCGATCTGGTTCGAGATCAAGCTCTCGCCGACGTAGAGCCCGGCGCGGACGGTGCGAGGCTGCACCTTGTCGGTGACCGGCTCGGACTGGAAGAGGCGGACGACAACCTGGCCAGTGGTGATCTTGTCCGACTCGGGCAAGATCTCGACGTTGACCAGACGGGTGTCGCTCTTGCGCTTCTTGTTCACAGCTAGAACAGGCACGACGACCTCCTGAAGCGTCGCGCCGCCGTGGGCGAATCGCGACCCACCGCCGGCAAGACGGAGACGGTGGATTGACTTCGGGATCTGCACTTCCAAGTCGCTGTCAAGTTCTAGTTGCACGGAGTTGAACGTTGTGAAGGCGTAATCAACCTTAAGTCCGTGGCCGAGGACGTAGCGCCGGTTGACGACCTTGATGTCGTCTCCTTCCGGCTTCGTCGACAGGAAGAATTGGTCGGGCAAAGCCTCATCCTGGAAGAGGAATCCGTGATCTGCCGTCACGAAGATGTTGGTCGCATTGGCGTTCGCAGCCTTCTTCACCAGGTCGACCAGCTCACTAAGGGCCTGCTCCGCAGCCTCAAAGACGCGCCGCTCGGTGCCTTGCTTGTCACCCGTGGCGTCGATCACGTCGTGGTAGACGTACAGAACGCGGTTGGCCTTGAAGAGCTCGCGCCGTTCCTCGGGACTGAGCGCCTTAAAGTCCTCGGCCTGGGTCGCCGTGCCACCGACTCTCTCAAGGATCTTCTTGCGGAACGCGGTTCCGTTGGTCGGCTGGTCGTCGGCGAGCACAGCCTTCGCATCCGGTGAGTGCTTGAGTGTTCTGTGCGGCAGCAGCGCCGCCATGCCGAGCTGGGTGTAACTCGGCAGAACACCGAGGACGGCATCAAGGGTGGCGTCGAAGCGGTCTTCCTGGCGAATACGTGAACCGAGTTCCTCGGCCACCTCATAACGGAGGGCGTCCGAAATGATTACGACCGCCTTCTTGTCCTCACGGACGAGCGACTCGACATAGTCCGCGTAAAATGACCTCTGCGAGCGAAGCACGGTCGACGTCCACGTGCCCGCTTCGTCGACCTTCTGCTGCCAAGCGTTTCCCAGCTCGTACACGAACTTGTTGGTGTAACGCTTCTCGACTTGATCGCGCAGCGGACGAAGCGGATGCGGCCCTTCGTAGGTGCGATAGGCGAAAGTGAACTGGCGGTAGAGCTGATCAATGCGGAACCATTCGCGGCGGTAGCGCTCAAGAGCATCGTCAAACGAAGACGCAGTCAAGTCAATGGAAGCCAGCTTGGAGAGCAACTCCGATGCGCCGGCGATCGCGGCGTAGAGCTGCCGAAAGCCGTCGATCCAGATGCTGCTCTGTCGAGCCCTCACCACCTCGGAGACTTCGCGAGAGGTGACCGTCTGCTCAGCTGCGGCGTGAACGAGTTCACTGATGATCTTCTGATCGGTCTCCTCGAACAGATCAACCCCGATCAGGTCGCGGAAGCTCGCGTCCTCGATCGATGCGGCGTAATCCAGGTCGCTTGCGACACGTTTGGCCAGGGTCGCGAGTGCATCCTGGCTGCGCCGGTCGTTGCGCAGGCTCGCAAAGTCCAGCTGGATGTTCTGGAGACCCCCAGGCCGGTCCGACTTGAAGCCCTCAATGGCCTTGCGGAAGATCCACAGCACGAAGTCGTCGATGCTCGGCGAGGCCGACTCGTAGCCGTAGATGCTGCCAACTCCTCGCCAATAGAAGTCATCAAGCCCGTAGTCGACGAGTGCGTCGTACTTGGTGCGCGCGCCCTTGGAGTTCTCGACCAGCAGCGTGCGAGTGATCTCCAGCAGGCTGTGCTCGCGCTGACGCAACACGACCGCCGTCATCTTCGCCCGGAGCTTCGCCGCATCGTCCTCGGGATTGAGCAGTGCCTTGAGGCTCTGGACGCGTGTCGATGCGTTGAAGAACTTCTGATGGGCATGGACGACTTCATCGATGCCGTCGTCAGCGAGGCCGAGATCCTGTGCGACGAGCGAGGTGCGGTCTGCTGTGAACACTCCGTAGGCGAGTTCCAGATCGAGCAGCCAGTTCCCGATGCCGGCCGGTACCTCTCCCGAGCGGTGAATGAGGAACTTGCCGGTCGGTTCGTCGTGCAGCAGTCGGTTCTTGATGCTGTACTCGTTGTTGGTGACGCGAACCGTCGTCACGCCCGGCAGGTCGAGACGGTCGAGGTCGGCGGCGTACTGACCTTCCGGGTCGTGCCAGAACACGACCCGACGGCTCTCAAAGCGCCGTTCCAGGTGAGGGCGGACAGTGGACGCGTCACTCATTCGCCCGCCTCCAGACCCGGGATCTTCTTCAGCGCGGCACCCAATTTCGGGTAGTTCACCTTCACGCCGTCGTCCAGGTCGATCGAGATCTGCTGGGACGCCAGCGGATAGAGGATGTCGTGCTCATACTCGTCGAGTTCCAGCAGCACCTTGCGGAGTCGATCGGCTTCCTTCTGCGCGGCAGCCTGCTGCCGGGGTGTGCCGCCGCCGACGGCGACGCGCTCCTGATGCTCAAGGCTGGCAGCCAGCTTCGCCCGGTACTCACGCACATACTCGTTCAGCACCGTCGAAACCGTCGACGGCGTGTAGCGGTGCATGTAGATGAGAGCGTTGAACGAGCCCTTAGGACTGGAGAAGAGCCAGTAGATCGGACGCTTCTTGTACCGCTGAACATGATCCTTGTAGAAGGACTTCACGAAGTAGTCACGTAAATCCTTAACCCCGAGGGACTCTGTCACTAAGCGCAAGTTCTCCTCGAAATACTCCTCGCCGAACGCTGCCCGGAGGAACCGGCGGAACCGCGAAACGATGTCGTCCTCGAACCAGTCGCCATCGACAATCGGCAGGACGTTATCGGCGTCGGGAATGAACGTTGGTGTCGGAACCTTTGCGAGGTAGTCCTGCAAGGTCGCACCCTGGTCGGCCAGGATCAGGCCTGGCTGATCGAGACTGTAGCGACCGAACAAGCACCCAACGGCATACGAGATGAAGTCAAGCACCAATTCGGAAGGTGACGGACGTTCCGACACGAGCTCGGAGCTGGATGCGCCTCCAAGTCCCGTCGCGAGACGGGGTCCGACGATGGCGTCGACCTCGTCCGCCATCTTGAGCTGGAGTTCCTGGCGCTCGACACATGCGGACACGTGCTGATCCAGCGCGTTAGACAAGGATCCACAGTCCGCCCCGGTGAGCCAGGAAGGTCGGACGAATCCATCGGACTTCTCGCAGTCATCCCATTCCTGCCTGGCGTGCGAAACCAACTCACCCCCTAAACGCGACAGGGCCTCCTTCTCCGAAGCAGTCCAGTCCGGCGCGGGGAGTTCAAGAACGTTCGCGACCTGGGTGTTGATCGTCGGGTTGAGTACCGCCACCAGAGCGCGGACCTCGCTGGAGTTTAGGTAGGCCAGCATCGGCAACACATCGTCGGCGCCATTGGGGAGCAATGTGGGCGACGCGGAGTCGAACTCCTCATCCACGTTCTTGATGCGGAAGCTCAGACGACCGATCTTGGTCCAGCAAACGCCCAACATGCCGCGATTCTGATCTGGATAAAGGCCTCCGTGACGGCGATAGAAGTCAAGTGCGCTAGCGGACCAGTCGACCACGAAGTCTCGGTTCCCATAGAAGGGCCTGAAGTCGCCACCCTTGATCAAGGGCCGCCAACGAGCGCTTCCACGCGACACCTCCCACCAATACCGAATGAAGCGATCACCATCGTGCGTCTTGAGTCGACCGCCTGACCGCCAGCCGTCTGAGATTCGTGGTCCGTGAAAGACATCGAAGTTCTGGATCACGTGGGCGAACGGTGCCCCCGGAAGTTCCAAGAACCGCTCGGCGGCCAACTCACGCCGGTGGGGCGCAGTATTCCTAGGCACGGCCGCGGCCAGTGCCTCGCTTTTTGCCCTCTCGTCACGGCCCGCAGTCAGGTCTACGAACACGGCTCGACGCCCATGCGCGACGGCATTCTCGATGACGAAGGCCGCCGTTGAGACAACTGCACCGCCGATTGTGTCAAACGCGGCAGTTCCTAGTTGGAGGAGACTCGCGATTCGGAAGCTCTCCAAGATCGATGTCCTGAGGATCTCGTACGTCGAGATGAAGAGCCAGGACTGCATAGTGATCATTCCGACGTAAGCGCCCGGAACACCGAAGGCAAGACACCGCTCGATGAACATTGCGAACAGGTCGGTCTTGGACCTCTGGTATTCAGAGGCGGCAAACTCCGCTAGGGGAGCTGCCATGCTTCCGCTTCCCATATACGGCGGGTTTGCAACGATGACAGAGTAACGGCTGCTCAAGAAGTCGGCGTATTGGAGGACTCGGCGCGCACGTTCGTGGACGTTGGCTGCAATCAGGTCACCCTCCTCAGCGGAGTGTCTGTTGAGGTGCACTCCCAGAGCAGCACCAAGCTCTGCGCGGGGTCGGATCAACGACCCAAAGAGGTCAGATCTGGCGAACTGGTTCCAGAAGGCCATCTCGTCCTGCCGGTCGCCACTGGGCGTCAGCAGGAGGTCGAGTTCCTGCGGGGTGAATGAGATCGGCTCCAGCACGCAGATGTTCGGCTCGATTCGCTTGTTGAAGAACGTCCGCTGGCGGGCGCGTGCCTTCATCGTCAACGCGAACGCCGCAAGCGCGCCTGCGCGTGGGTCAATCTCCACCCCGTAGAGGTTGTGGATCAGGATGAGCCCAGGGATCTCAGCCGGGGCGTAGCCCTCCTCTGCATAGATCGCGTACAGCAGGTCGAAGGCGTAGGTCAGCATGTGACCCGAGCCGCACGCAGGGTCGATGGCCTTGAGCTCCTCAGGGCTGTTGATCTCGAGGAAGTCGGTCTCCTCGTCAACCGGGGCGATGTAGTACTCCATCTGATCGACCAGGCGAGACGACGGTCGGTTAAGCATCCAGAGACGCCCAAGCGAGTTCTCCACCAGATAGCGGACGATCCAGTCCGGGGTGAACAGCTGAGTCGCGGCTGGGATCTCGGCGGCGCCGGCCCTCTTGTTCTTCTTGAACCCCGCGAAGACCTCGTCCTTACGCTCCGAGATGTAGAACTGGTAGAGCCAGCCAATGACCTCAACGTCCTGGCACACCGGGTCGGTGAGCACCGTGACGGCGCGGTTCTGGACCGAATCGTCGGCCAGCAGGTTGCCCGGTATGAGCAACTCGGTGAAGTCGCCCTCGCGCTCGAACATGAACGGCATGGCACGGTTCCAGTGGCGGCAGTAATCCGCCAACAGCAGGGAGTACGCCTCGCCTTGTGGGTCGTCGCTGCGCCGGGTGCCGTTGAGAAGACCGGTGACGGCCTCACGAGTCTTGGAGCTGACCACCTCAAAGTCGATGTTGCCTCGCTTGGCCTCGGCGAGAACCTCGGGCTGCCCACCCTCCAGACCGGCCTGCGGCGAGACGACCCCGATCCCCGTGTAGCCGTTGGCGTCCATGAACCGCAGGGCGACGATGCGGTTGAACCACGTGTACGCAACCCGGTCCGCGACCGCGGACCGCCCGTTCTCGCCGCCACCGGCCGCGTCGATGGCCTTCTCCAAGGCCTCGACAGCCTTAGGTTGCTCGACCCTTTCCGAAGACCCGGGGGCCATAACGACAGCGACACGTGCAGTCACCTCGCGAATCAGCGAGGTGCGCGCCCAGGTCGCGAAAGACTTCAGCGGTGCGGTCTCCATCAGAGTGAGATTCGCTTTCCATCGATCAGGGTCTGGATGAGGGCAGCGCGGAGGGCCCCGAGGTACTTGTCAACGTCAGCCTCGGTTTCAAGGACGCCGGATGCACCAGGGACTGGGATGGTCTTGACCGAGACGGTCTGCTTGGGCGGCGGGACGTCGTCGCGACCGCCGCCCTGGGACGCAGCGAGCTGGTCGAGCAGCGACGGGTAAACGCTGGCATCGAAATCAGAGCCGATCTGGAGGATGAGAGCAATCTGGCTCTCCGCGCTGATCCGCGAGAGCATCTGGTCGACCCTCTGTACAACGCTTTGCTGCGCCGCCGGCGAGGCCTTTGCGAAGTCGTTACTGCCGACAAGCTGGGCCTTGCGGCTTTCGACAGCCACGGAAACCGCCGCGCGCTTGGCCTCGACGACCTCGTCGATCTTGCGGCGGAGGTCGTCAGTGGCCTGCTTAAGCTGTGCCATCTTGTTGCCGCGGAAGGCGTTCTGGTCCTCCAGTGCGTTCCGGATCGCCTCATCGCTGCCAGGAGGCAGGTAGCTGAGGTTACTCCTGTGGGTGGTCACCAGCGTCACGGCGTCGTCGTAGATCTTCCGCTGGGCGCCGTTGAGGAAGGACTGGATCGGGTCGATCACGCTCTCCTTGACGTCGAGGAGAGCGTCACCGACGGTGAAGTCCTTTAGGTACCAGTCGTCGGACTTGCCGATGACCTGCTCGAGCAGCTCGATCGGCGCGGAGAGTTGCGCGACGAACGGGTATTTGGACCCGGCAACCGTGGCCTTGAGCTCGTCGAGCTTGCCCTTCAGCTTGTCTGCCCCGTGCCGCGCCAGCGCTAGCGGGTCCTTCGGTGCGTTCGCCTCGTCGAAGAAGTCGGTGCAGAACTTCCGGAACGAGGCGACCTTGCGTTCGTCGAAGGACTTCTGCGGCGCCACCACGGCGTGAGAGTGCTTCTGGGTGTTGCGTAAGGCCGCGGCAACCTCACTGCGCTTGAGCATGTTGGCGTCGACCGTGAGGGTGACCTTCGAGGCTCCGATCAGGTGCGCGATCAGCACTTCGACTGAACCGAGATCCCAGCCGTATGGCTTTGCCTGGAACGCATCGACGATCGTCTTGACCGTGACCTGCTCGCCGAGCCCCTCCTTGCGGAGAATAAGGGACAGCACCTCCTCGCTCGGGGCAGCAAGCTTCGTCAGCGTGGCGGCGTCGAAGAGTTCACGCTCAGGGTTGGCTGCACCGGCAACCTGCTGCTCGCTGTAGGTGAAACCGCCAAGGAGCTTGAGCTGGGTATATGTGCGGCTGATGAGTTCCTGGAAGCCGTCGGTGACCCGGGTGACCGCGTCCTGCGAGCTGGAGGCGACGTCGGCGGCGTTGATGACCAAAGCGGCCTTGCCGACTGACCGGCGAAGGCGCTCGATCAGATCCTTCTCGCGGTCGACGTTCTGTGCGGCCTTGGACCGGAGAATCTGGTCCTCGATAGCCGAAAGTGAGGTGGTCTGCTTGCGCTTGTTGTACTTCTCGGTCTTGATGAGAAGCCGCAGGTCGGTTAGCACGCGCTCGTCGGGTTCGAGGACGACACGCAGCTCGTCCTTGCCAGCGCTGTGCATGCGGATCTCGTCCGGCCCGTAGGGGTACTCCGGGGTGATGAAGTGGACAGAGAGCTCCCGTTGGGGTCCGTGGACCTGGTCGTCGAGCCTGAATCCGAACGAGAAGTCTTGACCGTTCTTGGCGTAGCGGATCTTGTTGGTCTTGATGACGTCGCTGGAAAGGATCTTAAACAGTCGAGCACTCACCTCGGAGGCATCGATGTCGACGTTCTTGATTTCTTCCTCGATGACCTGCTCTTCATTCGTCAGGTACTCGTAGACGTTGCCGTTGCGCTGGACGTAGGTCTGGGTCTCCAGCAAGGTCAGCGCCTCCTTGACCTCGTCCGACAGAGCCGGGAGGTCAAGGCCGAAGCGGTCGTAGACCAGCACCGTGAGGTTGCGCGGGGTGGCCTGGAAACTGTCGACGTACTTGACGAGGAACAGTGCCTTAAGGAGGCGGATCGCGAGGGGATTGTCCAGGTTGCGCTCGGCGACGTCGATCGAGCGCTGGGCCGCCGACTTCAGCGCGGCACGGATGCCGGCAAACAATTGGTCGAAAGTCGCCAGCCGGCCAACTTCGACGTCACCGATGTCCTTAGCGACCTGCTGGACCACGCCGAGCATCGAGCGCTCACCAACCGAACTGTGACGACCCTCGAAGACGTTGTGGTCGGAGATGCCTTCGATCGCCGCTTGGAACAGCGGGAACTGGTAGCTCACGAACGGGTAGGTGCCGACAAAGTGACCTTCGTCGGTGTAGTTTCGATAGGTTTTCGCGCCGTCGACGAAGTCGAATAGCGTCTTGAAGTTCGCCGACTCCTTCGCGTAGATGGCCCTAAGAGCAGCCGTACCAGCCTCGTTCTTCTCCAGCAGGCGCTTGCGGATGACTTCCTCAACGTCTGCGCTGGTGAGCTTCACTTCAGTCTTGAAGCGACCCTTGATCTTCGAAAAATCGGTTCCTTGCCGCTTGGTACGGTCCCCGATCACCTTGTCCATGTCCTCTTGTGAAGTGACAAAGATGAACGAACGTCCCCCGCACTTGGTTGCCAGCGACTCTGCGATCGTCTGGAGGTCCAGCATTAGCTGCGTGTTGTCGGCGATGAACTGGCCGACCTCGTCAACGAAAAAGTTGAGCCGGAAGCCTTCGGGCTGTTTGTCCAACCAAGCATTGACCTCGTCGGCGAAGCTCTCGATAGAAACGGCGTACTCGTTGCGGTACTTGGTGAGGATGTTGCTCGGTGTGCCCTCGGCCTGACCGCTGACCTCGGCGTATGCCTTGGCGACATTGGGCTCTTCGAGTACTCCCTCCTCACGCCCCTGGGTCCAGTCGCGACCTGATATCCGCACGTAGGCCTTTTTGAAGGCTTCGTACTGGCCGCGATTGTCGAGGTCGCGCTCAAAGCGGGCGACGTGGCCCTGGCTCCCGTAGTAGCCACGGCTCTCGTCGAAGACCTTCACGAACACCTTCAGCAAGGCGTCTCTCTGGTCCTTGGTGATGAGCGTCGCCTTCTGGTCGATGTTGAACAGCAAGCTCTTGGCCGCGATTCGCTCCGCCTTCGTCAACAGAGCAGGCAAGAACGCTCCGGTCGCCTTGGAACGAAAGCTCTCCGAAACTTGGGCTCGGTCGAACACCTGGCCTTCGACGTCGCCGAGCAGGTGAGCGAGCATCTTCAAAAGGTGCGACTTACCGGAGCCGAAGAAGCCCGAGATCCACACGCCGTTGGCGTTGGTGTAGTTGGTGTAGGCCTCCAGCAGGAGCTCAAGATTCTTGGCCACCTCGTTGGTGAGGACGTACTCATCGACCTCGGTGCCCAGGTGTGCAGTGTCGTCGGCCTTAATGACGCCCTCTATCGGGCGCTGCACATCCTTGGCGAAGATCTCGTTCAGGTTCATCGCGATCACGCTTCCAGTTCCAAGATGTTCTTGGCGCGGTAGTACTGGTCGTCCTTCAGTCGCCCGAATAGCACGAGGGATGAGCCGAGTGTCTCGGACTGCTCGTAGCGACCGGGAAAGAACATGAGCATGGGCTTACCGGTCACAACGCTCTGGAGATTGTTCAGCACGTTGTGTGACCGGATGTACGGGAAGACCTCGCCGATCCCGGTGAGGAAAAGGATGTCGAACGAGCCGTCTTCGATCTTGGCGTGGATCGCCGGCGCAATGTGGAGCTGCGGATCGAGCATGCCCTGGAGCAGCTCACGAAAGTCGTCCTTGTCCTGTTCGGGTTCGATTTCAAGTACACGTCGCCAAACCCCCCGCTCCTTGAGGATCTCCACCGACAGGTCGTAAAGGTTGACCTCACGCACGCTGATGCCCTTCTGGCTCAGTCTGTTCTTGATCCGCTTCTTAGAACGCGCGACCTCGAGGGCGTCCTCGGGCGCATACGGGTAGATGAAGAAGGGCACCTCGTTGCTGAGGCCCTCCATACGGAGAAATCGCTTGCCGCTCAGCACAGAGAACACGTGCTCCTCCTGCTTAGACAGGTCAACCCGTGTCATTGGCCACCCCTGTCTGCGACGCCATAGGTCGTCGGGAAGAACCGCACGTCGCTGGGCGTACGCGAGTTCAGGGCTCCCGTGACTCGCTGCGACAACGTGGCGGGGAGGATGTCGCCGTCGTCCGAGAGCAGCCCAGCCTCGTGCAGCATTCGGAACAGGTTCGCCCGTAGTTTGCGCAAGGTCGATTCCTTGACGTTGGCTAGCTCCTGGTGCCACAGCCCCTTGCTGCGCACGAAGCTGTCGAAGTCCTCGTAGCCCAGCGTCGTGGTCAGTAAGAGGAACCGTTCGCGCACGACTTCCTCAGCAAACTCCCCGATCAGGTCGTAGCGGCGGCAGACAGCTGCCCATAGCAGGTGTGCACGTTCTGTCGCCGTGGCGTCGACGAGCAGCTTGATCTCCTCATCGGACAACGCGGCGAGCCGCTGCACAACCTCGCGCGCTAAGCGACGCCCCGACGCAATCGTACGGGCTTGTAGGAGGTTGTCGTCCTCAATCACTGCACGCACCTTGAGCCAGTCACGCTCGCCCATGTACAGCGATGCAGCTATTGCCGCCTCGCGCATCAGGAGGGCACCGCTCGTGAAGGACAGCTGATAGCGCGATGCACCAGCGGTGTCGTCTATCAAGGGGCCCCCTCCCAGTGCCAGGCGAGCCGATAGCGGCATTTCGACGATCCAGCATGCCTCTGCGTCGACTCGTCGCACGATCGTAGCCACCGGAGTCACGATGGGCCGGAAGCCGTAGGGATCGTGAGGGTCGTTCCCACGATCAGCCTTCCAGCGGAGCCGCCCTCTCGTTCGCTCGTTGTCGCCACGTCGGAGTGACATATATGTGAACTTGGTTCGCCATCCGCGGTTAGCACTGGTGGCAGATGGCGGCGGCGTCACACGGCCGTTGACTCGCCTCCCTCGCGATCTGTCTCGCGTTTGTGCGATCACAGCCCGACGAGGACCGCCAACAGCGGCCCCATGCTCCCCGTACCGCCTTTGGTGGCTCGTTTCAATCACGCCCAAGGTCCCCCAACGGTAATTTGCCGATTTCGAAACCGTTTTACCGCCACCCCTGGATACTAGCCAGGGCCGATAGGCCCAATAACCGAGGAAGGTAGGCCCTGCTCCAACCCTTACCTTCTGGTCAAACCCGAACCGTCCCCGGTTCGGTGACTGGCGGGTTCTCCCGGCGGCAAATGCCGTCGGGTGTGATCTGACGGCAGTAGTCCCGTTCGTACTCGGCAGGTAGGACATGCCCCAGGCGCTGTGGAGTCGGTGCCCGTTGAACCAAGTGCACTCAGTTCAGTGTGGCGAGATCGAGGTCGTCGACCCGCGCCACGGTTCGCTCCGGGCGGACGCACTCGAGCTTGTACGCCCCGATGAGACTCGATCTAGGCGTTGTCGTGGAAGTCGCCACGCTTCCGATCGAGGCGACGGCGCCAGCGTGGGCGGCGGCGAGCCGCTGGCGTCGCGAATTGACACATACTGACCAGATTCAAGGGGCGAAGCAACGCCGGCTTCCTGGAGTAAGCGTAGGCGCTCGTGGAAGGCTTGGGCGAGGGGCTTCCACGTAAATGTCTTGGGAGGTCGGCTGTTGAGCGCGGCCGCGACTGCCTCAAGATCTCTGGTGCATGTCGTTGTCCGAGCCGGCCTGCGGCCGCGTCGATGTCAGCCTGCTTGCACCACCCCCGCAGGGTGTCGGCATTCACTCCGGTCCGCTTCCCAATCATGACCACCGCCGCATTCAACGACAGTCCGGGATCCTGCTCACCGGCCTCCCGGACCAGTCGCATGGCCCGGTCCCGCTCATCCGTGTCCTGAAGCTGAGGGCGGCTGCGGCGGTGCGGACGTGGGCGTCGGGTCGGGCTCAACGTTGTCCCGGCTTCGAATCATCGATGATCCGCACTTCCATTGGCGCTTCCTCGGCGCGGCCGTCGTCAACAAAGGCTGCTACTTGGAAGCCTGCGATGGCGAGTGTAAAGACAAGCCCACCGATCCAGTAGAAGCGGGCAAGTTTCTGGTCGGAGTGCTGAGGTCTGCCGCCAGAGAAGAGGCCGAGCAATCGCGGTATAGGCTGGAAGCTCGCCTCGCTGATCGCCACTGTGACGCCAGCCTTCGGTAGGTACCGCTGAATCTCCTTCTCGATCTCGGTTCCACCCCTGACAGCACCCTTGAGGAGAGAGTGGTACCAGTACCTGTCAACGAAGTAGAACGCGACCCAGAGCAGGAGTCCCAGCAGCACAATCACTGCTCCGAGACTTAAATTGCCGATGAAGGAAGCGTCCCGAGCAGCAACAGCACCGGCCCCCAAGGCGAACGTTGCCACAGTAAGCGCCAGTCCTCGGATGCGCCATCCGATGTCGTTGAAGTGCTGCTGGACCTCGACGGACTTCTTCCAGAGGTCGATGTAGTAACCAATCTGCTTGTCCGGCTCCAGCTCTTCGCTACGTTCTCCGGGCTGCGATTCGCCCGCATTCTCGACAGTCATGAACGGACAGTGTCACAGGTCGAAGAACTGCCGCACCTCGCCAAAGGACGCCTCGAGGGTGAACGTCGCCGTAACATCCCGCGTAATGTGCTTCTCGCGCTCGACGTCCGCGTCCGTCCAATGGGTGACTTTGCGCAGGAGCTCGTACTCGGTGCGTTCATGGGCGACGCCGTACTTCGCGTGGACGTCGAGAACCCCGGCCTCCTGTGCCATCGCTACGTCCTTCATGAGGCTGTCGCCGACATACACCGCTTGATCGGCGCGCAGATGCTCATCGGCGAGAATACGTCGCAACACATCGGCGTCGGGCTTGAGGATGCCGCGCTCGAGCTTTCGATGATCGGTCTTCTTGAGTCCGTAGTAGTTCGACGGGCGCGAGCGGATGTCCTCGAGTGTCACGCCATCAGGCCGTTCATGATCTTGTGATGAGTAGAGGACATCGAGCATCCCATCAAGGCCCGTGCGCTTGATTCGCCACCCTGTCCAATACGCGCCCGACTCGGTATATGCGACCAGGCGCACACCAGCGGTCTTCAGATCGGAGAGAGTGTCAAACACATCGGCGTATAACTTGGTAGACGCCCGACGGGCGACGCGCAAAGCCTCTATCGCGTCCGCGTAGACTCGGGCAGCGTCTTCGGGAGCGGCGAGTCTGGCCAGCGACGGGATCTCGTTGACGAGGTTCGAGTATTCGCTTGTTCCACGTGCCTGATGAATCGCGCGAATCTCCTCCTCAAGCTGGGATCGCGGCACACCGCTCAACTCGACTAGCTTGTTCAAGAGCGCCGAGAAGGACTCATACCAGGCGTGGAACCAGTCCCATAGCGTGTTGTCCAGGTCGGTGATCAGCAGCCGCTTGCCATGGTCCATGAGTGGCAGGATAATTGGGTGCACTGACACAGACACGTTGAAGCCTGCCGCCATCGAGCGCTGAAGCCCTCCTCGTATTTCAGGCGGAGGATGGCCTCCATCTCCATCGGGCTGCCGGCCATCAGCACCTCGAACTGGTCGTCACCCTTCCAGGGCTGCGGCCCTGCTCGTCCGGGCCGAGCAATTGCAGCACCCACTCCTCGTACGCCGCGCTGCCGCCACACCGGAACTGGCCCTCCAACGAGATCGTATGCACGCGTAGCCCGCGCGCGGACGCCGCCGCCTCGATCGCCTCCACTGTCCCGATCTCGCCTGGACGCACGACCTGGTGCTCATCGAGCAGGAAAACAGGAACGCGAGCTACCGAGATCAGCTCGTCCACCTGCAACTGTCCGGTGCGCTTCGTCGCCGGCGTGAAGCGATTGGCCGACGTCTGCCGGATCCGGTGTGCCTCGTCGCAGATCAGCACGTCGATGCTGTTCGGCTCGGCCGCGATGAAGCTGTTGAAGTACTTGAACAGCGCCTTCAAGCGGGACGATCCCCTGCCGGCGTGGATCTTCACCGTCTCGGTGAACGCTCGAGAGCCCGTCGCGTGCAGGGCCGTGCGTCCCTGCCGCGAGAGCTCGCCGAGCAGCGAGAGGGCAATGACACTCTTGCCGCTGCCCGGACCACCCGTCACGATCACGACCTCTTTGCCATCGGACCGGTTGGCCTTCTCGACGGCGTGCAGCACCAGCTCGTAGGCCAGCCTCTGCTCGGCCAGCAGGACGAACTGCTCCCGGTTCTTCAGCTCTTCAGCGGCGACCGCGAGCAGTTGCCGGCTCGGCCGGACGGCGCTGCGCAGGAACCGGTCGGCGGCCGGTGCTCCCGACTCGGGTGCGAGGTGGTGCCGGAGGTAGTCGATGAACTCGCCGCGACGCTCACCGGTGAACATCCGTCCGCGCTCGTCCTGCCGGAGCGCCCGGAGATCGCTGATGCCGTGTTCGGTGGCGTTGTGTAGGTACGCCGCACCCTTGATCGCGCCCTCGTCGCCTTCCAAAACCCCCAGGAAATCGGCGAGGTACTCGCAGTAACCACGAACCTGTATGACCGGGTGAAGCAGCGGACGTCGAGTCATGCCGTCCACCGACACCAGCTGGTCGTCGCCCTCCCAGCTCTCGGCGGCGCCCCACTGCTTCAGCTCGACGACGACGTAGGAGTCGCCACCCGTGCGCGGGTCTACGCCAGCGAGGACCGCGTCGATCCGCTTGCTCGTCAGCGGCAGCCGGTGCTCGACGATCACCTCCACCGAGCCGAGCCCGGCGTCGATCAAGTCGTTAGCCAGGATCGGGAGACTGCGATCCCACGAACGGACCTCGGACGGGCCGGCGCCCCCGCCGGACGTCGACCGGACATGCTCGGCGACGCGCGTTCCGAGACTCCCCTCACGAGCGAGCGCGGCCAGCCCGACCGCGGAG
>Ga0299914_10000668_pt1 | contig 21141 bp, 21 predicted proteins | sample RVTome_10_FD_201361 | JGI IMG/M metagenome (GOLD analysis project Ga0299914, IMG submission 201361) | Soil microbial communities from uranium-contaminated site in the Upper Colorado River Basin, Wyoming, United States - RVT153D57 (version 2) ...
AGCGCATAGATGATGCTCAGTGCCATGTTGGCGATTCGGTTGATTCGAGGTCGCAGGACGAGTGCGCAGAAAACCATCAGGCTGGGAATCGCGACATAGATCGTCGTCGCCAAGAGGAACACCTGGTTGACGCTGAATCCGCCCACGGTCCCGACCTCGACGTCGGCTCGGAAGTCGGGTCGGTAGAGACTGAAGATATCGACATAGGCGAAGACGAACAGCATCGTCGTCCACAGCGCCGAGATCTTCATCCGTACGTTCACCTTGAAAGGTTCGAAATCAGCGTCGGCAGTCTTGGGTGTCATCTCGGCATGAGTGGCCATCGAGGGTCTCCGCATCGTCGGTATCTCGGCTTACTAAGTAATCCTACGATTACTTAGTAAGCTTGTCAACCAGTGATGCCCGATAATGACGCCTCGTCACGCCTGCCCCTGACCAGACAACGGGTCTTTCAGGCTGGCGTCGACCTTGCCGATCGAGACGGGCTCGGCGCCCTGACCATGCGTCGCTTGGGCGCTGAGCTCGGCGTCGAGGCGATGTCGCTCTACAAGCACGTCTCCAACAAAGAGGAGATTCTGGACGGCATCGTCGAGCTCGTCGTCGGCGAGATTGAGATTCCGCCCAGCGGGGCCCCTTGGAAAGAGGCCATGAGGCGGCGGGCGAACTCGGCGCGCGAGGTGCTGAGCCGTCATTCGTGGGCGATCGGACTGCTGGAAGCCCGCGACTCGATGGGACCCACGGCCATGCGTTACCTCGACGCGATCCTCGGGAGCCTGCGATCTGCAGGCTTCTCCATCGAGAACGCGGCCCACGCCTTCTGGATCCTCGACAGCTTCGTGTATGGACACGTGATCCAGGAGGCCCGTCTGCCGGCCAACCCCTCCGCGGCGAGTGAGTCGATGGGATCCATCCCCGAGGAGAGCACCCCTGACGAGTATCCGCATCTCGTCGAGCTCGAAGAACACGCACTGAGATCCCGATACAGCTACGACAGCGAGTTCGAATTCGGCCTCGATCTCATCCTCGAAGCCCTAGACCAGACCGCGATGCAGACGGCTCATTGACGTCTAGACGCGGGCGCCGGGTTGTGATGGGAATGCGCGCCGCGCGGGATAAAGTCCCGAGGAGAAGCATCTTGACCTCATCGGGCCATGTCCAATATGCTGGACTCATGTCCAACAATGCGGGACGGACCACAGACCAACCGGACGGGCCGTTGTCGGACTTGCGGGTTCTCGAGCTCGGGACGTTGATCGCGGGGCCGTTTGCCGGCCGTATTTTCTCTGACTTCGGTGCCGAAGTCATCAAGATCGAGCACCCGGACGACGGTGACCCCCTCCGCAGGTGGGGGATGACGTGGGACGGTTCCGATTCGCTGTGGCACCTCGTCCAATCCCGCGGCAAGCTCTCCGTCGCCGCAGACCTTCATGACCCGATTGACCAGGCTTTCGCCCGACAGCTGGCGTTGGAGAGCGACATCCTCATCGAGAACTTCCGGCCGGGCCGGCTCGAGAAGTGGAACCTGGACCCGGAGGACCTGATGGCGGCCAACCCGAGGCTCGTCGTCGTTCGCATCTCCGGATTCGGCCAGACAGGCCCACTACGCGACCAACCAGCCTTCGGCACTATCGCCGAAGCCGCCAGCGGTCTGCGGTTCATCACCGGTGAGCCGGACCGACCACCCGGCAGGGTGGGCCTCAGCTTGGGCGACTCCATCGCGTCGTTGCATGCGGTCATCGGCGCATTCGTCGCCCTCCACGAACGCCAGACATCAGGCCGCGGCCAGATGGTGGACATCGCTCTGACCGAGTCGATTTTCGCGATGCTGGAGGGGATCCTGCCCGAATACGCCTACCACGGCGCCGTCCGTCAGCGAACCGGAAACATCGCACACAACTCGGCCCCTACCAACGCTTATCCCTCCAGCGACGGATCGATGGTGTGCATCGCCGCCAACACCACGGGCCTCTTCCGGACTCTTTGCCGCATCATGGGAAGAGATGACCTCGCCGAAGACACAGCGCTGGTGACCAATGAGGGCCGAGTCGCACGGAGTGAAGAGCTCGACGAAGCAATTGCCGCCTGGACGAAGACACGAACCGCTAACGAGATCGTGACGATCCTTCGCGACCAGCAAGTGCCCGTCAGCCGGATCAACAGCATCGCGGACATCGTCGCGGATCCGCAGTTCCGGGCGCGGGGCGCCATTGTCGAAGTCGAAGACGAGCGGCTGGGGCAGACGCTTCTAGTGCCGGGGGTGGTACCGCGACTGTCGCGCACACCGGGAACGGTGCCACCGCTCGCGCAGGAGCTGGGGGCAGCCACGGCCATAGTGCGCGGTCGTCTCGAGCACCGTGGGATTGGTTGAGACCTTTCGCGGGCCGATCAATCCCGATCGGCTCGGAGCGACCCTCATCCACGAGCACATTTTCGTGCGCAATCCCGAAATCGAGCTTTATCTCCCGGATGGCGAATGGGATCCCGCGGCCGCGGTCGAGTCGGCAGTCGAAGGCCTCACCGACCTTTACGAGCGGGGCATCCGAACCGTGGTCGACCTCACCGTGCCGGGAATGGGCCGCGATGTGCAGCTCGTGGCTCGGGTCGCGGAGAGAGTTCCGATAAACATCATCGCCGCCACCGGCTGGTACACCCAGGACGTGCTGCCTCCCTACTTCCGATTCCACGGGCCTGGCCGGATGATCGACCGTGCCGACCCGATCATCGAGCTGTTCGTCCGCGACATACGAGAGGGCATCGCCGGGGGCAAGGTGCGAGCCGGCTTGCTCAAGGTGATGACAGGCGAGCCGGGCCTCACCGAGGACGTCATTCGGGTGATGTCGGCCGCCGCCATCGCCCATCAGGAGACTGGCGTGACGATCACTACCCACTCCCATCCGGCATCACACAACGGACTGGTACAACAGGCATTCCTCTGCGAGCGAGGTGTGGCGGCGGAGCGCATCATCATCGGACACTCGGGTGACTGTGAAGACCTCGACTACCTGCGACAACTCATGGACAATGGTTCGACGATCGGCATGGATCGTTTCGGGATGGAGCACGTCCTATCGAACGAGCGTCGCCTTCGGACTGTCGTGGCGCTGCTCGAGTCCGGCTACGCCGATCGAATGGTTCTCTCTCACGACGCGGCTTTCTACAGCCACGTCACGCCCCCATCTTGGCGCGCCAGGTCAGCGCCGACCTGGCGGATGGACACGATCTCCCAGACGATCATCCCGATGCTCCTCGACGCCGGTGTCTCCTCGGACGAGATCGCCCAGATGATGGTCATCAACCCGCGACGGCTGCTGGAAGGCGCGTCATGAAAGCGGCGGTGCTTCATGAGCCCGGAAGGGTGGAGATCGCCGAGATCCCCAATCCGGAGCCTGGAGGGGGTGAGGTGTTGATCTCGGTGGGTGGCGTCGGTCTGTGCGGTTCGGACGTGAGCCTCTTCAGTGGCAAGTGGAAGGCAAAGACCTATCCCTGGATCATGGGGCACGAGGCCTTTGGCGTCATTGAGGCGCTCGGCCCAGGAGTCTCTCCCAACCGGCTCGGTCAGACAGTGGTGGTCGAGCCGAACGTGCCGTGCTCAGCCTGCGACCAATGCAGTCGCGGCTGGACGTCCGCCTGCGTCAACCGGCAGTCGCTTGGAATGAACCGCGTCGGCGCTCTCGCCGAATATGTGGTCGTCCCCGACCGGTTCGCATGGTCGATGCCGGAAGTGCCCGCCACCGATCTCGTGTGCATCGAGCCGACGACAGTGGCTCTGGCGGCCCTACGTCGCTTCGGGGCGCCGCTGCCCGACTCAGTCCTCGTCGTGGGAGTTGGGTCCCAGGGTCTCCTCATGTCGCTCGTTCTCGCGGAGCGCGGGGTAGAGGTTCATGTCCAAGACGTCGATCCCGGGCGGATCGCATTCGCTGTCGAACTGGGTGCCCTCCCGGCCGCGACGGACGATGCTCGGCGCTTCGATCTCGTTGTCGACACGGTGGGGGCGCCGTCATCGATCGCATTCGCCGTCGACCGCGTCGAGGCGGGCGGCACGGTGCTCTGCCTCGGGCTCGACAGTCGCCCGCTGGAGATCACCTCGCAAACGCTGGTCCGACGACAGCCAAGAATTCAGGGTTCGTTGACCTATGACCATCCGGCAGATTTCGAGGAAGCCATCGCGTTGATTGGCGCGGGACGTTTCTCCCCCGGTCGGATCATCACCGACGAGTACTCGCTGGAGGACGCCCAACTGGCGTTCGAAAGAAACGGATCGGCGCGGGGGAAGACCTGGATCCGGATTTCGGGTTGAAACCCGCTCATTTGCGCCACCCCGGCCCTGTCCCGTATGCTAGTTTGCTGTCTAACTATGTGGAACGGCTGGCAGCCTTGCCGGCCATGTCCCCAAGGTGACAAGGAGGAGGAGGAAGAACATGAGTAAGCGACCCCGGATCCTCGCCCTTTGGCTGGCGTTGGCTCTGGTGCTGGCCGCATGTGGTGATGGTGGCGCAGACGAGCCAACCACCACTGCGGCGGAGACGACCGAAACAACGGAGGCGGAGGCCCCGACCACGACAGCGGAGGCGGAGCCCACGACTACGGCCGCACCTGCGGAGGAAGGGGTCGAGCTCGTACTCGCCCACAGCTACCAGGAGGGACAGCCGCAGGTCGTATGCGGAACCGATGTCATCAAGGAGCTGTCGGAGGGAGCCGGCGTCGGTCTCACGATCGAGGTCTTCGGTGCCAGCGAGCTCGGCGGTGACGCCGACCGCATCGAGTCGGTCATCTCGGGCGACATCGACATGGACGTCCAGGGTGCCTCGGCGCTGAGTGCCGTCTACCCGCAGATGAGCGTGGTCGACGGAGCCTTCGTCTTCGACGACAGCGATCACCTGTACCGATTCTTCACCAGCGATGCATCGGACGAGCTGACCGAGGGCTTCGAAGCAGCCACGGGTGTCCACATCCTCGGAGCTTGGAACACCGGAGCCCGGCAATTCACCGCGAACGTTCCCATCAACGGCCCGGACGACCTCCAGGGCTTGCGTATGCGCTTTCCGCCGTCACCGCAGTTCCTCCTGAACGCGGAGGCGATGGGCGCCGAGCCGGTCGAGGTGGCCTTCGAGGAGTTGTATCTGGCGCTCCAGCAGGGCACGGTTGACGGTCAGGAGAACCCGATCGTCAACATCGACGCCATCAATCTCGACGAGGTCCAGGACTACATCAGCCTGTCGAGTCATCAGCTCAGCTCCAACCTCGTGATCATCAACGCTGCCACCTGGGGCGGGCTCAGCGCCGAGCAGCAGGCGGCGATCGAGGCCGCGGTCGGAGAGGCCATGGTCCAGGAGCCGGAGTGCGCCGCGACGTCGGAAGAGGAGATCCTCGCCGGCTGGCGCGACGGCGGCGAGCTCGAGGTCGTCGAGGACGTTGACCGCGAAGCGTTCCGCGAGATGGCCGAGCCGTTCCTGCGGGAAGCCTGGTCACCAGAGCAGATCGCCGTTCTCGACGCGATCCGATCCACAGCCGGCGGATAGAACCATAGGCACGGTGCCCGGGTCTGACCCGGGCACCGTGCGACCATCGAATCTGCCTATGGTCGGAACAGCGCGGGCGGCCGTGGCCCCCGGAAGGAGGATCGACTTCTGATGGACCCAAACGACGGGCCGCCGGGGGGTACCTCTGCCCCACTCGACGAAACCGCGCCTGCCGAACCCCATCTACTCCTGGAGTCGGAGGAGTCACCCGAGGACCCCCCGCTTCTCCCCGAGGGCGAGCCGATGCGAACGATCTTTCGGGCGCTTGGCCTATTGGAGCAGATCGTCGGTTCGCTGCTCCTGGGGCTGATTCTCGTTCTCGTCCTGGCCCAGGTCGCCCAGCGCTACCTTCCGGGGGCGGCACCGTGGACCGGTGAGCTCGCCCGCCTCTCGCTGGTGTGGGTCACGTTTCTCATGGCCGGATACCTCATCGCCTACGCCCCGCACCACATTGCCATCCAAGTCATCGACTACGTGGCGAAGGGGCGCTGGCTCGCTTCGGTCAAACTCTTCGTCAACCTCGTCATCCTGGCCACCTGCCTCGTCCTGATCTACGGCGGCTACACCCTCGTCACCAGCGGCGTCGACCAGGTGACCCCGGCCGGAGAGTTGTCAATGCGCTTCGTGAACGCCCTGCCGATCGTTGGGCTCATCCTGGTCGTCGTGCGCGTGGTTCTTGCGATCGTGGTCAAGGACGTCCCTGCCCTCCGGGGCCGCGGCGGAGGACCTGCGTGAGCCTGACCCTGCTTCTCATCGCGATCGTCGTCCTCTTTCTCCTGCGCGTCCCTATGGCATTTGCCATCTTCGGACCTTCGATCGTCTATTTCATCGCTGAGGGCTACACGACGCACCTGGCCGTCCGGTTGGTGATGCAGGGAATCGACAGCTGGCCGCTCTTGGCCGTGCCCCTCTTTATCCTCGTCGGGATCGTGGCGACACGGACCGAGATCGCTGATCGACTATATGACGCCGCCGTCCTGCTTCTCGGGCCGTTGCGCGCCGGTCTGGCCTATGTCAACATCGCCGTCAGCCTCGGGTTCTCCTGGATGAGCGGCGCCTCGCTGGCCGACGCCGCCGGGCTGGGCTCGATCGAGGTCAACCACATGCGCAAGAAGGGCTACCCGGCCGAGTTCTCGGTCGGGTTGAGCGCAAGCTCGGCGCTGATCAGCCCGATCATGCCGCCCAGCATCCCGGCTGTCGTGTTTGCGTCCGTTGCTGCGGTGTCCACCGGAGCGCTCTTCGCAGCCGCGGTTATTCCCGCTTTCATCATGACATTGGCGCTGGTGATCGTGGTCTTCTTCTGGTCGCGGCGAAGACCGGAACTCGTTGGCGACCCCTACAGCCGGAGTGCGGTGCGTCGGGCCGTCATCCGCGCCCTCCCGCCCATGGGGGCGCCCGTGATCATCCTGGGGGGGATACTTGGCGGGTTCTTCACTCCAACAGAGGCCGCGGGGGTGGGTGCGCTCTACATGCTGCTGCTAGCGCTGTCGTACCGGACCTTGGGTCTGAAGGACGTGGCAATCATCTTCCGCGACACGGCCGCCATCACCGCCCAGATAATGATCATCATCGGTGCGTCCGCTCTGCTCAGCTGGATCCTGGCACGCGAGCAGGTTCCACAGAACGTCGCTGAGAGTGTGATCGGTCTCACCGACAACCCCTGGGTGTTCTTACTCATCGTCAACGTGTTGCTGCTCTTCCTCGGAATGCTGCTCGAGCCGACGTCGGCGCTCATCATCGTCACGCCGATCCTGCTCCCAGTAGCCATCACATTCGGTGTCGACCCGCTGCAGTTGGGGTCGATCATCATCTTCAACCTGATGATCGGGCTCATGACACCGCCAATGGGAGGCGTGATCTTCGTTCTGAGCTCGGTGACCGGAATCCCGCTGGAGCGCGTGTTCAAAGGCGCGGCCTTCTACCTGCCGGCGATGCTCATCGTTCTGCTACTCATCACCTACATTCCAGCAATCACCCTCTGGCTTCCCGGACTAATCGGGTTGTGAAAGGGGGTCTCCGATATGTCCGTCCTCGAAAAGGCAAGCGAACTCATCGACTGTCTCGGGCAGGCCGGCGAGCCCGTCACCCTTGGGTACGTCCGCTCCGCCCTCGACATGCCCAAGTCGTCGACCCATCGGCTCCTCAACGACCTCGCCGCACTTGGGATCGTGCGTCGTACCGATGATGGCCGCTACTCACTCGGCCCGCGCCTTCTCTACTGGGGGGAGGCTGCCGCCGACACTTTCGACCTTCGGCTGGTGGCAGAACAGCCCATGCGCTACCTGCGCGACGAGTTGGGTGAGAGCGTCCACCTCTATATCCGGGACCATGACACCCGCATCTGCATCGCCGCCGTAGAAGGACGACATGTGCTCAGGCCCTTCATCCAGTTGGGCCGACCACTGCCTCTTCGCGTCGGCGCGGCCGGCAAGCTACTGCTGGCCTTTGCCGATTCCCAGGTCCAGGCGCTGGAAATCGAGCGGGCGCGAGCGGACGCCCCCAGCATGCCGAATGCACCCGGCGCCAAATTGGATGAGCATCTCGAGCAGATTCGCGCCGAACGGTGGTCCACGTCGGTGGGCGAACGTGAGGAGGGTGTCTCGGCCGCGGCCACTGCGATCGTCGATGCCAGGGATCGCGTGGTGGCCGCGCTTTGTGTCTCCGCGCCCAGCACGCGTCTCGACAAGGGGCGGTTCGCCGAGCTGCGTGAGCCGCTCGAGGACTGCGCCGCCGAGATCGGTGCGCACCTGAAGAATGGTTGAGATGCCTACTCGAACGGCCGTAAGCCATGACATTGACACCCCGGCACATCGAGGACTAACGTTCCTCATGTTGGATCACTGGCCCAATATGCGGAACGAGCTGGACAAATCCCGTGCCGGTGAGGCCCCGGTGGCGGCATGACTCAACGCCCCGTCATTGGTGCTCATCAGGGCTCACCGACAGGACAGGCACACAGGGCGGGACCCTGGTCGACAGCCATCACAGCAACGACCGACGAACGTGTCTTCGTGCGTGGCATTGCCCTCGACGAGGCGATCGGCCGGGTGCAGTTCCCGGCGATGTTGCTGAGGCTTTGGCGGGGCGATGAGGCAACCCAGGAGGAAGCGGATCTGTTGGGAGCATGCCTGGTCGCAGCGATAGACCACGGCCCGCTTTCACCCTCGGCGCTGGTCACGCGCACCATCGCCTCGACCCGAGCCACCCCGATGAGCGGTTTGGCGGGGGGCATCCTGACATTCAGCGAGTTCCACGGAGCTGTCGTCAGTGGTGCAATGCAGATACTGGCCGGTGCGCCGGTCGATGGGGACCTGGAACACTGGGCGAACGAGGTGTTCGACTCCGAGCGTGCCGCCGGGAGGCGACTTCCCGGCATAGGGCACCGCTGGCACACCCTCGACCTCCGAGCGGAACGACTGTTGGAGGTAGCTGCGCCGATGGCCAACGGAAGGTACGACGCCGCAGTGCGAGCCCTGGCCGCGCGGGTGAGCCAGCACTCAGGCAAGCCTGTTCCGGTCAATATCGACGGCGCACTCGCCGTCGCCCTCACCGCGCTTCGACTCGACCCGGCATATGGAGACTTTGTGTTCGCAATCGCCCGCAGCTTCGGGCTGGCAGCCCACTTCGTCGAGGAACAGGCACGCGAAGGGCCAATGCGCACCATCGACCCGACCGCCGCTCATTACGACGGGATCGGTGATATCGAGCTGCCGATGCGGGAACTGACCGAGGAGGATTAGATGCGGACTGTTGCAGAGCACCTGGTCGCCTATCTGGAGGACCGCGGTGTGGATCACATCTTCGGCCTCTGCGGCCACACCAACATCGCAGTCCTCGCTGCTCTAGAAGACAGCCGCATCGAGTTCGTCAACGTCCGCCACGAACAGGTGGCAAGTCATGCGGCTGATGCATATGCCCGGGTCACCGGTCGAGCAAGTGTCCTGCTCAGCCATCTCAGCCCGGGCCTCACCAACGCCACGACTGGTGTTGCGAACGCCGCCTTCGACTGCATCCCCATGGTGGTGATATCCGGCAACGTTCCCTCGTTCTACTTCGGAAAGCACGCCCACCAGGAAGTCAACCTGCATTCCGATGGCGCCCAATACGAGATCTTCCGTCCCTTCGTCAAGAGGGCTTGGAGGGTCGAGACGCCCGAGTTGTTTCCGGAGACGATCGAGAAGGCATTTGCCCTCGCAGAGTCGGGCCAACCCGGCCCCGTTCTGGTCGATGTCCCGATGAACATCTTCTCCGCGAAAGTCGAGGCCGAGCTGTTCGAGAGGTTGAAAGGGAACGACCGCGACGTCAGACGCCCCACCCTCGACCGTGACACGGCAGTCGAGATCGTCCGAGCCATCGCAGAGGCTGATCAACCGGTGCTCTACGTGGGAGGCGGAATTCTGCTCTCCAGGGCGAGCGAAGAGTTGGCGGCGTTCATCGACCATATGGGGGTGCCCCTCTCCCATAGCCTCATGGGCAAGGGAGCGCTCTCAGACGACCATCCCCTGGTCCTCGGCATGACCGGGTTCTGGGGCACATCGTTAGTCAACCGGAAGACTTTGGGAGCCGACGTGATCCTCGCCATCGGCACCCGTTTCAAAGAGGCCGACAGCAGTTCGTGGTACCGCGGGTACACCTTCGACATCCCTCCTACGCGCCTGCTGCACGTCGATATCGACCCCAGCGAGATCGGGCGCAACTTCCCCACCGAGATCGGCGCCGTGGCCGACGCCCAAGCTGCGCTTCGGGTATTGACACATGTGGCGCGGGAGCTCTACCCGGATGGCTTCGACTCCTCGCAGCTCGCCGCCGAGATCGCAGATTTCAGATCCGAGTTCGTCGCATCGAACGAGGCAATGGCCACCAGCGACGCCTGGCCCATGATGCCCGAGCGGATCCTTGCCGACTGTCGCACTGCCCTCCCTGACGACACATACCTGGTCACCGATGTCGGCTGGAACAAGAACGGCGTTGGCCAGCAATTCCCGATTCGCGAACCGGGCACGTTCCTGACACCGGGAGGATTCGCCACCATGGGATTCGGCCCCCCGGGTGCGATCGGCGCCAAGCTGGCTGCTCCGGACCGGAAGGTGGTGTGCCTGGTGGGCGACGGCGGGTTCGGGCAGAACCCGGCGATGCTGGCCACGGCAGTGGAGTGGAACCTCGACATCGTTTGGGTGGTGATGAACAACAACGCGTACGGCACCATCGCCGGGCTGGAGAAGGCTCATTTCGACACCGTCTATGGGACCACCTTCCCGGGCAAGATAGGAGAAGCCCTGCCGGACTATCCGGCCATAGCCCGGGCCTATGGCGCAGACGGCTTCAAGGTCGAGGCAGCGGACCAGTTCCTGCCGACCCTGCAGAAGGCCCTGGAGATAAACGGCCCGGTCGTGATCGACGTCCCGATGAAGAACAACCCGACTCCGACCACCGGCCACTGGAACATCCTCGACATCTACTCCCCCGGCACCGAGGCCACCCACGTACCGACTGACTGAGAGCAGAGAGACGAATGGCCCGCGAAATAACCACCGAAGAGAAGGAACTGGCCCGGGAGATGCTCGAGCGTGCCCGGGTCGCGATGGCTCAGGTCGCCGACTACGACCAGGCGCGCGTCGACCGACTGGCGCAGGCCCTCGGCTGGGCGCTGAGCAACGAGTCCACATTCACCCGTCTCGCCCAGATGGGTGTCGATGAAAGTGGAGCGGGCGATCGCGAGGGACGGCCGAACAAACGATTCAAGCTCCACGGGATTCTGCGGGACGCGTTGCGTCAGCCCAGCGTCGGGGTGATCGAGGAGGACCGAGAACGCGGGTTGGTCAAGTACGCCAAGCCGGCCGGCGTGATCGCATCAGTCGTGCCGATGACCAACCCGGCGTTGACGCCACCAGGCACCGCCATCAATGCGATCAAAGCCCGAGATGCGGTCATCTTCTCGCCGCACCCCCGCACCAAGAAGACCACGAACGAGACGGTCCAGATCATGAGAGACGTCTTGGCCCGTGAGGGAGCGCCCGCCGACCTTCTGCAATGCGTGCCCGAGCCCTCGATCCCGATGGCCCAGGAGTTGATGGCGATCTGCGACATGACCCTCGCCACCGGAGGGCCGGCCATGGTCAAGGCCGCCTACAGCTCGGGCAAACCGGCGTTCGGCGTCGGCGCGGGCAACGCCACGATCGTGATCGACGAGACGGCCGACATCGGGGAGGCGGCACGCAACACGAGGATTTCGAAGACATCCGACTTCGGATCCGGCTGCTCTTCCGACGGAAACGTGTTGATCGACGACCGCATCTACGACGAGCTCGTGGAGCGACTGCAGGCCGAAGGTGGCTATCTCGCCAACGCCGAGGAGAAGGCGATGCTGGAACGGGTGATGTGGGATGAGAACGGCGCCCGCACACTTCCGACCATCGCCCAACCGGCTCCGAGAGTCGCCGAAATCGCCGGGTTCGAGGTCCCCCCAGAAACGAAGTTCCTGATCGTGGAACAGGAGGACATCGGTCGGGAACACCGGTTCTCTGGAGAGAAGCTGACCACGCTGCTCGCCGTCTATCGGTATCACGGGTTCGACGACGCCCTCGAGAAAGTCCGGAAGATCTACCAGGTGGGAGGTGCCGGGCACTCCTGTGGCATCTACTCCTTCGACGACGAGCACATAGACGCCCTCGCCCGGACTGCCCCGGTGAGCCGGATGATGGTCAGACAACCCCAGTCGAAAGCCAATGCGGGCTCGTTCACCAACGGCATGCCGATGACCTCGAGCCTCGGGTGTGGCATCTGGGGAGGGAATGTCACCAACGAGAACATCGGTCTCAAGCATTTCCTGAATGTGACGTGGGTCAGCAGGCCGATTCCCGAGGATCGTCCTTCGGAAGAGGAGCTGTTCGGCGAGTTCTACGGGACAGAATCACCGTGACGGAAGCCGGGGCGCCGCAATTCTCCCTGGCATACCTGACAGTCTTCGGAACCCCTCCCGGCAGAATGATCCAGATCGCCGCGGAGACGGGCTACGACTTCGTCAGTCTCCGGCTCGCACCGGTGACCAACGACGAGCCGACATTCCCTTACACCACAGACCCTTCGCTGGTGGCCGACGTGGTGAAGGCGATCGACGAGTACGGCGTCCCGGTGTTGGACGTCGAGCTGATCAGGACTGATCCTGGCATGGTCGCCGCCGATTGGAGCAGCTTCGTCGGCGTGGCCGAGGAGCTGGGAGCACACCACCTGATCACGCAGATCCCCGAGCCCGACACCGGCAAAGCCGTAGAGCTGTTCCAGGAGATCTGCGACCTGGGTGCTCGAAGCGGGATGACCGCCGACCTGGAGTTCATCCCCTGGACGCCCACGAACGATCTCTCGCGTGCGGTGGAGATCGTGAAGAAGGCGGGCGCACCGAACGGTGCGATCCTGGTCGACGCGCTCCATTTCGCACGGTCGAGATCTTCGCTCGTCGAGCTGGCGGATGTTCCCGAAAAGCAGGTCAACTTCATCCAATTCTGCGACGCACGGGACGTATGGTCAATGACCGACGAGGAATTCATAAGAGTGGCAAGGTCGGACCGGGAACCACCAGGTCAGGGCAGTCTCGACCTCAGGCCGATCGTGGAGACTATGCCCCGGGTGCCGTATGCTCTCGAGGTCCCCAACGACGTGCGACGCCAGGAGTTAGGTGTGGAGAGATATGCCGGGCTGGTGCGGGATGCGGCCGAGAGGTTCTTCGACGCAATAGACGCCGAACCTGCTGGCTCGGTTCGTTGAGATGACAAAGATCCTCGTCATCAACGGCCCCAACCTCAATCTTCTCGGGCTTCGAGAACCAGAGGTCTACGGGCATGAGACCCTCGAGGACATCGTCAACGACCTCCGCTCATACGCTGCTGCCCGCGACGTCGAGCTGAGCGACTTCCAGTCCAACTCCGAAGGCGACCTGGTCACGGCCATCCACGATGCCCGGGTGACAGTCGACGGGATCGTCCTCAATCCCGGCGCATACACCCACTACAGCATTGCCATCAGGGACGCCATCTCAGGCGTGTCGCTGCCGGTTGTCGAGACCCACCTGTCGAACGTTCACGCCCGGGAGCCGTTCAGAAGCGTGTCGGTGCTATCGCCAGTGTGTCTCGGTGTCGTCGCCGGCTTCGGGCGCAATAGCTACTTCGTGGCCTTGCATGCACTGCTCCGACATCTCGGTCACGAATCGACCTGATTCAGAACGCTTTCTCGATGGCCGCGATGTCGAGGGGCTCCCCGTGCAGGACATCCGAGATGAACCGCGGGTAGGCGAGCTGCATTCGGGCGATCCCCACCAGGTCGGTCATCCCGGAACGCACCGCAGCCTGTGCCACGTTGGGAAGCCACCGTTGCAGATAGCTGTAGCCCGAGCCCACGGTCGTGATCCCAGGAACTGACTCTCGGAGTCGGCTCGTCACATCGATGTGCCTCGCAACACCGGCCAGGGGGTCTTCAGGGGTTCGGTACTCCCCTGGGTTGGTCTTGAGGGCGGGCCGCTGAAAATGCCAGGAGTTGATCGACGAAGACCCCGTTATGCAGATGAGATCGACCCCCATTTCCCTCATCATGGTCAGCAGCCTGATCGGCTCGCTCAGGTCGACTCCGTGACCCGACTCATCGGTCCCGAACCAATAGCGGGCCGGTCCCGACATCATCGGTCGCCCCACACCGTCGTCCCCGGCACCGTGGATGACCGTGTCGAAGGAGCTGAGTCTCAGTCCCAGCTTGAGGTCGGGGACGCCGGTTCGCAGCCGTTCCACGATGTTCCTCAGGAACCGGGTCCGGTTCTCGAACGACCCACCGAATTCCCCGGGTCTCTCATACGCTCCGAGCAGCTCATGTCCCAAGAATCCGTGGCACGCCTTCAGGTCGACGAAGTCGAACCCGGCCTCGGCAACGATCCCCGCCGCAGCCACATAGTCGTCCATCAGCTCGTGTAGCTCGCCATCGGTGACGAGCGGCTGATCGGCGGGCGGGCCGAGTGTGTCGTCGAGATATGGGTGGTGCCTGACCGTCACCGGAGCATGCTCTCCCGACGGGCCAGGGTGGCTGAGCCGACCCGAGTGTGTCAGCTGGAGTCCCAGCGTGAAGTTCTCGGCATCCCCGAACTCCTCGCGATGTGCGGAGACAGCCGAATCGCGGAGCTTGCGCAGTCCGTCGGCATTGGCCGGAGCGATGAGCAGTTGTGCTGGTGAACTTCGGCCTTCCTCGCGTACTGCCGCCGACTCACCCCAGATCAACCTGGCGCCGCTGCGCCCGAGCACGGACCAGCGCTCGAACGATTTGTCGGTTGGGTTGCCATTGACGTCGCTGTCGGAGCCCTCCATTGGGAGGATGGCCCATCGATTCCCGATTTCGAGCCCGCGCGCCGAGACCGGCTGAGCGAGGGGTGAATCAGGACCTGTCTCCACGACCTCTTCGAAAGGGAGATCGAAGTTCGCGGCGTTCACATGATCCAAGAATTCCGATGCGGAAACGAACTGTGAAGGGCTCAGATAGTCAGGCGTGAGAAGTCCAATTGTTTTCGTATGAGGCTGAATCGATGGGACTTGGCCGCCAGCAGCTAGGGCTGACCGAGGGCAGCCACCTCGGTCGGCTCACTCGATCCACACATGCTATCGAGGACGGCGAGGATCTCGGAGTCGTCCACGTCGTCCGAGATGAAGGGATCGCCCACGTCCCGCAATAGGACAAAGCGAAGACGTGACTGACGCCGCTTCTTGTCGTGTCTCATTCCCTCGAGAATGTCTCGCGCTTTTATCGACGGAGGGGTTTTCGCACTCAGGCCGATGTGACCAACTACCGCCTCGACACGATCGACCAGGTCCGAACTTGCGTGGCCCTTCCGGTGAGACAGACGAGCCGCGGCCACCAAGCCCATCGCCACGGCCTCACCGTGGTTGATCGCGCCGTCCGACGCGAATTCGATGCCGTAGCCGAAGGTGTGGCCGAGATTGAGAACAGTTCGTTGGTCCTTCTCCTCGAACGGGTCGTCCTGGACGATCGCAATCTTGATCTGAATGGCTTGAGCCACGAGAGACTGGAGATCGGCGAGCATGCCGGGCAGCAGGTCGCCGGTGCTCGCCCAAGAGGTGGACTCGATCCGACCCAACAGGGAACTACTAGCAATCAGGCCGTGCTTGACCACCTCAGCCAATCCGGACGCGAAGTCTCTTGCCGGGAGGGTCTGCAGAGTTCCGACGTCGGCGAGGACTGCCTTTGGCTGCTTGTAGAGCCCAATGAGATTCCTCCCCTCAGGCACGTCGAGACCGACCTTCCCTCCCACACTGGTGTCGACCATGGCGATCAGATTCGTTGGACAATGCACGAGGTCCAGTCCCCGCAGGTAAGTGGCTGCGGCGAAGCCGGCAATGTCGCCGACGATGCTGGTGCCAAGGGAGACAACGGTCGCCGACTTGTCGATCCCGGGCTCGAACAGATGCTTGTAAACCGTTCCCACGGCGTCGAGAGTCTTCTGGGATCGACCTGCAGGAAGCGTGATGGTCAAATCGACTTCGCCCAGGCTGGGTGCATAGAGGTCGCCGATGACCTCATCAGTGATCACCACGATCGGCCCCTGGATAGAAGCAAGCTGTCGAACAAACGGGAGGATGCCGGCTCCGACCGTGTAGGGGTATCCGCCGGCCGGACTCGAGATGTCATACGTGCTGTGACTCGACCACAACTGAGCAACCTCGTCGGCTATGACGCCAGGCCCGGCGTGATCGGTGACCAGTTGGGGGAATCGGCCGTAGTCGTCCTGTCTTTCGAACATCAACTCGATGATGCGCTGTTGAGGGTCCTCGACCTGGAGAAGTGGACGATCTCTGCGTGTCTCGTCGTTGATGACCCGGTGGTGGATCTCCTCCGGCGTCGCGACAAGGCAGAAGATGCGCCCGTTCTTGCTGAGGGCTCTGAAGTTCTCGGGATCGAGGATCATCCGACCGCCAGTAGCGATTACCAGCCCCGTCCTCGCTCCCAACTCGCGGGCGACATCCTTTTCGATGGCGCGGAACTCACTTTCGCCTCGCTTGGCGAAGATGCGGCTGATGGGCCCATAACGGGACTCGATCAGCTCATCGGTATCGACGAACTCCATCCCGAGCTTGTGCGCGAGCTGGTAGCCGACAGTTGTCTTGCCGGTGCCCATGAAACCCGTGAGGACGAGATTGTGCTCGGGATGCATCGTCTACAAGGTAATTGACAGGCCTCGATCTAAGGCAATCGCGGCTGCAACCCGCATGTCCAGGCTGGAACCACCGGGCAAGTTGACCGCAACCCAACGGCGACAGCTGGATGACGAGGTCGAGCTCCTGGGCGCGGTCATGGAGGCTGTGCCGACCCTGGCGATTGGCACGGGAAGGGTCGGAGGGGCGCCCACGCCTGAGCGTCAGTTGCGGGTGGCGTAGGCGAAGTTCTCGAATGGCCATCTCTCCGCCAGCCAGTCGCTGACGGCACGCCAGACGACCGGGTCCATCGCGGCCCGGCTCGCCGTCACCCACGAGTTGACCTTGGCGTCGTGATCCTCGCCCTCAGCCGGGTCGATGTAGAGACATCCGATCACTTGATCCCCATCGAGGACGGAGAAGGCGAACGCCTGCCGATCGGCGAACTCACGGGCGTGTTCCACCAGATCGGCCATGTTCTCCTCGATCGTCATCGGCCTCGGCCAGCCGCCTCCCTCCATACCGGGTGTGGCGCGGATGTGCTCGATGCTCGACATCCATGCCTCGTGATCACGTTCGTTGTGGACCGGCCCCAAGGGCTCGAGACGGAACCCGGGCCCTTCGAACTCCGTCGGCACGTCGAAGTCGTCCGGAACGAACATGTCGCCGGCTAACGCCGGTCTTCGGTCTCGGCGTCGACGATCTCGTACTGCAGGACTTCCTGCGAGCCACCGGGCCAATCCGGGCGGATGCGGCGGTTGCCAGTCAGCACATTGAACCGGCCTGAGAGCCTTCTGGTGATGTTTCGGTAGATCACGTCACGCACCGCGGGGATCAAGAGCAGGAAGCCGAGCGTGTCGGTGATGAATCCCGGTGAGATCAAGAAGGCGCCGGACACGAGGATGGCGGCGCCATCACTGAGCTCGCGTCCGGGGAGGACGCCTTGATCCACCTTGCCCCGGAACCGACCCCACACCGATAGGCCGGTACGGCGGACCAGGTACGACCCCAGCACCGCAGTCACTATGGCGATGCCGAGGGCCCAGCCGAACCCGATCATCGATCCGACCCAGATGAACGCTGCCATCTCGGCGATCGCCATCACGGTGAAGAAAAGCATTAACCGCATTGACATCAACGCTACCGGCCCCGGCGACTAACCGCCCTCACTCGCCCCAGAACACGGCCGGATTCAGGACCCGGTCGGGATCGAGGGCTGTCTTGACACGTCGCTGGAACTCCAGGATCGAAGGCTCTGTGGTTCGGCGCCACCAGTCGGCTTTGGCCACCCCGATCCCGTGCTCGCTGGCGAGGACGCCACCGAGGTCGACGACGAGCTCCAGCACCCGGTCGACCGCGGCCTCGGGATCACGACTTCCCACGACATTGACGTGGAAATTCCCCTCCGCCAGATGCCCAAAGAGGTAGGTGTCTCCCTCGAGGGCCAGATCGTGCACGGCCGCAGCGAAGTCGTCGACCCGATCGAGCGGGACCGCCACATCCAGCTTCACCGGCACTCCAAGTGCGCTGATCGTCTCGGTTATCGACTCCCGGTATGCCCAGAGCCTGGGATCGACGACCGCGACGGCATCCTCCGCAAGGCGGGGAGTGTCGCCGGACTCGATGAGCACATAGAACGGACTCTCCCCGGGGAGGGGTCGGGGGAGGCCATGATGCTCCATCACCGCCTCCAGGCAGGCCCTGTCGAAGAACTCGATTGCACGGACGTCGGGACCGAGAGAGCCGAGACCCTCGCTCAGGGTCTTCACAGCCAGCAGAATCACCAACGGCGCTGCTGCCTCTCCCGGCAGGAGCCTGAGCCGCGCCGCTGTGATCACGCCGAGCGTCCCCTCGCTGCCGACCATGAGCTGAAGCGGATCCGGGCCGAGGCTCACTTTGGGCATCCCCTCGAGCCTTGACAGACGAGTCCCGTCGGCCAGGACCACCTCCAGGCCCATCACCTGACGACGGGTGTCCCCGTTGGACACGACATGGGTGCCCCCGGCGTTGGTTGCAATAGTGCCCCCGATCGTGGCCGAGTCACGGGAGGCGAGATCGACCCCGTAGCGGAGCCCGCCCCGGCGGGCGTGCTCCTGAAGGGCGCCGATCGTGGCTCCCGCCCCAACCGTCACCGAGCGCGACGCGGTGTCGATCGGATCGAGCCGGTCGAGACGGCGCAGCGAGAGCACGACTTCACCATGGTGAGGCACCGATCCACCGACCAGACCGGTGTTCCCACCCTGTGGCACCACCGCCACCCGTGAGTCGTGACAGATGCGGACCACCTCCTGGACCTCCTCAACCGAACCTGGCCTGACCACCGCCGCGCTCTGCCCTATCCATCGGCCGGTCCAATCACGCAAATAGCCGGCCACCATGTCGGGCTCGGTCAGGACATGGGGCTCGCCGACGACCCTGCGGAGCGCCATGAGGACGGCCTCTTCGCTCCTCGACGACATCGGGCGACTCTATGCAGGGCTTCGTGCCGACCTTCGCCGGCTCTCCAAATGTGCGTCCGCATTAGGTTGGGGCTGCAAATCATGCCGATGACCGAGTTTCACTACGAGCCGCTGTCTTACCTCGATGCGTCGTTCCTGGCCCTTGAGACCAAGACCAGCCACATGCACGTCGCCGGGGTGGCGCTGCTCGACGCCGCCCCGCTGAAAGGCGAAGACGGTGGCATCGACATCGCCCGGATCCGCGCCCACGTCGAGTCGAAACTGCGGTACATACCGCGTTACCGGCAGCGTCTCGACTGGGTGCCCTTCGACCGACGGCCGGTGTGGGTGGACGACGAGCACTTCTCGATCGACTACCACCTCCGCCACAGCTCACTCCCCCGCCCCGGCTCGGAGTCCCAGCTCAAACTGCTCGCCGGTCGGATCGTGTCCACCCCACTCGACAGGAGCAAGCCGCTGTGGGAGCTCTGGGTCGTCGAGGGACTCGACGACGATCGCTTCGCCCTCATCGCCAAGATCCACCACTGCATGATCGACGGCATCTCTGGGGTCGACCTGACCACCATCCTGCTCAACGTCGTCCCCAGCTCCGAGGTCGAGGAGCCGGAGCTGTGGGCGCCCCGTCCCGCCCCGACCCCAACCCAGCTCTCTGTGGCCGAGGCCGCCCGCCTCACCGGACGCCTCATCGACCGGCTCTCCCATCTGTCGGAGGCAGTGCGCGACGGAGTCAGGCTCACCGATCGCTCCCTCGACAAGTCGGCAGCCGCGTTGTCGTCGCTGCGCTCCGGATGGCTCCGAGCCGCCGACCGGACACCTCTGAACCCGGACATCGGTCCCAACCGGCGGTTCGACTGGACGGACACGTCTCTCGATGAGATCAAGCGCCTCAAGAACAAGCTTGGTGGGTCGGTGAACGACGTCGTGCTCGCCATCACCGCAGGCGCCGTGCGTCGGTTCCTCATCGATGAGCGTGAGTACGACGTCAGCGGCGCCGAATTCAGGGTGATGAACCCGGTGTCGACCCGCACCGCCGACCAGCGAGGGGCCCTCGGCAACCAGGTCGCGATGTGGCTCCTCGACCTCCCAATTCAGGAGCCCGACCCGCGGGCTCGGTTCGAGAGGGTCAAGGAGGCCACGAGCAATCTGAAGAAGACGAACCAGGCCCTGGGGGCGGCCACCCTCGTCGAGATCAGCTCGGGCACCCCAATCACCCTGCTGTCACTGGCCAATCGAGTCGTGGGGCAGAGGATCAGGCCCTTCAACATGACGGTGACCAACATCCCCGGCCCCCAGTTCCCGATGTATCTGTTGGAGTCGGAGATGATCGCCAACTACCCCATGGTTCCGCTGTGGGCACAGCACGGTATCGGCATCGCTCTGTTCTCCTACAACGGGCGCCTGCTCTGGGGCATACATGCCGACTATGACACGCTGCCCGACTCTGACCGCTTCCTCGCCGCCATCCAGGACTCGCTCCGGGAGCTTCAGAACCTGCCGTCGTGAGCAATCTCGACCTCGCCGACGGGCTGCGCATGATGCAGCAGGCGGGCGAGGGTGAGTACTTCGGGCACGAAGCGCATCTCCGATTCGCCTGGGCCGTGCTCGACGAGACCGATGACCTCGAGGACGCCGAGCGGGTCGCCTGCCTCACCATCCGGCATGCGGCCGACATCGGTGGCAACCGGGCCAAGTACCACGCCACCGTCACCATGTTCTGGATCCGGCTCCTCGTGCATTTGCGAGAGGCGCATCCCGACGTAACGTCGGTCGGGCACATGCTCGATGTCCACCCGCCGCTCGGCGATCCCTCATTGCCCGAAAAGCATTGGTCGAACCTCGACAGCGAGGAGACGCGGACATCCTGGGTTGAACCGGATCTGATCCCGCTTCCGTGACGCTGCTTGCCGCGCTGGCCGGCGCAGTGGCCATCTCCTTCTCGGCGATCCTCTACGCCCTCGCCGAGGTGTCGCCGATCACCGGGGC
>Ga0299914_10000669_pt1 | contig 21115 bp, 22 predicted proteins | sample RVTome_10_FD_201361 | JGI IMG/M metagenome (GOLD analysis project Ga0299914, IMG submission 201361) | Soil microbial communities from uranium-contaminated site in the Upper Colorado River Basin, Wyoming, United States - RVT153D57 (version 2) ...
TGCCGCACCCGGCAACGGACGTCAGGGCCACGAGCAAGGCGACCGCGAGGCGCTGTGAAACCGAGTTCATTGCGCGGCGCAATTCTCACACGGGCCCTCCAAAAAGGGAAGAGTTTTACCACAGTTTGCGTGTGGAACTTACAATTCACCCGCAGGGGCGAGCAGGTGGCCGAGCCGCCTGGCGTTGCGGACGGCCGCGCCCCCGCCGTCGTTGTTGAAGTACACGTAGACGTCGTGCCCGCGCGCCAGCCAGCCGCGGATCCGCCGGGCGTCGGCCCGCAGCATCGTCTCCGGGTAGGACCCGCGATAACGTGCGCCGGGGCCGTGACGGCGCAGGTAGACGAAGTCGGCCGTCACGGGGGCGACGACCGGCTGGACGCGGGCATCGTGCAGGCACAGCGCGACACCGGCCTCGCGCAGTCGCTCGAAGGTCTCCGGCACGAGCCACGACGCGTGGCGGACCTCCAGCACCGCTCGCAGCCCGGGGATGTGCCGCTGGCGCTCGAGCACCTGCAGGAAGCGACCCAGCCGCGCGGCATCCGCGTGGAACTGCGGAGGCAGCTGGAAGAGCAGCGGGCCCAGCGTCGGGCCGAGCGGCCTCACTCGACGGAGCAGCCGATCGAGCGGCGCCCGCGCATCCCTCAGGCGCTTGAGGTGCGTCAGGTACCGGCTGGCCTTGACCGCGAACACGAAGTCGTCGGGTACGGCGGTGCGCCAGGCCTGGAACGCGTGCCGGGCGGGAAGCCGGTAGAAGGGGCTGTTCAGCTCCACCGTGGCGAAGTGCTGCGCGTAGAACGGCAGCCAGGCCCGGGCCGGCAGCCCGGGTGGGTAGAACCGCCGGCGCCAGTGCGGATACAGGTAGCCGCTCGTCCCCAGGAACAGCCGGCCCCGCATGGGCGGACCCGGAGCAAATGCAGGACCGTGACCTGGGCTACTATCCCGGACGGGAGGATTCGATGACCCCGCAGGCCATCTCGGCGGCAGACACCTACGAGCGACGGCGCCTCGGCGTGCTGGACAGCCACATCGCCTACGTGGATCACGGCGCCGGCGACCCGATCGTCCTGCTGCACGGCAACCCGACCTCCTCGTACCTCTGGCGCAACGTCATCCCTCACCTGGAGGCTCGCGGCCGCTGCCTGGCTCCCGACCTCGTCGGCATGGGCCGCTCCGGCCGGACCCCGGACGGCCGCTATCGCCTCGCCGATCACGTCCGCTACCTCGATGCCTGGCTCGAGGCCCTCGACGTGAGACGCGTCACGCTGGTCGTCCACGACTGGGGCTCGGCGCTGGGCTTTCACTGGGCGCAGCGCCATCCCGACCGTGTGAGAGCGCTCGTCTACATGGAGGCCATCGTGCGGCCGCTGACCTGGGCGGAGTGGCCCGAGGCGGCCCGCAAGGTGTTCCAGGGGCTGCGCTCGCCCGACGGGGAGGAGATGATCCTGGCCCGGAATGTCTTCGTCGAGCGCATCCTGCCCGGCAGCGTGCTGCGCGGCATCGCTCCCGAGGCGATGGAGCGCTACCGCGAGCCCTTCCGCGAGCCGGGCGAGAGCCGGCGGCCCACCCTGACGTGGCCGCGCGAGATCCCGATCGACGGCGAGCCCGCCGACGTCGTGGCGCTGGTGCAGGGCTACGCGGACTGGCTGAGCCGGTCTCCACTGCCCAAGCTCTTCGTCAACGGCGATCCCGGCGCGATCCTGGTGGGCGCCCAGCGCGAGTACTGCCGCGCCTGGCCGCACCAGCAGGAGGTGACCGTCGAGGGCAGCCACTTCCTGCAGGAAGACTCCCCGGTCGACATCGGCCAGGCGATCGCCCGCTTCCTGGACCGGCTGTAGTCCCGCTCGGTGGCACGGCCGCTGCACCGGTAGGCCCGCGATGTTCAAGCGAATCCTGTGCGCGACCGACTTCTCGGACACCGCCGAGACCGCCTGGGAGGTGGCCTGCGAGCTGGCGCGCGTGCACCAGGCCGAGCTGCTGCTCGTGCACGTCTTCGTCGAGCTGCCCGTCTATCCCGAGGTCGCCGTCACCACCATCCAGCGGGTGTGGGAGGAGCAGCGCCTCTGGATCGAGCAGCAGCTGGCCGAGCGCGTCGAGGCCGCCGCGGCGCGCGGACTCACCGCCCGCTACCAGCTGCGGACCGGGACCGCGCCGGAGGAGATCGCCCGGGCCACCGCCGACGAGGCCGTCGAGCTCGTCGTCGTCGGCACCCACGGCCGCACCGGCATCAACCGGTTGCTGATCGGCAGCGTGGCCGAGCGCGTCGTCCGCGTCGCGCCGTGCCCGGTGCTCACCGTGAAGCCGCGGCCCGCCCGCGAGGCGGCGCGCGCCACGTCCTAGGTGACCCCGCGGCTCAGGCCGCGGGCTGAGGGGTCGCCTCCGGCCGCACGCGGACGAGCTGCAGCACGAGCTCCCGCGTGCCGGCCACGCTGGTGCCCACCGCGTCCGCCCCCGCCGAGAGCAGCGCCTGGCGGACGGCCTCGACCCCCTCGTCGGCGCCCAGCCTGGCCACGACGATCCGGACTCCGGGCGTGGCTGCCCGCAGGCGCTTGCAGAGATACCGGGCCTGCGCCACGCCGCCGGGCGGCAGCGCCGTCACCACGACGATGTCGGCACCGTGCTCCCGCGCCGCCCGCACGGTCTCGGCCGAGAGCAGGTCGGCCGAGGCGACCTGCAGCTCCACCCGCGCCGGCGCCAGCACCTCACCGAGCAGCGCCAGGCCGACGGCATCCGCGGCCCCGCGGGCGACGGCGCCGAACACCCGGCCCGCCGGCTCGGCCGCCGCCGTCTCCTCCTCGGGCGGCCCGGGCGCCAGGGCCTCCACGATCTCGCGCAGCATCTGCACGGTCGAGTGGTACTCCCCCGTCTCGATCCGGCCGCGGGCGTGGTCGCGGCCGGCCATCACCAGCACCGGCACGACGAGCTCGTCGTAGACGGGCTCCAAGGGCTGCTCCGCCAGCGCCCGCTCGACGAGGTCGGCGGCCTCGTCCTGGTCCTGGGCGAGCAGCCGCTGGTAGAGCACGACGTCGCGCGAGATGACCGGCTCGTCGCCCATCAGGATCCAGAGGAACTCCAGCGCGGGAATGTGCTTGGCGAACACCAGCAGGCAGACCGTGAGCGGCGTCGCCACCACCAGCCCGATCGAGCCCCACAGCCACGTCCAGAAGCCCACGGCCAGCAGGAGCCCGACGTGCGAGACGCCGGCGCTCCGGGCCCAGAACACGGTCTCCAGCACGAGGTTGGTGAACAGCTCGAGCGCGACCCAGAAGGCGACGAGCAGCAGGGGACGCGTCCAGCCCTCGAAGATCGCCAGGCTCACCGCGATCGGCAGCAGCGCGCCCGCCCAGGGCCCCACGTAGGGAATGAAGCGGAGCGCGCCCCCCAGCAGCCCGAACAGGAGCGCGTAGGGCACCCCGATCAGGAACAGCCCGAGCGTGGCCAGGACGCCGAACGTCGCATTGATCGCGGTCTGGCTCAGCAGGTAGCGGCTCACACGGGCGTTGGCCTCGTCCAGCGCGCGGGTGGTGAACGCCAGGCGGCCGAACCCGAACATCCGCACGACCCGGTTGCGGAGCTCCTGGCGCCCGAGCAGCATGAAGGGCACCAGGATCGCGACGAGGCCGGCCCGCCCGAGGGGCTCCATCCAGGCGCCGACCGCCGCCTGCAGATCCCACAGGCCCTGCTCCTCCTGGATGACCACGGGAGTGGGCTTCTGCGCTCGCGCCGCGGGCGGCTTGGCCTGCTCGACGTCGCGCTTCGCCTCGCTGGCCGCGCCCTTCACGGTCTCCTGCACCCGCTCCAGCCCGGTGCCGCGTCCGAGCAGCCGGAAGTCGGCGATCTTCTGCCGGATGTTGTCGCGGTACTTGGGGACCTCGGCCCCGAGGGTGGCCATCTGCAGCGTCAGGACCCAGGTGACACCGCCGAGCGCGAGGAAGCTCAGAGTCACGACCGTCAGGACCGCCGCGGTGGATGGCAGGCGCCACCGCTCCAGCAGGCCCACGAGGGGCGACAGCAGATAGGTCAGGAGCACGGCGAGCGCGACGGGGATCAGGAAGGCCTGCCCCCAGTACAGGCAGCCGACCGTCAGCACCAGCGCGGCGAGCGTCGCCAGGGGGGCCGACCCGAGCAGCGGCGGGCTGTCCCCCCGGTGCTCGGGGGGCTCCGGCGAGGGGCGGGAGGCCGTCGGCATCAACCCCTCGGTGTGCACGTCGCGGGCCATCGGGGATGGCCTGCGATTAGAATCCCCGGCATGGACATCCTCGCGCGCCACGCCCAGGCCCACCCCGACGCTCCGGCCGTACTCGACGGCGATCGCCGCCTGTCCTGGAGCGAGTACCACGAGGCCCGCAACCGGCTCGCCCACGCGCTGGCCGGCCTCGGTCTCGCCGCCGGCGAGCACGCGGTGCTCTACGCCGAGAACTCGCTGGCCACGCTGCTGGCCTCCGCGGCCACGCGCGCGCTCGGCGTGATCCCGGTGCCGATGAACCATCGCCTCACCGCCGACGAGGTGGCCTACATCCTCGAGGACTCCGACGCCGTCGCCGTGTTCGCCAGCGACGCGTTCGTGCCGATGCTCGAGCGCGTGCGGGCGCGGGCGCCGCGGGTGCGGCACGTCGTGCTGCTCGGCGAGGCCCGGCGTCCGTGGGCGGTGCACCTGGACGACCTGCTGGCGCGGGGGGAGCCCGAGCCGGTCGCGGCCCCGCCCGGGCTGGGCGGCTCGATGATCTACACGGCCGGCACCACGGGCAAGCCCAAGGGCGCGCTGCGCCGCGCCACCGACCCCGGCGCCCTCCTGCCCCGCCTGGCGGCGCTGAACTGCGTGGCGCCCGACGACGTGCACCTGGTGGCCGGGCCGCTCTATCACTCCGCCCCCGGCGGCTTCGCGCTGTACGCCCACCTGCTCGGGCAGACCGTCGTGGTCATGCGCAAGTTCGACGCCGAGGACGCGCTGCGCACGATCGCGCGCCATCGCTGCACGACGACCTTCATGGCCCCCACGCTGCTCAAGCGGCTGGTGGACCTGCCGGCCGCGGTGCGCGCGCGCCACGACGTCTCCTCGATGCGGTCCATCGTCGTGGCGGCCGCGCCCTGTCCCATGCGGGTGAAGGAGGAGATCCTGGCGTGGTTCGGGCCGGTGCTCTACGAGTTCTACGGCTCGACCGAGCTCGGCGTGAACACGGTGCTCGGGCCCCACGACATGCTGCGCAAGCCGCACTCGTGCGGGCGGGCGGCGCCCGGCGTCGAGCTGGCGGTGCTCGATGACGACGGCCGCCTGCTGCCCGCCGGCCAGCCCGGCGAGCTGCACGTGCGCCGCTCGGCGGGCATGTTCGACGGCTACTACAAGAACCCGCGGGCCACCGCGGAGACCGCGCGCGGCGACTGGCTGAGCGTGGGCGACGTGGCGTGGATCGACGAGGAGGGGTTCGTGCACGTCTGCGACCGCAAGCGCGACATGATCATCTCGGGCGGCGTGAACGTCTACCCGGCCGAGATCGAGGACGTCCTGCACCGCCACCCGGGCGTCGAGGACGCCGCCGTCTTCGGCGTCCCCGACCCCGAGTGGGGCGAGCGGGTGCACGCGGCCGTGCAGCCCCGGGCCGGCGTCGCGCTGACGGCGGCCGAGGTGATCGACTTCTGCCGCGGCCGCCTGGCCGACTACAAGACGCCGCGCGAGGTGTCGTTCCACGCCGACTTCCCGCGCGACCCGGCCGGCAAGCTCGTCAAGCGCCTGCTGCGCGACCCCCACTGGGCGGGCCGGGCGACGCGCGTGTAGGACTACGCCAGGCGGAACACGGCCAGCGAGCGGGGCTCCATGTCGTAGGTCTGGCCGCCCCGCACGGTGCGGCGGCGGGTGAGCCGGGCCTCCCGGGTGTCGAGCAGGGGCTCCCAGCGCACCCCGCTCTTGTGGGCGGGCAGCACGAAGGGGACCGGGTTCCAGAAGCCGTTGATCAGGATCAGCAGCGTGTCGTCCACGATCCGCTCGCCCCGCTCGTCGACCTCCTCGATCGCGTCGCCGGCCAGCCGCAGCGCGAAGGCCCGGGTGCCCGGATTCTGCCAGTCGGTCGCGGTCATCTCGCGCCCGTCCGGCCGGAACCACGTCAGGTCCTTGAGGTCGGAGTAGATCGCGCGCCCGAAGAAGAACTGCCGGCGCCGCAGCACCGGATGCTGCCGGCGCAGCCGGACGAGCTGCCGCGTGAACTCCAGCAGCGACCGGCGGCGGCCATCGAGGCTCCAGTCGTGCCACGACAGCTCGTTGTCCTGGGCGTAGGCGTTGTTGTTGCCGCGCTGGGTACGGCCGATCTCGTCGCCGCCCGAGAGCATCGGCACTCCCTGGGAGAGCAGGAGCGTGGCCAGGAAGTTGCGCTTCTGGCGCTCGCGCAGGGCGACGATCCCGGCGTCCTCGGTCGGGCCCTCGACGCCGCAGTTCCAGGACACGTTGTGGTCGTGGCCGTCGCGGTTGCCCTCGCCGTTGGCCTCGTTGTGCTTGTCGTTGTAGGACACCAGGTCCTCGAGCGTGAAGCCGTCGTGGGCGGTGACGAAGTTGATCGAGGCGTAGGGCCGCCGGCCCCCCTGGCCGTACAGGTCGCTGGAGCCCGTGAGGCGATGGCCCATGCTGCCCACCTGCCCCTCGTCGCCCTTCCAGAAGGCCCGCACGGTGTCGCGGTAGACCCCGTTCCACTCCGCCCACAGGTTCGGGAAGTTGCCGACCTGGTAGCCGCCCTCGCCCAGGTCCCACGGCTCGGCGATCAGCTTGGCCTGCGAGATGATCGGATCCTGCTGGATGATGTCGAAGAACGAGCCGAGCCGGTCGACCTCGCTGAGCTCGCGGGCCAGCGCCGAGGCCAGGTCGAAACGGAACCCGTCGACGTGCATCTCCTCGATCCAGTAGCGCAGGCTGTCCATGATGAGCTGCAGGGTGCGCGGGTGCATCATGTTGAGCGTGTTGCCGCACCCGGTGAAGTCCATGTAGTAGCGGCGGTCCTCGGTGAGCCGGTAGTACGCGGCGTTGTCGATCCCCCGGAAGGCGAGCGTGGGCCCCAGGTGGTTGCCCTCGGCGGTGTGGTTGTAGACGACGTCGAGAATGACCTCGATGCCCTCCGCGTGCAGCACCTTGACCATCGTCTTGAACTCGTTGACGTGGCCGCCCACCGCCCGGGTGGAGGCGTAGCGGATGTCGGGGGCGAAGAAGCCGATCGAGTTGTAGCCCCAGTAGTTGGTGAGGCCGCGGTCGCGCAGGTGCTTGTCGGAGACGAAGTGATGGATGGGCATGAGCTCGACGGCCGTCACGCCGAGGTGACGCAGGTGCGCGAGCGCGGCCGGCGCGATGAGGCCCGCGTACGTGCCCCGCAAATGCCGCGGCACGCCGGGATGCCGCGCGGTGAAACCCTTCACGTGCATCTCGTAGATGACCGTCTGGTTCCACGGCGTCCGCAGCGGCCGGTCGTGCCCCCAGGTGAAGGCGGTGTCGGCCACGATTGACTTCGGCACCCCCGCCGCGCTGTCGCGCCCGTCGGCCTTCAGGTCCAGCTCCCGGTGGCCGACCTGGTAGCCGAACAGCGCGTCGCTCCAGGTGACGGTGGAGTCCAGCGCCCGCGCGTACGGGTCGAGCAGGAGCTTGGCGGCGTTGAACCGGTGCCCGGCGGCGGGATCCCACGGACCCCGCACCCGGTAGCCGTAGCGCCCGCCGGGCCGGGCCTCCGGCAGGTAGACGTGCCAGACGTGCTCGGTCTGCTCGGTCACCGGCACCCGCGTCTCGCGGCCATCGTCGAACAGGCACAGCTCCACGCCCTGCGCGTTCTCCGAGAAGAGCGCGAAGTTGACGCCGGAGCCGTCCCAGGTGGCGCCGAGCGGATAGGGCCGGCCCGGCCACGCGCGCACCGGCGTGGACCACTGTCGCGGGGTCACACCCCGCGGCGAGCGAACCCCGTGCCGGCGGCTAATTCAGGCGGCCTCGCAGGGAGTGCAAGGCCTTGGCGGCGCCTTCGTCCTTCGGGGCGACCCGGACGGCCGCCTCGAACTCGCGCAGCGCCGCCCACCACTTACCCTGTTTGAGGTAGATCCGTCCCAGGTTCATGTACGGGAACTGCCGTGGCTCGTACCGGCGGGCCCGCTTGGCCTTCTCCAGCCACGGCACCGCGTCGTCGAGCCGGTCCTGCTGCATGAGGTAGACGCCGATGTCGTTGTACGGGTTGCCGAAGTCGGGATCGAGCGCGATCGCCCGGTGGCACTCGCGGGTGGCCTCCTCCAGCCGCCCCTGGAACGAGTAGGTCCAGCCGAGAAAGGTATGGGCCTCGGCCGTGGGACAGAGGCCGATCGACTCCTGGTAGAGCGCGACGGCGCGGTCGAGCTCGCCGGCCATCTGATGGCGATAGGCTTCCCGCCAGAGGTCGATGGCCCGGCTCAGATTCTCCGGCGGCGGCGAGGGCATGGCGCTCACGTCGGCGGGCTGCCGTCCGGCGCCGGCGAGCGATCCACGGGCGCGATGTCGCCCATGTCGGGCTCCAGCTGCAGCGTGTCGGCGATCTTGGTGTACGACGAGAACATCTGGGTGACTCCGACGACCTCCATGATGCCACCCTCGCCCACGCCGAGGCGGCGCATCTCGCCCAGGTGGAACGCGGTGCCGAACGCCGAGCGCGTCGTGAGGGACACCGCGAACGCCAGCGAGGTCTTGAGCCGCCGGCCGAGCTGGTTGTCGCTGAACGCCCGCTTGGCGGCGGCCCAGAGGTCGCCGAGATAGCGCGGATCCTGCGCGGCCAGGCCGAAGGGCAGCGGGATCTCGGCGGGCCCGCCGTAGAACGCCCGGATGTCGTCGTAGACCGCGGTCACCGCGGACGGCCCGGCCCCCGGTTTCGCGGGAGTCATCAGCGCCCCCAGCCCGTCGGCGACCACGTTGAGCGCGTTGGTGACGCCGACGACCATGGCGGCCTCGTACCACGGGGCGTCGCCGGCCATCCCCTGCAGCTTCCCGGCTGCAGTGTGCGCCTGCACTCAGTAGCCGCAGGCGTTGACACCGCTGACGACCGCCGCCACCATCTCCTTCTCGCCGCGGCTGAACTCGCCCGGCGTCATCGCGCGCTTCATCGCCCGCCCGTGGGGGCCGCCGAAGTGGGGGTCCCACGCCATCACCCGGGTCATGGCCGCCGGCTGCGGAAAGTCGTAGCCGAACCACTGCTTGCTCAGCTCGAACGCGCGGCGCGCCGGCTCCGGGTATTCCTCGGCGTCGCGCAGGCGGACCGTCGGCATGCCGCTAGCTTCTCCGCCGCCGGACGGGCCGCGGCCGCGCCTTCGCCTTCGCGCGCGTCGTCACCGGCCGGCGCTCCGGCAGCACCGCGGTCGCCTCGATCTCGACCAGGTAGTCGTCGCGGACCAGCCGCGAGATCTCCACCAGCGTGCTGGCGGGCCGGTGGGCGCCGAAGTATTCCCGGCGGACGGTGTTGACCTTCTCGCGGTCGCCGATGTTCCGCAGGAACACCGTCACCTTGCAGACGTCGGCGAAGGTGGCCCCGGCCGCGCCGAGACAGCGCTTGATGTTCTCGTGGACCTGCCGGGCCTGGGCCACCACGTCGCTGCCGCCGACGACCCGCCCCTCGGCGTCGGTGGCCACGCAGCCGGACACGAAGACGAGCCGGCCGGCCCGCACGACGTGCGTGAAGTGGCTGACGGGTTCGGACATCCCGGGGACCATGAACTCCTCACGATGCGCGCTCACGACAGCCCTCCCGGTGGGATGGTGCGACGCCCACGACCGCGGCGACGAACGCCTACGCGCCCTCGCCTTCCTGGGACTGCTTCTCGAGCACCCGGGCCACCGCGCGCCCCTTGCCCGGCGAGGGATCCTTGACCACGCCGTACGACTGCCGGCCCTCGTGGTCCTCGGGCAGGTACTCGGTGATCGGCACGCCCTCGGGGGTGACGAACAGCAGGCAGTGGCAGTACTTGTACTTCTGCATCTCGTCGCAGGCGCAGATCCAGCGGCGGAGCTTCGCCTCGGCGGCGGGGTCCGGATAGAAGTTGCAGGGGCAGAGCGGTCGCCCCACCTGCTCGATGTGCCGGGCCAGCCCCTCGACGACCGTCTCGGTGACGCTGACGTCGGGGTGCAGCGAGGTCCCCGACTTCTCCGCGTACTTGCGGGCATACGCCCACATCTTGTCGATGTTGGCCTGCGAGGGCTTCGCGAGCTCACTCATGCGGACCGCTCCTACTCCGCCAGCGCGGCGTCGATCGCGTTGGGGTTGAAGCCGGTCAGGCGCTTGTCACCGATGAGGATGACCGGCAACGACATGAGGCCCAGCTCCATCAACTCCTGGCGCGCGGTCGGGTCCTTGCCGACGTTGCGCTCGGTGAACGGCACGCCCTTGCGCGACAGATACTCTGTCGCCCGATGGCAGGGGCCTCAGCCGACGTTCGTGTAGACGGTGACCGACGGTGTCATGACGCCTCCTGGGCGCGATTGTAACCGAACGCCGAGGGTCAGGGTCGCTCGATCTTGACGAATGCCCAGCCGAAGACGCGCAGCCCCTCGTCCACCCGCGTCTGCACCCGCCGCTCGGGACGGGGCGTGCCGCCGCCCCGCCGGCGCTCCACGCGCCGGTCGAGGATGACCTCGATCTCGTCCTGGTCGGACAGCGACCGCACCAGATGCTCGTAGAGCTGCTCGCGATCCCGCGCGACGATGAACCGGTATCGCCTCATGCGACCTCCGCGCGGCTCGTCGGCCGGCGCACCGATGGCCCGGACAGCATCCGGGATCCGGATCCTGGGACGATGATAGCGCGGGGCCGGGCGGCGCCCCTACGACCCGAGGGCGTGGGCCCGGCCGGCGCCCGCCGCTCGCGGATGGCGGCGATCGCCTCGTCCCGGACGCCGGCCCGCCGCGCCAGCTCGAGACCGTGCAGCAGCGCGGTGCTCTCCTCGACGCCGAGGTCGACGGCACACAACTTGTAGCCGCAACGTCAGAAGGTACCGCGATGTCCCCTCACCGGCAACGCTCGGGCCGCCTCTCGATTGGCGCCGGCCCCATCGCGGCCGCCGCCTCCATCGCCGTGACGTGAGCGACGACGCCCCTCGCAGGGCCGCGCCCCGGCGACGCCACGCGGGCATCCGGCCGGCACTCCGACGTCCCGCACCCCGGCCACGGCCGCGACGCTCCCCGCCGCGCATGGGCGTGCTCGAGCGCGGGGCTCGCGCGCGCCTGCGGCGGTTCCGGCAGGGCTCGGTGCTCGCCGTCGCGGTCACCGCGATCCTGCTGATGCTCTGGGGGGTGCACGACCTCGAGGGCCAGGAGACCGAGGCCCCGCGGGCCGTCGAGCAGGCCGAGCCTGCGGTGGCGGCGGACCCGGCCGTGGCGCTCGAGGAGGCCACGGGCACCATCCGCGATCTCCTGCTCGGCCTCTACGCGATGCTGCCCAAGATCGCCATCGCGATCCTGCTCCTCGCCCTCGCCGCGTTCCTGGCGTCCCTGGCCCGCGGCCTGCTCCGGCGGACACTCTCGCGCTGGGAGAAGGTCGAGGCGATCAGCGCGCTGCTCCGGATCGGGCTCTTCCTCGTCGCCATCGCGGCGGCGCTGAGCATCCTGGCCGGGGACGCCCGGGCCCTGCTCGGCTCGGTGGGGCTGATCGGCCTGGCCCTGTCGTGGGCGCTCCAGACGCCGATCGAGAGCTTCACCGGGTGGCTCCTCAACTCGTTCCGGACGTATTACCTGGTCGGCGACCGGATCGAGGTGGGCGACGTCTTCGGCGACGTGTACAAGATCGACGTGCTGACGACGACCGTGTGGGAGGCCGGCGGGCCCGGCAAGTCGGTGGCCGGGGCGCAGCCGACCGGCGCGATGGTGACGTTCCCCAACTGGGAGGTGCTGCGCTCGAACATCGTCAACTACAGCCGCGAGTTCCCCTTCGTGTGGGACGAGGTGACCATCTCCGTCGCCGACGAGAGCGACCTCGCCTACACGACCCGGGTGCTGGAGCGCGTGGCGATGGACGTCGTCGGCACCCGCATGAACGCGCCGGCCGAGGAGTATCGGCGCCTGCTGGAGCGGGCGCGCCTGGCGTTCGACGTGGCGAAGGAGCCGCGGGTGTTCCTCTCGCTCGGCGAGGCGTGGACCAACTGCACCATCAGGTACCTGGTGCCGGCGCGCGAGCGGCGGCGGTGGTCGAGCGACCTGCTGCTGGCGGTCGCCGTGGAGACGGCGAAGCCGGAGCACGTCGGGCGCATCCGGCCGGGCTATCCGCGGACGGAGGTTCGCCTGGACCGGGACGGTCACCGCCCCTTCGCGTAGCCGGCGTCCCGGAGGGCGTCGGTGATCTCGTCCAGGATCACCGGGTCGTCGATGGTCGCCGGCGCCGTGTACGCCTGGCTCTCGGCGATGCGTTTCATGGTGCCGCGCAGGATCTTGCCGGACCGCGTCTTGGGCAGGCGCTTGACCACCAGCGCGGTCCTGAAGGATGCCACCGGCCCGATCTGCTGGCGGATCCGCTCGACGAGCTCCTTCACGATCTCGCCGTCGGCGCGGGCCACCCCGGCCTTGGTGACGACGAAGCCGACCGGCACCTCGCCCTTGATCTCGTCGGCCACGCCGACCACCGCGCACTCGGCGACGTCCGGGTGCGCGGAGAGCACCTCCTCCATCGCGCCCGTGGAGAGCCGGTGGCCGGCGACGTTGATGATGTCGTCCACGCGGCTCATGATGTAGAGATAGCCGTCCTCGTCGCGGTAGCCGGCGTCACCGGTGAGGTAGAAGCCCGGGTGCTTGGTCAGGTAGGACGCCTCGAAGCCGGCGTCGTTGTTCCACAGGGTCGGCAGGCAGGCCGGCGGCATCGGCAGCGTGATGGCGATGGAGCCGATCTGGCCCGGGGCCATTTCCTGGTTGTCCTCGCCGAGCACGCGCACGTCGTAGCCCGGCACCGCCTTGGTCGGCGATCCCGGCTTGACGGGCAGCATGCCGAGGCCCACGCAGTTGGCCGCGATCGCCCACGCCGTCTCGGTCTGCCACCAGTGGTCGATGACGGGCACCTGCAGCCGCTCGCGCGCCCACAGGAGCGTGTCGGGATCGCAGCGCTCGCCGGCCAGGAAGAGCGTGCGGAAGCTGCGCAGGTCGTGCCGGGCGATGTACGTGCCCTGCGGGTCCTCCTTCTTGATCGCCCGGAACGCGGTGGGCGCCGTGAACATCGCGTTCACGCCGTGCTGGGCGACGAGCCGCCAGAAGGCGCCGGGGTCCGGCGTGCCCACCGGCTTGCCCTCGTACAGGATCGTCGTGCAGCCCTTCAGCAGGGGCGCGTAGACGATGTAGGAGTGGCCGACCACCCAGCCGATGTCGGACGCCGCCCAGTAGCACTCGCCGGCGCCCATGCCGTAGACGGCGCTCATCGAGTACTTCAGCGCGACGGCGTGGCCACCGTTGTCGCGGACGACACCCTTGGGGACGCCGGTCGTGCCCGAGGTGTAGAGGATGTAGAGCGGGTCGGTGGCGGCCACGGGCACGCACTCGGCCGGGGCGGCCCCGTCGACGAAGTCCCCCCAGTCGAGGTCGCGGCCGCGCACCAGCTCGGCCTTCAGCTGCGGCCGCTGGAGGATCACGCACCGCTCGACCTTGTGGGCGGCCAGCTCGACGGCGCCATCGAGCAGCGGCTTGTAGGGGATCACGCGGTTCACCTCGATCCCGCACGAGGCCGACAGGATCATCCGCGGCCGGGCATCGTCGATGCGCTTGGCCAGCTCGTTGCTGGCGAAGCCGCCGAACACCACCGAGTGGACGGCGCCGATGCGCGCGCAGGCGAGCATCGCCACGACCGCCTCCGGCACCATCGGCATGTAGATGATGACGCGGTCACCCTGGCCGATCCCCTGGCGGCGGAGGGCGCCGGCGACCTGCGCGACCTCGTCGCGCAGGTCGGCGTAGGTGAACACGCGGACGGTGTCGGTGACCGGGCTGTCGTACACGAGCGCCCGCTGCTTGCCGCGGCCGCGGTCGACGTGCAGGTCGAGGGCGTTGTAGCAGGTGTTCAGCACGCCTCCGCTGAACCAGCGGTAGTAGGGCGGGCGCCGGTCGTCGAGCACCCGGTCCCAGCGCCGCTCCCAGTAGATGTCCTCGGCCGCCGCCGCCCAGAACCCCTCGGGATCCCGCAGGGACCGCGCGTACGCCTCGTCGTACTGGCTCTTCATCCCGGCCTCCTCGTCCCGGAAGGTATCCGCCCGCGCCGGGCGCCGCAAGTCCCCGCCGGGGTACGATGGCGCGGAGGAGGCGCCATGCCGCGTTACTTCTGCCACGAGCATCCCGGGGTGCTGACGCTGGAGACCACCGTCGTCGACGCCCGCCCCGGCGCGGTCGTCCTGGCCCAGACGCCCTTCCACCCCGGCGGCGGCGGCCAGCTCGCCGATCGCGGCGTGGTGCGCTGGCACGACGGCGAGGCGGCCGTGACCGGCTTCGAGCTGATCGACGGGCAGCTGTGGCACCGGCTGGCGGCGCCGATCGAGGCGTCGGGCGGCGTTCAGGTCGTGGTCGACTCGCCGTTCCGCACGATGATGACCGAGCTGCACACCGGCACCCACGTCCTCAACGCGCTCGTCTACCAGCGGTTCGAGGGCGCGCTCGTCACCGGCGCCCAGCTCAACGAGGACGGCACGGCGCGGATGGACTTCGACCTGCCCGAGGCCGACAACGATCGGCTGCGGGCGCTCGAGGCGCCGATGAACGACGCGATCCGCCAGGACCTGCCGCTGCGCTTCGCGTACGTGCCGCTGGCCGAGGCCGCTGCCCAGCCCGGCCTGCTCCGCAGCAAGTCGGTGACGCCCCCGCCGGACGAGGACGGCACCGTGCGGATCGTCGAGATCGTGGGACTCGATCGCCAGGCCTGCGGCGGCACCCACCTGGCCTCGACGGGCGCCTCGCGCCCCGTGCGGATCCTCAAGATCGACAACAAGGGCCGCCACAACCGCCGCGTGAAGATCGGCCTGGCGGGCTGACCGCGCGCGGCGCGCGCACCCGGGCGGCCGCCAGGGCCCCGACGCGGCGTGCAGCTCCGGCCGCGCCGGTGACTCGCCTGTATAGCGCGAGCGGGGTTCGCTCGGCCCCCCATCCCCCTGCGGGGGCTCGGGCGTGGGCTGTCGAGTCCTCGGCGGCTCGCTCACCCCGCCCCGATAGAGCGCGCGCGGCACGGCTAGTCACAAGGCACGGCCGGAGCTGCACGCCGCGTCGGGGCCCTGGCGGCCACCCGGGGCGCGGACGTCAGCGGCGGGTCGTCAGCCAGGGACTGTCGGCGTGGTGGCGGGCCTCGAAGGCGCGGATCTGGGGCTCGTAGCCGAGCGTGAGCGCGATCTCGTCCTGGCCGGTCAGGAGCATCTGGCGGGCGAAGGCCTCGATCTCGAAGCGGTGCGTCGTGCCGTCGGGCGCGGTCAGCGTCTGGGTCTCGAGATCGGCGGTGATCGTGGCGGCCGGCTGCGCGTGCAGCTGGCGGCGGACGCCGGCCACCGTGGCGGCCGGCAGGATCACCGGCAGCAGGCCGTTCTTGAGGCAGTTCTGGTGGAAGATGTCGCCCAGGCTCGGGGCGATCACGACGCGGATGCCGTAGGCCAGCAGCGCCCACACCGCCGCCTCGCGCGAGGAGCCGCAACCGAAGTTCTCGGCGGCGACGACGATGGTCGCCGGCCGGTACGCCGCCTGGTTGAGGACGAACTCCGGGCGCTCGGCACCGTCGGCGTCGAAGCGCACGTCGTGGAAGAGGTAGCGGTCGTAGCCCGGGCTGCCCTGGGGCTTGCGCAGGAATCGCGCCGGGATGACACGGTCGGTGTCGACGTTGGGCAGGTCGAGCGGCGCGGCGACGCCGGTCAGGCGCGTGAAGGGCTGGCGGCTCATGGGGTGAGCGCCCGCACGTCGGTCAGCCGGCCAGTCACGGCGGCCGCCGCCGCCATCGCCGGCGACATCAGGTGGGTGCGTGCGCCCTGGCCCTGGCGGCCCTCGAAGTTGCGGTTCGAGGTCGAGGCCACGCGCTCACCGGGCCGCGCGGTCTCGCCGTTCATGCCCACGCACATCGAGCAGCCCGCCTCGCGCCACTCGAAGCCGGCCTCGCGGAAGACGCGGTCGAGCCCCTCGGCCTCCGCCGCCTGCTTGACGAGCCCCGACCCCGGCACCACCCAGGCCGGCACGGTGGCGCGCCGGCCCCTGGCCACGGCGGCCGCCGCCCGCAGGTCCTCCAGCCGGCTGTTGGTGCACGAGCCGATGAACACCCGGTCCACGGCGATGGCCGCCAGCGGCATGCCCGCGGTGAGCCCCATGTAACCGAGCGCGCGCTCGACGCTCCGCCGCCGGGCGTCCTCGTCGATGGCGGCCGGGTCGGGCACGCGGCCGGTGATGGGCAGCGCGTCCTGCGGGCTCGTGCCCCAGGTCACCGTGGGGGCGATGGCGGCGCCGTCCAGCCGCACCTCGCGGTCGAACGCCGCGCCGGGATCGCCGGGCAGCGTGCGCCAGGACGCCAGCGCCCGCGTCCACGCCTCGCCCGCCGGCGCGAAGGGCCGCCCCTGCAGATACGCGAACGTCGTCTCGTCGGGCGCCACCATGCCGCAGCGGGCGCCGGCCTCGATCGACATGTTGCACACCGTCGCCCGCTCGCCGATCGACATGGCGCGGACCACCTCGCCCGCGTATTCCAGCGCGTGGCCCACGCCGCCCCCGGCGCCGAGCGTCGCGATGATCGTCAGGATCACGTCCTTGGCGCCCACCCCGGAGCCGAGCCGGCCGTCCACGGTGATGCGCATGGTCCGGGGCCGGCGCTGCCAGAGCGTCTGCGTCGCCAGGACGTGCTCCACCTCGCTCGAGCCGATGCCGAACGCCAGCGCGCCCAGCGCGCCGTGGGTGGCCGTGTGGCTGTCCCCGCAGACCAGCAGCATGCCGGGCAGCGTGAGGCCCTGCTCGGGCCCGACGACGTGCACGATGCCCCGCCGGGCGTCGCCCCGGCCGAACAGCACGATGCCGTGCTCGCGGGTGCGGGCGGAGAGGGTGTCGATCATGGCGGCGATCTCGGCGTCGGGCGCCGGCGCGCCCGGCGTGGTCAGCACGTAGTGGTCCGCCGTCGCCACGCAGAGCTCCGGCCGCCGGACGCCGCGGCCGGCCCGCGCCAGCCGCGCGAACGCCGCGGCCGAGCCCTCGTGCAGGAGATGGCGGTCGATGTAGAGGAGGGTGTGCCCGCCGGGCCCCTCCGCCACGGCGTGGCGCGCCCAGATCTTGTCGAACATGGTGAGGGGCATGGCGACCGGAAGCGTACGCCCTGCCGCCCGCCGGCTCAACCGTCGGGTCAGGTCAGGCGGTCGATGGAGGTGACGCGGCCGTAGGCGACGGGAACCAGGCCGTCGGGCTGCTCGAGGATCAGCCCGTCGGCGGTCGCCTCGCTCAGCGTGCCCACGAGGGGATCGCGACTGTTGGCCACCGAGATCTGCACCCGCTGGTGCAGGTGGGCCGCGGCCTCGCGGTGCCAGAGCGCGTCCATCGTGCGCATCACCTCGCTCAGCTCGCGGATCGCGCCGATCCCGGCGACGTCAGCCGCCGGCGGCGGCGGCGCGGCGGCGGGCACCGAGGCCGGCACGGGCACCCGGGCCGGATCGACGGGCGCCGGCGTGGGCCGGCCGCGACCGGCCTGCTCGACGGCGGCCACCAGCGCCTGCACCACCTCGGCCATCCGTCCGAGCAGCGAGCGGAACATCCAGAAGCCGAGCAGGGCGATGCCGAGGGCCAGGCCGAGGCTCACCTGCGCCTGCGTGGTGCGGATGGCGCCGAGATCGTGGAGCGTCCAGGCGAGAATCAGCAGCGGCACCACGGCGACGAGCGCGAAGATCACGGATGCTGCCTGCTGCAAGCCGTGCTGCCGAATCTTCGCCGAGCCGTCGTCCACGGTCGCCCCTCCCCTGTCGATATTCCGACAGGGGCCCGGCGGCCAGGTAGGACTTTCAGCGGCGTGTGGGCTGGTGTCCGACCGACCCCTCGTACTTGTCCAGCTCGTCGGCGGGCAAGTATGCGGCTTCCCAGGCCCGGATCTGGTCGAAGCCGGCGAAGGTGTGCAGATCGCCCACCGGGTGATCGCGGAAGCGCTCGGCGAACCGTGTCTCGGCGGCCGGTCCCTCGTCGCGCAGCGCCGCGGCGAAGTCCCAGAGGGCCTGCAGTGCGACGCGCAGCATCGCGCCGGGCAGGATCGTGACCGCGATCCCCAGCTCCTTCATCTGCGCCGGCGTCAGCCGCGGCGACACCCCCGTCTGGTTGTAGAAGACCGGCCCCCGCACCTCGCGGCACACGCGGCCGACCTCCTCCAGGCTGGTCGGCCCCTCCACGAAGGCCAGGTCCGCGCCCGCCTCGAGATAGGCGTTGGCGCGGCGGATCGCCTCGTCGAGCGAGCCGCCGTGGGCGCCGCGGGCGTCGGTGCGGGCGATCACCACGAAGTCGGGATCGAGGTCGCGGCGCACGGCGGCGGCGGCGCGGTACTTGCCGACCGCCTCCTCCAGGGGAATCACCCGGCGGCCGGCCACGTGCCCACAGCGCTTGGGGATCGCCTGGTCCTCGATGTGGATGCCGGCCACGCCGGTCTGGATGTACTCCCGCACCGCGCGCATGACGTTGATGGCGTTGCCGTAGCCGTTGTCGGCATCGGCGATCACCGGCACGCCCACGGCGTTGGCGATGTAGCGCGCGTTGAGGTGCATCTCGCTCATCGTCGCCAGCCCGGCGTCGGGCAGGCCCAGGAGCGCCAGCGACGTGCCGTAGCCCGTCATGTAGACGGCCGGGAAGCCGGCCCGCTCGAGCACCCGGGCGCTCATCGCATCGTAGCAGCCGGGCACGACGAGCGGCGTGGACGTCAGCAGCTGGCGCAGACGGGTGGTGGCGCGCATGGACGATGACCTCCTCGAGGCCGTCACGGGCCCTCGCGCTGGAGGAAGACGGAGTACGTGAAGGCGAGAGCCGACCCGTGCACGCCGGCGCTCAGCGGGGCAGCCGGGCCCGGACGAGCTCGTCGAACGGCCCCGAGATGCGCACGATGTCGTTGAGCGACCACGTCCCCCGCCGGATGAGCACGACGAACAGGTCGCCGGCGATGCCGGCGCGGCGCGTGGCCTCGCTGACCGGCGCCCACCCCAGCGCGCGGGGCGCGTCGCCGTCGGTGAACGTGGCGAACTCGGTCGTGGCGCCGTCGCCGCCGACGGCGAGGATGCGAGCGTTCTGCCGATCGGCGACGAAGAGATGGCCGTCGGGGCTGACGTCCATGCCGGCCGCGATCGGCCCGCGCAGGGCCAGGCGCCGGCCCTGGGGCCCGACGCGCCAGATCTCGCCGGCTCCGCGCTGCCAGGGCGCCTCGGCCTCGCCGTCTCCGGCCACCCAGATCTGCTCGCCCCGGGCCACGATCAGGCGCGGGCGCGACAGCGTGAGCCAGCGGGCGTCGAGCACGCGCCCGGTGGAATCCAGGCGCAGCACGGTCCCCTGCTGGCGATCCGCCACGTAGAGATGGCCGGAGGCATCGCGTGCCACGCCCTCGGGCTGCTTGAGGACCGGCGGCGCGCCGGGCGGCGGTGTGCCCCCCGTCATGAGCTGGGCGCGGCCGTCCACGATCCGGTAGAGCACGCCCAGGGCGCGCTCGCGATCGTACGTCGTCACCAGCAGCTCGCCGTCGCCCCGCGTGGTGCCGACCTGGGCGTTGGGCAGCGGGGGGCCGTAGAGGTACCGGGCCTCGGTCGCTCGCGTGAGACGACCGCCCCCGGGCGGGATCCGGAACACCGGCCACACGTCCTCCACCTCGCCGCCCATGTACCGCCGCCCGGCGCGCGCCACGTAGAGCGTGCCGGCCGGGTCGAACGCCAGCGAGCCGGCCGCCGGAATGCCGACGCCGATACGGCCGCCGTCGAAGCCTTCCCCGGTGACGTAGACCCGGGCGGTGAAGCCGGGCGGCAGGTGAATCTCGGCGCCGACGGTCGCCGGCAGCAGCAACAGCACGGCGAGGATCAGCGCCCGGCCCATCACCCCTTCACGCCGCCGGCGGTCAATCCCTCGACCATGTATTTCTGCAGGTAGATGTAGGCCGCGATGACGGGCAGCGTCGTCAGCACCGCGCCCGACATGAGGAACCCCCAGCCGTACACGTCGCCGGTGATGAACGAGGCCAGGCCGACGGGCAGCGTGCGGAGCCGGCCGTCGGTGATGAACACCAGGGCGTAGAGGAACTCGTTCCAGGCCTGGGTGAACGCGTAGAGGCCGGCGGCCAGCACGCCGGGGGCCGAGAGCGGCAGCACGATGCGGTAGAAGGCGCCGAAGCGGGTGGCGCCGTCGATCATCGCCGCCTCCTCGAGCTCCTCGGGAATCGACTCGAAGTACCCCATCAGGAGCCAGGTGACGAACGGCACCGTGAACGACGGGTAGGCGGCGATGAGGCCGGCCAGGCTGTTGGCCATGCCCAGCGCCTGCATCTGCTTGTAGAGCGGGATGAACAGGATCGACGGGGGCACCAGGTAGGTGATGAGCGTGGCGCTCGCCATGAAGCCGCGCCCGAGGAACTTCAGGCGCGCCAGCGCGTAGGCGCCGATCGTGCCCACGGCGGTCGCCAGCAGCGTGCTCGACACCGCCACGGTGATGCTGTTGCCGTACCACGCGGCGAACTCGGTCTTGGCGAAGAGCTGCTGGTAGTTCTCCACGGCGAACGGCCGCGGCCAGAACATGGAGACGATGCTGCGCATCTGCTCCTCGGTCTTGAACGACGTGATCGTCATCCAGTAGAACGGGAACAGCACCACGAGGGCCAGCCCGCTCAGCACGGCGTAGGCGAACGCCTTCTCGAGCGTGACCGCTCCGCGCCCCCTCACCGCCGCCGCCCCTTCCGCATGTACCGGGCCAGCACCATGATCGTCACCGCCAGCACCGGCATCAGGTAGAGCGCCACCGCGATCGCCTCGCCCAGCCGCTGGGCGCCGAACGCCGTCTCGTAGGTGAAGACGGGCATGACCATGGTGGTCCCGCCGGGCCCGCCCTTGGTGAGGATGTAGACGATCTGGAAATCGTTGAACGTCCAGATCGTGGAGAGCAGGACCACGATGATCATGATGTTCTTGAGGCCGGGCAGTGTGACGTGCCGGAAGCGCTGCAGCGTGCTGG
>Ga0299914_10000671_pt1 | contig 21090 bp, 19 predicted proteins | sample RVTome_10_FD_201361 | JGI IMG/M metagenome (GOLD analysis project Ga0299914, IMG submission 201361) | Soil microbial communities from uranium-contaminated site in the Upper Colorado River Basin, Wyoming, United States - RVT153D57 (version 2) ...
GGGGTGATTCGATCACGCCCGACCTGACCGCCTCCGCCAAGGCTGCGGCGAGTCCGCCGAAGCTTCAGCGAAGGCGGAAGGTCGGGCCTACAGGAGCGCCCGCCGCGTCATCGTGGCCCTCCTCACGTCCAAGGTGCCGGATCGCATATAAAGCCTCGACGCAATCGCTTCGCCACTCGACGATCGCGCGCGCCACGATCCTGAGTGTTACCGGCCAATTCTTGAATCGAGCGGTCAACGGGTTGGCCGGTCGCACGAAGGTGATGCTTCCCTTCCCGCCGGTTTCCGCACCGTCACCCGGGGCATCAGTCGTGCACCCGGGCCCGCGCCACTTCCCGAGACTCGAAATTTCAGGCCCCGGGGAATCAGATTCGTTTCAGCACGTGCGGTCTCCGCTGGCAGATCGCCACGGCTCGAGGCCACATGCGCGATTGGCTCGAGGTCAGTTCTCGCCACGGGCGACGTTCGAACACGACTCCGCGGTTGGGGACCGAGCAGGCACGACCCTGCAGGAGACGACTCCTCCTGCCGTGGCTGCTCTCGGCGCTCCTGCTGGCACTTCATTCTTCAGCGGCGATCGCGCAGACGGGAACCTTCTATCTGCACAACGAGAGTTCCACGAACACTCTGTTCTTCGCGTTGAAAACGACAGGACCCGACGCGCCGGCGGTGGTGCTGCAGTCCCCCGACCTGAAGAAGCTTCCCCCGAGCAGTACCCTTTTCCGCGTCTTCGAGACGTTGGCGGGTGTCCCGGGTACCGGCGGAACAATCCCCGCCAGTTCGACGGTAACGGTCGCGCTCTGGATGCGAAAGACAGCGGGCTTCGGTGCGATCGTTCCGTGGGGCACAGTAAATGTCGGCGGCACATCGCTCTGTCAGGCCATCGGTCCCCAGCTCACCACGACGCTTACTCTTCTGTCCTTTCAGTGCACGACCACATCGGCTGTTGGGATGACGAGCAGCGATCAGGTCCGCCTGGTCGTCGGCTACCAGATCATCGAGACGCCCGGCAACAAGAGCGTCCACGTTGAACTGAACATGGAGGGCAGCTTCGACTCCCGCATCACTGTTCCCCTTCCGGCGCCTCCGTCCATCACCAGCCTCCAGCCAGCGTCGGGGACGATCGGCAGCGAAGTTCAGATCGATGGGGCCGCGTTCGGGGCATCGCAGGGCACGAGCCTCGTGACTTTCAACGGAGTCGAGGCGGCAACGTCCAGCTGGAGCGACACGGCCATCAGTGCGGTGCGATCACTCGCTCCTACCGCGCGCGCGATCCCGAGATCCGGCGGTTCGGGCGGGGCACGACGCACCCCTATGAGATGTTCCTGTGGTCGGCGCAGCAGTATGAGGAGGCCGACCTGGTGCTGCCTGACGGTGCGAGAATCCACTACGTGCGGGTGTCGGACGGGACGGGCTGGACGGACGCCATCTTCGAGCACGTCGAGACCGCAACCACCTCGGCAACGCCGACGGCCTTCTACAAGTCGGTGATGTCGTGGAACGGGAACGGGTGGGACCTGCGGCTGAAGGACGGGACGGTGTATGTGTTCGGGGAGAACGCGCCGCTGCAGGCGATCCGCGACCGGTACGGGAACACGATCGAGATCGCGCACCAGAACGGGCAGCTCGGCGCCGTGACGCGGGTGACGTCGCCGCACGGGCGGTGGTTCGAGTTCACGTACAACGGGCCGCTCATCAGCGAGCTCAAGGACCCTGCCGGGCGGCGATGGCAGTACACCTACGACGGCCAGAGCCGGCTGTGGAAGGTCACCGACCCGATGGACCACGTGACGGAATATACGTACGACGCGGACCACAACATGACGTCGGTGAAGAACCGCAACGGGGTGGTGTACGTGACGAACGAGTACACGACCGTGGCGGATGCGCCGACGCCAGTCGGCTGGGTGAAGAAGCAGACGCATGCCGACGGCGGCGTCTACGAGTTCACGTACGACGTGGTCGACGGGAAGAGCGTGCAGACGGACGTGAAGGACCCGCTCGGGTACATTCGTCGGGTGACGTTCAATGACGACGGGTACGTGCTCGAGGACCGCCGGGCGGTTGGCGAGCCCGAGGAACGTGCCACCGTGTCCGGCCGCCAGGCGGGGACGCACTTCGTGACGGCGAGCACGCTGGGCGGGCTGACCACGGCGACGACGTATGACGAGTTCGGGAACGTCACGAGCGTGACGCGGCCGCTCGGCACCGAGTCGGTCACCACGACGTATACGTACGAGCCGCACTTTCATCAGGTGGCCACGATTACCGACCCGCTGGATCACACGACCACGTTCGGGTACGACGTGCACGGGAACCTGACGAGCATCACGGATCCGCTGCAGCACCAGACCACGTTTGGCTACAACAGCCGGGGCCAGCGGACGTCGGTGACCAACGCGCTGCAGCACACGACGACGTTCGTGTACCAGGGTGGGGATCTGAAGAGCGTTACCGATCCATTGAGCCGGACGACGACGCGGGTCACGGACGCGGCCGGGCGCCTGCTGGCCGTGACCGATCCGCTCGGACACACCACGCGGTACAACTACGACGCGAACAGCCAATTGCGAACGGTCACCGATGCTCCGGGGGCCAGACGACGTTCGACTACTGGCCCGGAGGGCAGCTGAAGAGCGTCACCGACGCCCGGCAGCAGACCACCACCTATACCCACGATCCGATGGGGAATCTGGCGAGCCGGACGGACCCGCTGCAGCGAGTCGAAATTTTTGGGTACGACCAGATTGGCAACCCGGTCGAACGGATCGATCGACGAGGACAGCGCGCCACTCGCCGCTATGACCCACTCAACCGCCTGCTCGAGACGGCGTTCGACGACGGATCGACAATAGCGTATACATACGATGGCGCGGGCCGGCTTGCGACTGTCGCGGACTCGCTCTCGGGAACGATTACGAGAACGTACGACGATCTGGACCGGCTGACGTCGGAGGTGACCCCCCAGGGCACAGTCAACTACTCGTACGATGCGGCGGGCCGCCGGTCGACGATGACGGCGAGTAATCAGCCTACGATCACCTACACGTATGACGCGGCGGACCGGCTGACGAGTCTCGTTCAGGCCGGCTCCACGGTCACCATCACCTACGACGACGCCGATCGTCGGAGCACGTTGACGCTGCCAAACGGCATCGTCACGAGCTACGGCTATGATCAGGCGGATCAGCTGACGAGCCTGGGATACACCCTCGGCGAGACTTCTCTCGGCACGCTTACCTACAGCTACGATGCGGCAGGGCGCCGCGCCGAGGTTGGGGGAACTCTTGCGCGCACGAGTCTTCCGCAGGGACTCGCCAGCGCGTCCTACGATGTCGTCAATCGCCTGACGCAGTGGGGGAACGCACCGCTCAGCTCGGATGCCAACGGCAACCTCAGCAGCGACGGCCTGAGGAGCTTCACGTTTGACGCTCGGGATCAGCTTTCCGCAGTGAGTGGGACAGCTCCTACCGGCTTTGCCTATGACAGTCTCGGTCGCCGGATCGCGGTGACTGTTTCTGGAGTGTCCAGTAATGTCCTTCATGATGGCGTGAACGCCATCGCGTGGCAGACAGGCACGACTCTGGCTACGCGTTTGACCGGGCTGGAGGTTGACGAGTGGTTCGCCTGGAGCGACTCGAGCGGGACGGTGTATCCGCTCCGCGACGCGCTGGGATCGACGGTCGCCCTGGCCGCGGAGGATGGCTCCGTGCGGACAGCGTTCTCCTATGAGCCATTCGGCAAGTCAGTCGTAACAGGGCTGCAGCCGGCAAGCGCTCCGCATGGCTTCACGGGCCGGGAAGACGACGGGTCGGGACTGCTGTACTACCGGGCACGGTATTACGATCCGACTTCTGGACGTTTCATCAGTGAGGACCCCGCCGAGTTCGACGACGACCTGAACCTCTTTGCATATGTCGGAAAATGACCCAACGAACAACACCGATCCATTCGGTCTTCAATCATGGCCGACGGATAGTACCCGTGTAACTGATCCATTTGAAAAACCGAGAAAGCCAAAACCCCATGACGGGGCAGACATCCGCAATCGTTTGAACTGGCCGGTGTATTCGACTGATTGCGGAAAGGTCATCGAGGTCTCGACGACAGCAGCCGGCGTCAATCAGCTCCGTGTAGTGAACTGCGATGGATCGGTCTCTGGGTACGCCCACACGAAGCCAGCGGTAAAGGTGGGCGATTGTGTAAAGGAATGCCAGGTTATTGGTTACTCGGATGGCAGCGGAACCAGAGCGCCACACCTTCCTTTAACGTGGAGAGCGACGCTTACCAGTCCGAAGACTGACCCACTGCCGCGGTTGCAGCCACCGAAATTGTGCAATCCGGGGGGACAACCATGACGAAGGCTCTTCTGTGCCTGGTAGTGGCATGTGCAGCATGTCAAATGCTGGGATCGGCTCAATCGAAGGGGGAGATAGCCTACGGATCGCTCACACTGCAATCGCCGGACTCCCCGATGGCGCGCGCCATTCTTCCCTTGATGCATACGTGGCGCGCGGCGGTTTTGAACCAGGACAAGGCAGGCCTCGTGCGTGTCGCGCTGCCTGAGGCTCGGGAGGGCATCGGAGAGGCGCTCGAAGACAAGAGCTCGCCCTTGTGGAAGTCGCTTTTTGCAGGCAGCCGATCCTTCCGTGCATTTCTCGAGGATCCGTCGACGCGCATCGCGGTGTTTGAGCACCATCTGATCCTCGGCAGTCACTACCAGGTAACGGCCTGCTTCTTCAGGGACGAGCTACAGTGGCCCACCAATTACCTGGCATTACAGGAGCTCGTGAAGAGACGTACCGTTCGGTGCCTGGATTGGGTGTTCGGTGAAGAAGGCGAATGGTTTGTCAGCTACGGCTTTGGCATGCCGGAGCGCGTCCCGCGGCGATAGTACTGTCACCCCTTCTGTCCAGCCTGAGAACGGTGCGAGGCAGTGAACCGAGTCAAGGGCCTTCGAATACGGCCTCGACATCGCGCCGGGCCGCACGACGGCGCTGCCGTTCACGATCTGGATGCCGCGGCTGGACGTGGCCCGCGCCATCGTGATCCCCGCGCCCACGTCACGCGAGACGGTCATCACGACGCCGCTGATCCCCGGGCTCGAGCTGCACCTCTCGGCCGGGACGACCATCCGCGACGAGGCGGGCGCGGTCGTCCGCGAGGTGTCGATTACCCCGATCCGGTCGACCGGCCGCCCTTTCCGCTGCCCCGCAATTCGGACGTGCCGGTGTACTTCACGATTCAACCCGGAGCGCGGCTGTCTCGACGGCCGGCGGCTACGTGCCGGGCGGGCGGCGCGGGGCCTGGCTCGTCTATCCGAACTACCGACAGGAGTACGCGGGGAAGCGGATCCAGTTCTATCACTACGACCCGCCGGAGAAGGGGTGGTATGTCTACGGGCTCGGCACGGTCACGCCGGACGAACGGCAGGTGATCCCGGACCTGCGGACGCGGCTCTATGCGTTCACCGGGGCGATGAGCGACCTTGGGTGGGCCTCTTCACGCTCGAGCAGACGGACGCCGTGCTGCACGATGTGCTGCCGATTGCCATCACGCGGTCGGATCGCTCAAGGATCCGGAGACCCGGCGTTTCGGGCGGGTGACGAAGCTGTAAGATTCGCTCCATGAACCGCGTCGCGTTCGCGGCTGCCGTGCTCGCCGCCGGGGGGTTGATCCTCGCCGCGCCGTTCATCTCCCGCTTCAGGAACCTGCTCCGGACGACGTTCCCGGATCACGACGTCCTCCTGCTGGCCCTCATCGTCGCGGGCGCCATCGCGGCGGCCGCCGTGGCGGCGCTCGTCAGGATTCGCGACCGGCGGCGCCAGCGTCTGGGCCTGATTGCGGCCGCGCTGGCGATCGGCGCGGTCTACTCGCTGCTCACGTCGAGCGACGACCCGCATGTGGCCGCCGTCGAGCGGTTCCACTTCGTGCAGTACGGCCTCATCACCTTCCTCTTCTATCGCGCGTGGCGGCCCCTCGGGGACGCCGGCGTCCTGGTGCTGCCCGCGATCGCCGCGATGCTCACGGCGGTCGTCGAGGAGTGGTTCCAGTGGTTCATCCCGGGCCGGGTCGGCGTCATGCAGGACGTGCTGCTCAATGGCGCGGCGATTGTCTGCGGGCTGCTCTTCAGCCTGGGCTTCGACCCGCCGCGGCTCACGCTGACGTGCGGCGGCCGCACGCTGCGCCACGCCGGCGTCGCCGGCGCGCTCCTCGTCGTCGTCTTCGGCCTGTTCTTCGATGCGGTGCACCTCGGACACGCCATTCGCCACCCGCGCATCGGCACGTTCCCGTCGCTCTTCAGCGAAGCGGAGCTGCGCGCGCATGCAGAGGACCGCGCGCGGCGGTGGCAGTCGGATCCGCCGATCGACAGGACCCGTCTGGCGCGGGAGGACCAGTATCGGACGGAAGGCATCCAGCACGTCCAGGCGCGCAACGAGGCGTGGGCGCGCGGCGATTCTGATAGGGCGCTCCGGGAGCAGCAGATCCTCGAGACGTACTACGCGCCGGTATTGCGGCGCGGCCACGACTGGCCGGCCGAGCAGCGCGCCGATGCGGTGAACCGTGCGAGTGCCTCGGAGGCGGACGCGGCGTCCACATTCGTGAGCCGGGCGTATCCGTACACGGTCTACACCTGGCCCGGAACCCTCGTCTGGCCCACCGTGCTGCTCATCGCAGCCGGCCTGCTGACCTTCGCCTGGCGGGCCGCCGCCCGCCGCGAGGGCGCCGGCGCGCGATCCACGCCGACCACGTGACCCGGCACCCAAGGCACCCTGGCACCCCAGGCACCCTGGCACCCAAGCCCCTGCCCCAATATGCGATCCTGATCCGCCCCGCGATCCCGCGGATCCGCGTCTGATGGTGCCCTGATGGACATTCTTCGACACACGCTCGCCCCCGCCCTCGCGTTCCTCGAGGAGCTGCCGAACCGGCGTGTGGCCGCACGGGCGTCCTTCGCCGAGCTCGAGCGAATCCTTGGCGGTCCCCTCCCGGAGCACGGCTCGGAGCCCGCCGCCGTCATCGACGCCCTGGCGCGCGGTGCTGACGCGGGGCTCGTGGCGTCGGCCGGCCCGCGCTACTACGGCTTCGTCACCGGCGGCAGCCTGCCGGTCGCCACGGCTGCGGACCTGCTGGTGTCGGCCTGGGATCAGAATGCCGCGCTGCACGTCATGTCGCCCGCCGTCGCCGCGATCGAATCGATCGCCGCGCGCTGGCTGCTCGACGTGCTGGCGCTCCCGGCGGACGCGAGCGTGGGCTTCGTGACCGGCGCCCACACGGCGAACGTCACCGCGCTCGCGGCGGCCCGGCATGCCGTCCTGCGGCGCGCCGGCTGGGACGTCGAGGCGCTCGGACTGCAGGGCGCGCCGCGCGTCACGGTGCTCGCGGGCCGCGAAGCGCACACCTCGATCGGCGCCGCGTGCCGGATGCTCGGACTCGGCGCCTCGACGATCGTCCGCATCGACGCCGACAATCAGGGCCGCATGCGTCCCGCCGCGCTCGCCGCCGCCCTCGCGTCCTCGTCCGGCCCGCGCATCGTCTGCGCGCAGGCCGGCAACGTGAACACCGGCGCGTCGGATCCCTTCCTCGAGATCGTCCCGCTCGCGCGCGCGCACGGCGCATGGGTCCACGTGGATGGCGCGTTCGGGCTCTGGGCGGCGGCCGCCCCGTCCCGCAGGTCGCAGGTGGCGGGCGTCGAGACGGCTGATTCCTGGACGACGGACGGGCACAAGTGGCTGAACGTGCCGTACGACTCCGGGGTTGTCGTCACGGCGGATCCCGCGGCCCACCGCGCCGCCATGAGCCAGAGCGCCGCGTACCTGATCGCCGCGGCGGACGAGGAGCGCGACGGCATGGACTGGACGCCCGAGGCGTCGCGCCGCGCCCGCGCCGTGCCGATCTACGCGGTGCTCCGCTCGCTCGGCCGCGCCGGCGTCGCCGATCTCGTCGAGCGCTGCTGCCGGCTCGCCGCGCGCATGGCGGACGGCCTCCGCGCACATCCGAGGGTCGCGATCCTGAACGACGTCGTGCTGAACCAGGTCCTCGTGCGGATCAGCGGCGCGGATGGCGCGAACGTCACGCCCGCCGTCATCGCGGCCGTCCAGCGCGACGGCACCTGCTGGTGCGGCGGCACGAGCTGGGATGGCGAAGCCGCGATGCGCATCTCGGTTTCGAACTGGAGCACGACCGACTCCGACGCCGACCGATCGGTCGAGGCGATCCTCCGCGCCGCGGGCACGGCCGGGGCGCGATCGAGCGCGTAGACGCTCAAGGGCGGATTCCGCGCGGGATATCTGCCGCGTCAGGCCATTTCGATGTGACGAACGCCGGCCCTGCCGTGACGAGCGGCATCCGTCCCACGGCCGCGTGACCGATGATGGAACATCCGCACCGCCGGCGTCGTCCTCACACCCGTCTCATTGGCAGTCCCTGCTCTCAGGAGAACCCCGACATGCGAACGATCCCGTCCGCGCTCGCCCTTGTCGTCCTCGCCCTGTGCGCCGTCGCGGCGCGGCAGACCTCCCCGGAGGATCCGGCCGTCCGCAAGGCCATCGCAGATCACTATTTCAAGGCCCACTCGACCGGAAACGGCGAGCTGCTGCGCGGCATGTTCGTCGACGAGGGCCGCATGATGTGGGTGCAGGACGGCGGCCTGCGCGTGCGGACCAGCGCGGAGTTCATCGCCGGGTTCAACGGCCAGCCGCCGCGCGACGAGGCGAAGCGGAAGCGCCGGATCGTCATGACCGATGTCACGGGCGACACCGCCATCGCCAAGGTGGAGCTGGACCATCCCGGCGTGTTCTTCACCGACTACTTCACGCTGCACAAGATCGGCGACGAGTGGAAGATCGTCCACAAGAGCTATCATCGCCGGCCGCAGTAGCAGGCCGCTGGACAATGGCGGCCTGATGGAACATGGAAATGGAAGGTGGCAAAGCGCCCGGGTTCTGCGCCTTCCATTGGACCAGCTTCCCTCCATCAGGCGCTCTTCAGCATCCTCGTAGAGCGCATCCGCAGGATCTTCGTCGCGGTCGGCGCCGGGGCTCAGCGCGCGCCCGCCGGCGTCGCGAAGAGCGAATCGTCCATGGGGACGTTGGCTTCGATCTTCTCCGTGTAGATCACGAGCGACTGCGCGGCGATGCCGCCGGTGCGGTCCTCGTTGATGTCGAAGGGGAACTTCACCCCGTTGACGTCCTGCCAGTTCGAGAAGTCGGTCACCACCTGGAGCTTCGCGTTCCGAAGGCGCATCACGCCGGTGTGTCTCCGGTCCAGGCAGGTGGCGGCGTCGAGGTAGATCACGCGCTCGACGCCGCTCTTCGTCTTCACCGTCAGCTTGAGGACGTCGCCGCCGGGCATCGCCTCGCGCCCGTCGAACCTCACGGTATGGCCCTTGGCCTTCCAGTCGATCAGCAGGCCGTCGAAATCGGCATCGATCTCGCGCGTCTCCGCCTCGAGGTCCTCGGGCCTGAGGACGATTTTCCCGCCCTGCGCGGTGTCCCAGGCATCCTCGGCGTTCACGCCGCGCGGGGTCAGCGGCGCCCCGGGAGCCGCCGGGCCCTGCTCGCCACGATAGAGCGCCGGACGCTTCTTGTAGATGACGACCCTGACGGTGCCGCCGATGCCTGCGGCGACCGTCCGGGTGATTTTGAGCGTCTGGATCGCCTTGATGCGGTCCATGCCGCCGCGGGCGGCGACGTGCCGGGCCACGATGTCGTCAACGGTCTGGGCTCCAAGCGGCAGCGGCAGCAGCAGCAGAGCCACGATGCCAATCCACACGCGCGTCCACGTCATTGGGTCTTCTCCGGGGTATGAAGAGTTCCCTGCGTACCGAACACAGGCGATTATGCCCTGCCCGTGGGCGTCTGGCCGGCCAATGTGATCAGGAGAACGCAGCGATCCTCAGGCACGAACGTCGCGAAGAACATGAAGGATCGTGGAGGCGCACGAAGAAAGCTCAGAAACCTTCGTGCTCTTCGTGTCTTCGTGATCGTCGTGGCAGGCCGTGGGTCCGTTCAGCCCGCGGGACGGGCGCCCGTCCTGGCGTGACGAGCCGCGAGCGTCCGTCGGGGCGGCAGGCACGATATGATCCCCGGACGATGATTCACGAGCGGTTCGTCGAGATTGACGGCCGGAGGCTGCGCTACCTCGAGGCGGGCGCCGGCTGGCCCGTCGTGCTGATCCACGCGTTCCCTCTCAGTGCCGACATGTGGCGGGCGCAGCTGCGCGAGGTCCCCGAGGGCCGCCGGTTCATCGCGCCGGACCTGCGCGGCTTCGGCGCCGGCGCCGAGACTCCGGCGCCGTCGCTCACCATGGACGACTACGCCGCGGACCTCGAGGCGCTGCTCGACGCCCTCGAGATCGACAGGGCCTTCATCGGCGGCGTGTCGATGGGCGGGTACGTCACGTTCACGCTCTACCGCCGCGCCCCCGAGCGCTTCACGCGGATGCTCCTGGTCGATACGCGTGCCCAGGCCGACACGCCGGAAGGCCGTCAGGCCCGGATCGCCATGTCAGAGCTGGTCCGCACGAAGGGCCCCGGGGCCGTCGCCGACCAGATGATCCCGAAACTGCTCGGCGAGACGACGAGGCGGGAGCGGCCGGAGGTGGAGCGGGAGGTGCGGCGCCTGATCGGGGCGAATCATGCCGCGGGGATCGACGCCGGCATCCACGCGATGATGACCCGCCCGGACTCGACGCCCGAACTCGCGCGCATTTCCGTGCCCGCGCTCGTGATCGTGGGCGAAGAGGATACACTGACTCCCGTCGCCGACAGCGAGGCGCTCCAGCGTGGGATTCAGCGATCGCAGCTCGTGGTGCTGCCGGGCGCCGGCCATCTGGCGAGCCTCGAAGCGCCCGAGGAGTTCTCGCGCGCGCTCGGCAATTTCCTGACGTCGAACCTGTAGCCTCACGGCCGCGCCCCGCCCTGCAGCCGGAGGCCGGCCTCGCACGAATGCCATGATGCGTCGTCTGTTCCTGCTGTTCTGCCTGATCGTATCCGGCACGCTCCTCCTTGCCCGTGCGCAGTCGCCCGCGCCGGCGGATCCCGTGGACCCGCTGCACCGCCCGCTCGACGAGATCCTCGACGTCAACGTGCGCGACGGGCTCGTGTATTACCGTGCGCTGCAGAGCGGCCGCGCCCGGCTGGATCGCTACGTCGCCTCGCTCGACGTGCCCGCCGCGACGTACGAGGCCTGGCCGCGGGAGCGGAAGGTGGCGTTCTGGATCAACGCCTACAACGCGTTCGCCCTCCAGACGGTCATCAACCGCTATCCGATCCGGGGCCGCAGCCCCGACTACCCCGCGTCGAGCATCCGCCAGATCCCGGGCGCGTTCGACAGCATCCGGCACCGGGCCGCCGGACGGAGCGCCACCCTCGACGAGATCGAGAAGGACATCCTGCCGGCCTTCGAGGACCCGCGGGTCTACCTCGCGCTCGGCCGCGCGGGCATTGGGAGCGGGAGGCTTCGCAGCGAAGCCTATACCGCCGCGCGCCTCCAGGCGCAGCTCGACGCCGTGCAGGCGGAGTTCGTCAGGGAGGAGCACATGATCCGGATGGATCGCGAGTCCGGCACGATAGCCGTGACACCGATTGTCAGCTGGCGATCGGCCGAGTTCATCGCCGCCTACGATCCCGGCCCGACCGGCCCCATGGCGCAGCGCTCGCCAATCGAGCGCGCGGTCGTGGCGTTCGTCCAGCCGCACCTGCTGCCGCTCGAACGCGCGTTCGTGGAGGACAACCGCTTCAGGATGGTCTACCGCGACTTCGACTGGCGGCTGAACGATTTGACGGGGGGAGCTCCGCGATGAGGCTGAGATCGCGAGCTTCAAGGTTCAAGGTTCAAGGTGCAGGGTTCAAGGTCCAGGGTTCAAGGTCCAGGGTGCGGATTCCTTCGAGGCTGTTGGCTGGATGCCGAAAGCTGAGAGCTGAGAGCTGAGAGCTGAAAGCTGAGATCGGAGCTCGAAGCGTGGATTTAGGGCTGACAGACAAGGTCGCGATCGTCACCGGCTCGAGCCGGGGACTGGGGCTGGCGAGCGCGCGGGCGCTGGTGGCCGAAGGGTGCCGCGTGTGCATCTGCGCGCGGGGGGCGGAGCGTCTGGCCGAGGCCGCGGTCGAGGTCGAGGCGGCGGCGAAGCGGCCGAGCATGGTGGCGGCGGTCCAGGCGGACGTGTCCACCGAGGCTGGCGTGGAGCTGGTCGTGGCGCGCACCATCGAGACGTTCGGCGGGCTCGACATCCTCGTCAACAACGTCGGGCGCGCGGCCGGCGCCGGCCTGCTCGATACCTCCGACGCCGAGTGGCAGGCCGCGTTCGACGAAACGCTGTTTCCCGCAATCCGCGCCTCGCGCCTCGCCGTGCCGCACATGAACGCGCGAGGCGGCGGCGCAATCCTGATGATCGCGTCGATCTGGGGACGCGAGTCCGGCGGACGCATGACCTACAACGCCGTCAAGGCCGCCGAGATCAGCCTCGCGAAGGCGCTGGCGCAGCAGCTGGCGCCGATGAACATCCGCGTGAACAGCGTCGCCCCCGGGTCGATCCTGTTCCCCGGCGGGTCCTGGCACACGCGCCAGCAGGCCGATCCTGAAGGGATGGCCGAGTTCGTCAGGCGCGAGCTCCCGTTCGGCCGGTTCGGCCGCGCCGACGAGGTCGGCGACGTCGTGGCGTTCCTCGCCTCGCCCAGGGCGAGCTGGATCTCCGGCGCGTCGATTCCGGTCGATGGCTGTCAGGGCCGATCGAATATCTGAACCGGCAGCGGCGGCCTCGATTAACCCCTTTCGCGCCGGCGCCACTACAATTCCCGCATGAACCAGATCGCCGATCTGATCCAGTCCACCGCCGACTGGCTGTTCGGGAGCGTCCTCGTCATCGTCCTGTTCGGCACGGGGCTCTTCCTGACGGCACGGCTCGGGCTCGTCCAGGTGGGACGCTTCGCTGAGGCGGTCCGGACCTTCTTCGGCGGCCGGGCGGCCGGTGAGGGCGGGGTGCTGACGCCGTTCCAGGCGTTCATGACCGCGCTCGGCACGACGATCGGCACCGGCAACATCGCGGGCGTGGCGGCCGGCATCGTGTCGGGCGGGCCTGGCGTCCTGTTCTGGATCTGGTGTTACGGCTTCTTCGCGACCGCCATCAAATTCTCCGAGGCAGTCCTCGGCGTGACGTTCCGTGAGACGGTCGGCCGGGAGATCGTCCGCTCCGGCCCGATGTACTACCTGCGCGACGGCCTGAAGTCGCCGGCGCTCGCCATGGCCTACGCCGTCGTGGCCGGCATCGCCGCCCTGACGACGACGCCGTTCACGCAGACGAATTCGATTGCGCTGGTCGCCAACACTCAGGTGGGCATCCCGCTGTGGGTGTCGGGGATCGTCGTCGCGGTCCTGACGTGGCTCGTGATCATCGGCGGGATCAAGTCGATCGGCCGCGCGTTCGAGAAGCTCGCGCCCGCCAAGGTCGCCATCTACCTGGTGGGCAGCCTGGTCGTCCTCGGGACGTTCGCGGCCCGGATTCCCGACGTGTTCGCGATGGTCCTCCGCGAGGCGTTCACCACGGAGTCGGCGATGGGCTTCGGCATCTTCACCGCGGTGCGCTATGGCCTCGCGCGCGGTCTGTATGCCAACGAGGCCGGCTACGGCACGGCGGCGGTCGCCTACGGCACCGCGCGAAGCGAGCGTCCGGCGCAGCAGGGGCTCAATGCGGTGATGGAGACGTTCATCGTGTCGTTCGGCACGTGCACGCTGACGGCCCTCGTCGTGATGGTCTCGGGCGTCGTGGACTGGAGCCTGCCGCTCGCCGAACGCGCCACGAGCACGGCGGCCGTCGGCCTGGCGTTCGATTCGGCGATGCCTGGCATCGGAGGGTACCTCCTCGCGTTCTCCGTGTTCCTCTTCGGCTACGGCACGCTGATCGGCTGGGCGTACTACGGCGAGCAGTTCCTCGCGTACTGGCTCGGACCCCGCGTCGTGATGCCGTACCGGTGGATTTACTGCCTGCTCATCCCCTTCGGCGCGCTCGCCCGCGTGAACCTCGTCTGGGCCTGGGGCGACCTGATGAACGCGCTCCAGATCTTCCCGAACCTGATCGGCGTCCTGCTCCTGAGCGGCGTCGCCGCCAGGGCCGCGCGCAGCCGGGCGGCTGTCGAGAAGGGGACGGTGGCGTAGAGGGCCTTGGGTGCCAGGGTGCCCTGGGGTGCAAGGGTACCTTGGGTGCCAAGGGTGCCTTGGGTGCCAGGGTGCCAGGGTGCCAGGGTGCCAAGGTGCCTGGGTGCCAGGGTGCCAGGGTGCCAAGGTGCCAAGGTGCCGGGGGGCAGAGTGTGAGGCTTAGCGTGACTTGCGTGCGGGGGGGCCGGGGCTGCGAGGGTACCAGCGTGACAGCGTGCCGCGGTGCGGGAGGGGTGCCAGATAAACGAAGCACGTGGCACCAGCACCCAAGGCACCCTGGCACCCTGGCACCCAAGGCCCCCAAGGCCCCTCGGCCCCCTGGCACCCAAGGCCCCTCGGCCCCCTGGCACCCAAGGCCCCTCGGCCCCCTGGCACCCAAGGCACCCCTGGCACTCCGGGCCGCCACGATCCAGCGGCCCGGTACGTTTCGCCAGTTGATCGCCCCAGCCCACCCTGCTACCATCGTTCCCCAATTCACGCTCGCTGAACGTTTTTCGCGATGCCATCAGAAACGCTGCCGGTGGTCGCCGGCGACAAGGACCGCTCGCTCCAGGACGTCCTGAACAGGCTGACCGCCTCCCGGGCGCCTCTGGGGCCCGACGCCGATCCCATCGTGACGGCGATCCGCCGGATCCCGGCGGCGGCGGCCTCTTTCGCCCCCTTCCCCGAGGGGACCGACTCCCGGCTGGGCGCCGCCCTGGCCTCGCGCGGCATCGGGCACCTGTACACCCATCAGGCCGAGGCGTTCGCGCACGTCCTGGCCGGCCGCAATGTCGTCACCGTCACGCCGACCGCCTCGGGCAAGACGCTCTGCTACAACGGGCCGGTGCTCGACGCGATCCTGAAGGATCCGTCCACGCGGGCGCTGTATCTCTTCCCCACGAAAGCGCTCGCGCAGGACCAGCTCGCCGAGCTGCACGCGCTTTCGGAACTCGTCGCGGAGGACACCGACCTGAGCATCGGCGTCTTCACCTACGACGGCGACACGCCGTCGGACGCGCGGCGCGCGATTCGGGGCAAGGCGCACGTGGTGCTCAGCAACCCCGACATGCTGCACTCGGGGATCCTGCCGCACCATCCGCGGTGGGCGAAGCTGTTCGAGAACCTCCGCTTCGTCGTGATCGACGAGCTGCACGCGTATCGCGGCGTGTTCGGCAGCCATCTCGCCAACATCGTCCGGCGGCTCCACCGCATCTGCCGGCACTACGGATCGAATCCAGTCTTCATCTGCTCGTCGGCGACGATCGCCAACCCGCGCGAGCTCGCCGAGGGCCTGACCGGCCGTCGCTTCGAGCTGGTGGAGCAGAGCGGCGCGCCGCGCGGCGAGAAGTTCTTCCTCTTCGTCAACCCGCCGGTCGTCAACGCGCAGCTCGGGATCCGCCGGTCGTATCTCGCCGAGGCCCGGCGCGTGTCACTCGAGTTCCTCAAGCACAATCTTCAGCTCATCCTGTTCGCGCAGAGCCGCCTGGCCGTCGAGATCCTGACGACGTATCTGAAGGACGCCTATCACGGTCCCGCCGGCGCCGCGGACGTCGTGCGGGGATACCGCGGCGGCTATCTGCCCAACCGCCGGCGCGAGATCGAGCGCGGCCTCCGCGCGGGGCAGGTGCGCGCGGTCGTCTCCACCAGCGCGCTCGAGCTGGGGATCGACATCGGCGCCCTCGACGTGTCCGTGATGGCGGGCTATCCGGGTACGATTGCCGCGACCTGGCAGCGCGCCGGACGCGCCGGACGCCGCGCGACGCGCTCGGCCGCCGTCCTCGTCGCGAGCAGCGCGCCGATCGATCAGTTCGTCATCCGGAACCCGTCGTACTTCTTCGACGCCTCGCCGGAGCACGCGCTCATCAACCCCGACAACCTGCACATCCTGCTCGACCACGTGAAGTGCGCCGCCTTCGAGCTGCCGTTCACGGACGCGGAGGGGTTCGGGGAGGAGAACGTGCAGGAAGTGCTGGCCGTGCTCTCGGAGGAGGGATTCGTTCACCACGCCGACGGGCAGTGGAACTGGACCAACGAGTCGTACCCCGCCGACGCGGTGAGCCTGCGGTCGGTCTCGTCCGACAACTTCGTCGTGGTGGACACGACGCACGGCGAGCGCGTGATCGGCGAAACGGACTTCACGAGCGGCCCCTCGACGCTCCACGAGAAGGCCATCTACCTCGTCGAGGGGCAGCTCTTCCAGGTCGAGCGCCTGGACTTCGACGGCCGCAAGGCGTACGTTCGCGCGGTCGAGTGCGACTACTATACCGACGCGATCACGTATACGAAGGTGACGATCCTGGATACCTTCGAGACGGACGTGACTGGCCACGACGCCTCGAACTGTCCCGCGCGGACCACCGACCACGGACCACGGACTACGGACCACGGACCACGGACTACGGCAGCGTCACGCTCCCATGGAGAAGTCCACGTCGTGTCCCGCGTCGTCGGCTTCAAGAAGATCAAGTTCTACACGAACGAGAACGTCGGCTCGGGCGATCTCGATCTGCCCGAACAGCAGATGCACACCTCGTCGTACTGGCTGACGATCCCCTCCGGCCTGATGGCGTCGCTGCCGTTCGGCGGCGACGATCGCAGGGACGGCGTCATCGGCCTCGCGTTCGCGATGCGGCACGTCGCGCAGCTCCTGCTCATGTGCGACGGGCACGACATCGGGCTGTCGGTGGACGGCGGCACGCTCGACAGGTCCACGCGGACGGGCGGCGCCTCCGGCATCCCGGAGGCGCTCGCCGCCGAGCCGAACATCTTCGTCTACGACAACTATCCCGGCGGGATCGGCTTCAGCCGGCCGCTCTACGACATGCACCTCCTGCTGCTGGAGCGGACGCGCGAGCTGATCGACGGCTGTCCCTGCGCCTCCGGCTGCCCCTCGTGCGTGGGACCCGAGGGGAACACCGGCCCCCACGCCAAGCAGGCGGCGTCCCGGATCCTGGCGAGCCTGCTGGCGCCGCAGCCGGTCTAACGCCGTGGATCTCGCCTCCCGCCTCCGCTCGATCGTCCGCGAGTCGAAACGCCCCGGCAGCACGTCGGCCGGCACCGATCCGTCGCCCTCCACCGGCCTTCGCGAGCTGACGTACGTGCCGGACGACGGGGTGTACGAGGCGCCGCTCGATCCGGAGCGGACCGGCGAGATTCTCGGGGGCCGGAGCATCCGGACCAGGTTCGGCGGGTGCCTCGTGATCGATCGCCGCTATGAAGCCGACCGGCGGCACGGGTCGATGCCAATCGGGGACTGCGAGCCGGACGGCGCCGGCCTGGCGCTGCTGGATCCCACGCTCGCCGCGCCCGACAGGCCGCGCACCGTCTTCATCGATCTCGAAACGACCGGGATCAGCGGAGGGGCGGGCACGGTCGCCTTTCTCGTGGGCTGCGGCTACTTCGATCTCGGCGCCTTCCAGGTCCGCCAGTTCCTGCTGACCAGCTATGCGGCTGAACGCGCGCTGCTGGGGGCCGTCGCGGAGTTCTTCGAGCACGCGGATCTGATCGTCTCCTACAACGGCAAGACGTTCGACGTCCCCGTGATGGAGACGCGCTGGAGCTTTCATCGGATGGAGATGCCGCTCGAGGGCGTGCCGCACTTCGACATGCTGCACCCCGCGCGGCGGCTGTGGAGCGGGCGCGCAGGCACGGACTCGGGCGACGGCGGGTGCCGTCTCACGACGCTGGAGCGGGTGCTGTTCGACGTGGAGCGGGTGGGCGACGTGCCGGGGTTCGAGATCCCGTCGCGCTACTTCCGCTTCCTCCGTACGGGCGATCCGCGTCCGCTCGAACCGGTGCTGGAGCACAACCGCCTGGATCTCGTGTCGCTCGCGGCGGTCACCGCGCGAGCCGTCCGGCTCGCGCAGCAGGGAGCCGGCGCGTGCCGCGACGCGCGCGAGGCGCTGGCGCTCGGCCGCGTCTACGAGCGCACGGAGCGCTTCGACGCGGCGGAGGCCTGCTATCGCCGCGCGTCAGGCGCGCGGCCGCTGGAGGTGCGCGGGGAGGCGCTCTATCGGCTGGGGCTGCGCCTCCGCCGCGCGCGCCGCTATCAGGACGCGGCGGAGTGCTGGCGCGCGCTGCTCGAGCTGACCGAGCCGATGGCCGCGCGGCGAAGCCCGGCCATGGGATCGCTCAGACACTTCGCGGTCGAGGCGCTCGCGATCCATCACGAGCACCGCGATCGGGATCTGCCTGCCGCACGCGAGCTGGCGATGTTCGCGCTCGAGGAAATGCAGGGCTGCGGGTCGCGCGCCGAGGGGATCCGCCATCGGCTCGCGCGGCTGGAGCGCAAGATCGCGAGCCCGCGGCGATCGGCCGGTACAGCAGACAGCGGCGCTCCGCTGTTCTCCTGAACAGCGGGCGCCGCTGTTGAACCTGCGCGTGACCGGGCGGCCTGCCTCAGGCTCAGGCCTTCGAGGCCGCGGCCGTCTGCTGCTGCTTCTTCGCCTTGGCGGCCTGTTTTCGGCTCTCGGACGTCTGCGTCCCGAACCGCTTGGTGAACCGCTCGACGCGTCCTTCAGTGTCGACCAGCTTCTGCCGGCCCGTGAAGAACGGATGACAGTTGTTGCAGATCTCGAGGTGCAGCTCCGGCTTCGTCGAGCGCGTCTTCCACGTCGCGCCGCACGCGCAGCGGGCCTCGACCTCGTGATACTTGGGATGAATCCCTTCCTTCACTGTTGGCTCCTTGGTGGCACGGGCAAATGAATATTATAGCAGACCACTGGAACTCCGGGCCGGCGCGGGGGCTGTAAAACACGACGCTGGAACAACTTACGTGCCGTAGTCCGTGGCCCGTAGTCCGTGGTCCGTGGCCCGTAGTCCGTGGCCCGTGGTCCGTCGGTCTCGGGTCGCTGGCTGTTGCCTCAGCTGTAGAGCAGGTACAGCATAGCGAGCACCGCTGCAGGAATCGTGAACAGCAGCGCGATCCCCGCACGGCTCGCGGCCGTGGAAGGCATCGCCCTCGGCGGGATGTTGCTGTCGGCCTGGCGCCCAGTGATGCTCGCGCGCTCGTCGTCCCCCATGCCGGGCCCTCCGTGCGCTACTCGAAATCCACAGCGCGGTCTGATGTGCTGGATCACGCACCATACGAACTACGAGAGGCCACGGACCCCGGACCACGGACGGATCTACTCGAAGTCCACGCGCCGGTCCCATCTGTGCCTCTTCAGCTCAGCCATCAGCTCGGCCGGCAGCCGCCGGCCGTCGCTGGCCGACAGGTTCGCTTCCACGTGCCGCAGCTTGCGCATGCCCGGAATCACGGTGGACACCGCCGGATGTTCGAGGATGTGCCGCAGCGCCAGCTCCGGCATGGTCATCCCGGCTGGGACGACCGTGCGGAGCCGCTCGACCCTGGGCAGCGTGTCCCGCAGCTTCTCGGGGCTGAAATAGACGTTGCGGAAGTCGCCGTCCGGCCAGCGAGACTCGAGCGTCAGCGCGCCGGTGAGGCTGCCCTCGTCGAACGGCACCCGCGCGATCACCGCGATCCGGTGCTCCTGGCAGTACGGGAGGAGCGTGTCTTCCGGATTCTGATCGAAGACGTTGTAGACGACCTGCACCGCGTCGATGAGTCCGGTTTCGAGCGCGCGGAGCACGTTCTCGGGCTGCCAGCGGTTGATGCTGATGCCGAAGGCCTTGACGAGCCCCTCGCGCTTCAGGTCCGAAACGGCGCGCTGCCACCGTTCGTCTTCCGCCCACGTGTCGGACCAGACGTGGAACTGCTGGAGATCGAGCCACGGCACGCGCAGGTTCTCCAGGCTGCGCTCCGTGTACTCGCGCACGTGCGCCGGCGGGAACACGTCGTCGAGCTCGTCGCTCGCTTTGGCCGGCCACATGCGGTTCTTCGGCGGGATCTTCGTCGCCGCGAAGATCCGCGCGTCCGGATGCCGGCGGATCGCGGCGCCGAGCAGCCGCTCGCTGTGGCCCTCGCCGTACGCGAACGCCGTGTCGAAGACGTTGCAGCCCCGCTCGATCGCGCGATCGAGCGACGCGCGCGACTCTTCGTCATCGCTGCCGGTCCACCCGGCCATCCCCCACATGCCGTAGCCGATCTCGGACACCCGCCAGCCGAGACGGCCGAACGTCCTGTACTGCATCCGCCGCTACCTCGACGAGCACGGCTCGGACGTGATGGACAGCAGCACCAGCGGGTTCCTGCCGCGCCGCGTGATCGAGTGCGGCGTGCCGCGCGGCACGGTCGCCAGGACGCCGGCCGTCAGCGGGAAGTCGGTGCCGGCGATGCGGTGCGTCCCGTCGCCTCCGACGATGTAGAGGAGTTCGTCCTCGTTCTCATGGGTGTGCTCCCCGAGCGGCTCGCGGAGCTGGAGGAGCTGGGTCGTCATCGAAGGGACGCAGCCCACGACCGACGTCTGGGACGGCGCCGAACCGAGATAGTTCCGCTCGAAGAAGTCGGGGATGGAGACCCTCGTCGGGGGGCCCGCGGCCGGGAGTTCGCCGGAGGTACCGGTGGGCGCGGGCACTTCGGGCTCCGGCTCCGGCTTCGGCGGCGCGGCGTTGAGCGAGACGTTCACCGGGAGCGCGCGCGCCCCCTGCGTGACCTCGCGCTCGAGGGTCACGAACTCGTCGTGCTCGAAGCGGAGACGATACGTGCCGGTTCGCATGTTCCGGAACGTCACCATCCCGTTCTCGTCCGTGGGCGCCTCGCGATCGACCGCGCCCGTCGCCTTGACCCAGACGTCCGGAAGCGTCTTCCCCTCGAGATCGGTGACGGTAATCGTCATCGTGGGGCGAGCGGGCTGCGCCGGCTTGCGGGCCTGAATCGCGTCCGCCGCGCCGGGCCAGCCGAGCAGCGCGGACAACGTGAGTGCCAGGGTAGTCATGGGTCTATCCTAGCGCGGGTGCAAGGGGGGCAGGCGGGAAGGGTGCCAGGGTGCCTTGGGTAGTCTTGGGTGCCAGGGTGCCAGGGTGCCAGGGTGCCTTGGGTGCCAGCGTGCCAGGG
>Ga0299914_10000672_pt1 | contig 21087 bp, 16 predicted proteins | sample RVTome_10_FD_201361 | JGI IMG/M metagenome (GOLD analysis project Ga0299914, IMG submission 201361) | Soil microbial communities from uranium-contaminated site in the Upper Colorado River Basin, Wyoming, United States - RVT153D57 (version 2) ...
CGGGCGTGGTGGGCGTGTTCACCGGTGACGACCTGGCCGAGCTGGGCAGCGCGCCTCACCTGTTGCCGGTCTTCCCCGAGGGGATGCGCCGGCCCTTCGTGGCCCGTGGCGTGGTCCGCTACGTCGGTCAGCCGGTGGTGGCAGTGATCGCCGAGACCAGGGCGCAGGGGATGGACGCGGCAGAGCAGGTGATCGTCGACTACGACCCGCTCACCCCGGTGGTGGACCCCGAGGCCGCGGCAGGTGACGAGGTGCTGCTGTTCCCCGACGTCGGCACCAACGCCGTGACCCGCTTCGAGTCGCCCTCGGTCGCCGACTTCGAGGGCTGCGAGGTCATCGTCGAGCTGCGCATCGTCAACCAACGCATGACCGGCGCACCCATCGAGCCCCGGTCGGGGGCGGCCTACTGGACCGAGCACGGAAGGCTCGTCCACTACTCGGCCTGCCAGGGCGCACATCCCACCCGCGACCTGCTGGCCGAGGTCTACGGGCTCGACCGGAGCCAGGTGCGGGTGGTCGTGCCCGACATGGGGGGCGGTTTCGGAGCCAAGTCCCGCACATATCCGGAGGAGGTGGCGCTCGGCTTCTACGCCCGCGCCGTGGGCCGGCCGGTGCGCTGGACCGAGACCCGCACCGAGAACATGATGGCCATGCCCCACGGCCGTGGTCAGATCCAGAAGGCCCGCATGGGCGGCACCCGTGACGGGCGCATAACCGCATACGAGCTCGACGTGGTGCAGGACGCGGGGGCGTTCCCCCTGATGGGCGCCTTCCTGCCCATGATGACCCAGCGGATGCTCAACGGTGTCTACGACATCGCCAACGTGGGCTACCGGTCGGTGTCGGTGGCCACCAACACCGTGTCCACCACTGCCTTCCGCGGTGCCGGCCGGCCCGAGGCAGCAGTGGCCGTGGAGCGGACCATCGACCGCTTCGCGGCCGAGATCGGCATGGATCCGGCCGAGGTGCGACGTCGCAACATGATCCCCCGCTTCACCGAGCCGTACACGACCGGCATCGGCACCGTGTACGACGTCGGTGACTACCCCGAAGCCCTGAGCCGTGCCCTCACGGCGGTCGGCTACGACAAGCTTCGCCAGGAGCAGGCGGACCGGCGCGACGCGGGTGACCGCCTACAGCTCGGCATCGGTATCGGCGTCTACGTCGAGATCACGGCGGGCGGTCCCAGCAGTGAGTACGGCTCGGTCGAGCTCGCCCCCGACGGCCGCATCGAGGTTCGCAGCGGCTCGACGCCCTATGGCCAGGGACACGACACCACCTGGGCGATGATCGTGGCCGATCGCACCGGCATCGCCATGGACCACATCGACGTCGTGCACGGCGACACCGATCTTGTGCCCAGCGGCGGCCTCACCGTGGGATCGCGATCGGTGCAGCTGGGCGGTTCGGCCATCGCCGATGCCACCGCCAAGCTAGTGGCGGCGGCTCGCGAGCGGGCCGCCGACCTGCTGGAAGCGGCGGTCGACGACGTCGTGGTGGACGCCGAGTCAGGACGCTTCCACGTCGTGGGCACGCCTGCCACCGCCGTCGACTGGGCCGCGGTGGCCCAGTCGCCCGGGCCGGCCCTGATGGCCGTGTCGGACTTCGCAGCGGACATGCCGACGTTTCCCTTCGGTGCCCATGTGGCCGTGGTGGAGGTGGACCTCGACACCGGGGGGTGCCGCCTCGATCGGATCGTCGCCGTCGACGACGCCGGAACCCTCATCAACCCGCTCCTGGCCGAGGGCCAGGTGCACGGCGGACTGGCCCAGGGCATCGCGCAGGCGCTGCTGGAGGAGATCCGCTACGACGCCGACGGCAACCCCATGACGACGAACTTCTCCGACTACCTCGTCATCTCCGCCACCGAGCTCCCCTCCTTCGAGGTCGAGCACCTGGAGACACCCACATGGGTGAACGAGCTCGGGGCCAAGGGCGTGGGTGAGTCGGGAACCGTCGGGGCCATCCCGGCCGTGTACAACGCGGTGATCGACGCCCTGTCCCACCTGGGCGTGCGGCACCTGGAGACGCCGCTGCACCCCGAGCGGGTGTGGCAGGCCGTGCAGGACGCGGGCTGACCGCGGCGGGCGTCGCCCCGAGAGGAGCGAGGTAGCAGACCATGCCCAAGATCGTCGATCACGCCGAGCGGCGTGAGGAGGTCGCCAACGCCGTCATCGCCGTGGTGGCCCGCGCCGGTGTGGCCGGCGTGACCCTCAAGTCGGTGGCCGAGGAGGCGGGCTGGTCGACCGGGGTCATCAACCACTACTTCGACAGCAAGACCGATCTCATCGTGACCGCTGCACGACACTGCCTGAACCAGTGGGCCAGCCTGGACCGGCGCACGGCGACACGAGACGCCACCGAGGCCCTGCGCGCCCTGATGGAGGCGATGGTGCCCATCCACGAGCGTCGCATGGCCATCACCAGGGCGATGATCGCCTTCATGGGCGAGGCCATCGCCGACGACACCCTGGCCGAGCCCCTGAGGGCCCAGCAGATCCACTGGCGATCCCTCGTCGCCGAGGTCCTGCGCCGAGGCATCCGCAGCGGCGAGTTCGCGGAGGGGATGGACGTGGAGCATACGGCCGACACCCTGGCCGCCCTGGCCAACGGCCTGGCCACCCGCTCCGCCTTCGAGTCCGTGGACTTCGAGGTGCAGCGCGGCCTGGTGCACCGGTGGATCGACCAGCTGGTGCTGGCGCCACTGGCCGCCGGTCCGGCGCCCGAGGCTTGACCGTTTCTAGATCACCTGATATAGAACCCAGCTCATGGGCGCCCGCACCGGCAAGGAGTTCCTCGAGGGATTGCGCGGTGACAACCGCGAGCTCTGGCTGGGGCCTGAGCGCGTCGCCGACGTGACCACCCACCCGAAGCTGGCCGCCGGGGCGCAGGCGCTGGCCGCCGTCTTCGACCGGCAGTTCGAGTACCCCGACGACTGCCTCATGGACGACCCCGAGACCGGTGAGCCGATCAACGTCAGCCACATGATCCCCCGGTCCAAGGAGGACCTGTTCCGTCGTCACGTCGCCCTCGAGCGGATCGCCGAGAGCACCGTCGGCCTGATGGGCCGAACCCCCGACTACATGAACGTCACCTACGCCGGGTTCGCCGGCGAGCGCGGCATCTGGGCCGGTCCCGACGGCGCCAACGCCCAGGGTGCGGCCAACCTGGTCGAGTACCAGAAGTGTCTGGCCCGTCTGGACATCTCCCTCACCCACACCATCGTGCACCCCACGATCGACAGGGCCACCGATCAGAGCTTCGTGGGCAACGAGGTGCCGCTGCACAAGGTGGGTGAGACCGCTGACAACATCGTCGTGCGCGGCGCCCGCATCCTCAGCACCCTGGCCCCCTATGCCGACGAGCTGGCCGTGTACCCGGGCCACCCCCTACCCCCCGAGGACGGGCTCGAGCCGTATGCCCTGGCCTTCTGCATCCCCATGGACACACCGGGACTGATCTTCCTGTGCCGGGACAGCGCCGCCACACCCGACGAGGACCCCTTCGACCGGCCGCTGTCCACTCGCTTCGACGAGCAGGACGCATTCATCATCTTCGACGACGTCGAGGTGCCCAGGGACCGGGTTCACATCGACTCGGTGGTCGACGTCTACAACTCGGTCATGATGCCCACGGCCTGGTGGCCGAACATCATGCAGCAGACCACGGTGCGCGCCTACACCAAGCTGCAGTTCGCCTACGGGCTGGCGACCAGGATGGCCGAGGCGGTGAACGACCAGACCCCGCACACCGTGGACATGCTGGGCGAGCTTGCCAGCTACGTGGAGATGACCCGGAGCGCACTGCTGCTGGCCGAGGAGCACGCATACGAGCGGGCCGACGGGGTGTGGTTCCCCGACGGGCGTCCGCTCCATCCGATGCGGTCGCTGCTGGCCCGCTGGTTCCCCAGGGTCAACGAGATCCTCGTCAGCATCGGCAGCCACAACCTCCTGGCCACGCCGAGCAGGGGGATGCTCGACGACGAGCGCCTGCGGCCGCTCATCGAGCAGTTCCTGCACGGCGCCAACGGCTTGGGGGCCGAGGACCGGGCCGCCGTCTACCGCTTGGCCTGGGATTTCGTCGGGTCGTCACTCGGTGCCCGCAACGAGCTGTACGAGCGCAATTACCTGGCCTCGGCCAGGACCAACCACACTGCGCTGCACAACTTCTACGCGGACAAGGCGCGGGGCTTCGAGCTCGTCGACATGATGCTGGCGGCGGGCAGGGAGAAGAGCTGACGGGCCGGTCTGCGCACCGACTGGAGGAGATGCTCCGCAGATGCTGAGCGACGCCGACCGCCGCGCCCTCGCCGAAGCGCTGTACACCGCAGAGCGGGACCACGCCCCCATGGACCCGATCTCGACCACGTTCCCCGATGCCGACGTCACCGACGCCTACCGGATCTCGATGCTGGTCACCGAGGCGAAGGTGGCGTCAGGTCGCCAGATCAAGGGCCACAAGGTGGGGCTCACCTCCAAGGCCATGCGGTCACTCACCGGGGCCACCGAGCCCGACTACGGCACCCTCTTCGACGACTGGTTCGTGCCCGAGGGGAGCGTCGTGCCGATGAGCCGCATGAACCGTCCCCTGGTCGAGGTCGAGATCGCCTTCGTGATGCGCGAGACGCTGGCCGGGCCATACGCCAACGCCGTCGACGTCATCGGGACCACGGACTTCGTGCTTCCCGCCATCGAGATCGTGGACAGCCGGTTCAACAAGCGGGGCGGACTGGTGGACAGCATCGCCGACGCCGCTTCGTGCGGGCTGGTCGTGCTGGGTGGGAACCCGCTCCGCCTCACCGACATCGACATCCGCCGCGTGGGCGCCACCCTGTCGCGCAACGGCGAGGTCGAGGAGTCCGGGGTGGCCGCCGCGGTGATGGGCAACCCCGTCAACGCAGTGGCGTGGTTGGCCAACAAGCTGCACGAGTTCGGCGTCGCCCTGGAGGCCGGCCACGTCGTCCTGTCGGGGTCCTTCATCAAGGCGATCCCCTTCGGAGCGGGCGATACCCTCACAGCACAGTTCGACCACCTCGGCGAGGTGGCGTTCGGGATCGACTGAGGCGGGCGGGATCGACCGAGGCGGGCCTGCCCTGCGGTCACCAGACGGCCTCGGGCACCTCGCTCTGGGTGCAGTACTCGTCGTGGCCGAAGGGCAACCAGTCGAGCTGCGGTGCCAGGGTGAACCAGCCCGGCTCGAGAACCTCGACCTCGGTGAAGCCGTCGGCGGTGGCCCGGGCGCAGCCCACCCCCTCAGCCAGCGACCAGTGCGGGGTGTAATGGACCTTCACCTCCACGGTGGTGGGGGTGTCGACGTAGAAGCGTACGGATTCGGACTCCAGGTCCACGGCGGTGGCCGGGGGTGTGACGATGGGTTCCCAGTCGGTGACCTCGAACACCTGCCAATCACCGTTCGTCCACACCGGGCGCAGCCATTCGTGGCGCTGGCGGAGCAAGGCCGCCTCGGCCTCGGCGCTGTAGTCGAGCTTGGTGTCGGGCAGGGCGACGAAGCGGACGCCGTAGTCGAGCAGCCACTGGTGGTACTGGGCTGGATCCATCACCTCCTCGTAGAAGATGTCGTTGGTGGCGATGTCGAACTGCCGCTCCCAGCCGCGGGCCAGAGGGATCTCCGGAGCGACGTAGGCCGTCTCCCAGTGGTGCCGCGTGAACGGGATCTCGACTCGTCCGATGGGCCCCCCTGTGGATTCGAGGAAGGTGACCAGCGGGGTGTAGTAGGCGGGGTCGGCGGCGGGGTCTCGCCGGGCCTCGAAGCCGTCGACGGCGAAGAGCCCCTGCCAGGCCAGGACCGGTAGTGCCACCACAGCCAGCAGGACGCGGTGGCGGGGGAGGGCGGCGGCGGCGATCACCGGTCCGCCGAAGAGCTCGATCAGGCGGCGAACGTTGCCCCCGAGGGGGTTGGGGACGAAGAACAGGACCAGCACGACCAGGACACCCACCACGGCGCCGATGCGCAGCGACCGCTGGTCGCGGGGCACCAGCAGCAGCACGGCGGCCGCGGCCAGCAGCATGGGCAGCAGGCTGGTCGCCGGGAACGGGAACACGCCGGGGGTAGGGAAGAGCACAGCCAGTATCAGCACCGGGGCCGTGGCGGCCGCGCCCATGATCACCGCGAAGCCGGCTGGCCGAGGGCGGTTGTCGGTGAAGCGAGCCAGCCCCACGCCCACAGCGCAGAGGCCGAGGAAGGCGCCGGCCACGGGACTGGCGAGCGGGGTGAGGACGGCCAGCACCACTGCCCCCGTGAGGTGCCGGCGCTGCCAGGCCAGGATGGCCGCCAGCCCCAGCGCCATGCCGAGGGCGAAAGCGAGGCGGCCGACGGCCAGGTTGATGACGGCCGACAAGGCGAACCAGACGGCCCCCAGCCGGGCCCGGCGTCCGAAGTGGTACTCGACGATGCGGGCGAACAGGACCGTGGCCGCCACGGTGGAGACCACGCCCACCAGGGTCGGTCCCACCAGAGCACCCAATGGCGGGAAGAGAACGCTGTAGCCCAGGATGTGGTGCCCGCCGTACCAGAGGCCGTTCCACAGGGCGAAGCCCTGCTCGCGGAACAGCTCCACCCGGAACAGCTGGGCCGGGAAGTCGGGGCCGCGCACCTGGAGGGCCACCACCACGGTGGCCAGCAGCAGTCCCACCAGCCACGGCGGGACGCCCCCGATGACGCGGCCGGGGGTCAGGCGGGCCCGCCCGGCGCTGGCCACGTCGGCCAGGTAGTGCATGACCGTGGCGGGTACCAACTTGCTCTCGCCCTGTTCCCGTCGATGGAACTGGTAGCCCACCTCGGCCACCTTGGGTGGCTCGCGACCGGCCGTGGCGATCTCGAGCAGGATCTTGAAGCCGCGCGGGTTCAACCGGGGCGCCACCTCGGCGTAGTACGAGCGCGACACGGCGAAGTAGCCGCTGAGGGGATCGGACAGCTCCGGCACCACCACACGCGCCAATCGGGTGGCGACCCAGCTCAGTGCGCGCCGGGGCAACGGCCAGTCGCCATAGCTGCCCCGGGCCGCCACGCACACGTCGTCGCCGCCGGCGACGCGGGCCACGAGCTGGGGCAGCACTGCCGGGTCGTGCTGGAGGTCGGCGTCCATGACGACCAGGACGTCACCGCGTGCCGCATCCATCCCTTCCACCACGGCGCCGGCCAGACCGCGACGTCCGATGCGTCGCAGGACGCGCACGCGCTCGTCGCGCTCGGCTTCGGACCGGGCCACCGCCCAGGTGCGGTCGGGGCTGTCGTCGTCGACGACGATCACCTCGAAGGCGGTGCCACACAGCGCGTCCCGTACCCGCTCGAGGAGCACGGGCACGTTGGCCGCCTCGTCGTAGGTGGGAACGATCACCGACACGTCCGGCGAGGCTGGCGTCGCGGTCTGGTCGGAGGTGACCTCGGCCGTCGGTCGAGCTGTGGAGCGAGCTTCGAGCGAGGGTGCGTCGGGGGGATCGAGAGCGGTCATGGGTGAGCGTCCGTGTGCGGTCAACTCCCGAGTGTGTCATCTGATCGTAACAAGCCCGTACCCGAATCGTCGTGATTTCACACTTGGCTTGGATGCTGCGCCCGCCAGGGGCGGGTACGACTCAGCTGGGGCCGGACAAGCGCTTGCGCTGTGCGCTCAGCACGCAATAGGCGCCGTAGACGATCAGGCCCAGTCCGGTGAGGACGACGAGCGCCGTGCCCCAGCCGCTGCCGGCCACGCGGCGCAGCGCGCCGTCGAGCCCCTCGGCCTCGTCAGGCTCGAAGACCACGGCGGACCTGACCAGGAAGAAGCCGATGAGGGCGACGACGATCGCCCTGGCCACCCAGCCGATGCGACCCATCAGCACGATCATGCTCTCGGAGACGGGTCCCACCCCACCGGGCTCCAGATCGTCCTCGAAGGGTTGACGCAGCCCCTTGATGGCGAAGTAGACGGCCAGACAGAGCAGCCCCACGCCGACCGCGCCGACCAGCCAACGACCCCAGCCGTTCTCCATCACGGTGCGGGTCATGCGCTCGATCCTGGCGTCCTCGGTCTGGCCGCCACTCCCACCGCTGTGGCGGGCGAACGAGATGGCGGTCCAGGCCAGGAAGCCGTAGATGGCGGCGCTGGCCAGGTAGCCGATGCGGTGCGCCCAGGCCGACGCGTCGTCGTCCCCCGGCAGCAGAGCGCTCAGGAGCCGCCACAGCGCGTAGAGGATCAGGCCGATGGCCACGATCCAGAGCAGGGTGGTGCCCCATGCCCTCTCGGAGATCTCCGCGATGGCGCCTGATCGGCTGGCCTCGCCCTCGCCCCGGGCGCGACCGCCGTCGTCGGTGGCGATGCGGAAGGCGAGCAGGCCGATGAGGACGTAGACCACACCCTTGGCCACCCAACCGACGCGGCCTATGGTGATGATCCACGGGTTGCGCTGGACCTCCCGTTCCACCGACCGCGAAGTCCCATCGGCCGATCGGCTGACGTTGCCCGCGAGCTCGCTCACCACACCTACCTCCAAGGCCGACTGGCGCCCGCCGATCGGGCGGGCTGGAGGCGGTCCTTCCCCTCACGATCTGTGGCCAAACCACCGTTTGTGCGTGGAAGGCGGGGGTATGAACCGCAGATGAGCTCGCTGGCAGTGGTAGCCCACAGAGGCAAGTCCGTCGGCGGAGGCCTCGCCGAGCTGAGAGAGGTGCTGGCCAGGGCAGGCCACCCCGATCCGCTCTGGTACGAGGTGCCGAAGAGCCGCAAGGCGCCCAAGGCGGTGGCCAAGGCGATCGAGAAGGGCGCGGACCTCATCGTGGTGTGGGGCGGCGACGGCACGGTGCAGCGCTGCGTGGACGCCGTCGTCGATGCCGGGGCTGGTAGGCACGTGCAGCTCGCCATCGTCCCGGCAGGCACGGCCAACCTGCTGGCCGCCAACCTGTCGCTGCCGGACGACATCGAGGGCGCCGTGCGCGTTGCTCTGGCTGGCACCTCCCGCAGCCTGGACGTGGGCACCGTGGAGGGAGAGGGCTTCGTGGTCATGGCTGGGACCGGGTTCGATGCCCTCATGATCCGTGACGCCGACCGCGGGACCAAGGACCGCCTGGGCCGCCTCGCCTACGTGTGGACCGGCGCCAAGAACCTGCGCAACAGCGAGGTGCCGGTCCGCGTGACCGTCGACGGCGAGCGCTGGTTCGAAGGCACGGCGAGCTGCGTCCTGGCGGCCAACGTGGGCACCGTGCTGGGTGGCATCGAGGCGTTCCCCCAGGCCGAGCCCGACGATGGGATGCTCGAGGTCGGCCTGGTCAGAGCCCGAACCCGCTGGCAGTGGATGCGGGTTCTGGCCCGCACGGTGCTCGGTCAAGCGGCACGGTCGCCGCTGGTGGAGGTGACCAGAGGGTCCGAGATCCGCATCGAGCTGGACAAGAAGATGCCCTACCAGCTCGATGGCGGTGACCGCGATCCCACCGACGAGTTGCGGATCGAGGTGAAACCCAGGGCCGTGCGCATCGCCGTCCCCTCCCCCTGACTCCGCCGGGGTCGGCCCGGCCCTTGCTCGCCCCGGTCAGGCCGCCGTGCTGCCCTTGTCCGTGATGCCCTCGTCGCGGTCCTCGTAGACGGCAACTTCGAGGCGTTCCACCGGCTCACCGAACCGCTGGCGCCGGCCTCCGAAGGCGATGGCTACCAGCGTGAACCACCCCCAGCCCACGACCAGGCCCGCGATCACATCGGTCAGCCAGTGCACGCCGAGCATTGCCCGGCTGGCGGCCACGGCAGCGGCCACCAGGGCGGCGGCCCCGGCCAGCAGCGCCCGGACCGGACGTGACCGTCCTCTGCCCACCACCAGGGCCACCGCTGCCCAGGTGGCCCCCGCGGTGGCGCTGTGCCCGGACGGGAACGACGAGCCCGAGAAACCCTCCAGCGGGCCTATCGAGGGCCGGTCGCGGTCGACGACCTCCTTCAGGAGGTTGTTGATCACCGCCACACCGGACCCGACCACGGCCAGGAACAGGGCGACATGAGGTTCGCGCCGCCACAACAGGTGCACGATGCCGACGACCACCAGGACGGCGGCGGCCACCGGCGTACCGCCGAGATCGGTGACCACGCGCAGGACCGACACGGCGACGCTGTCGGCGTTGTCCCGACCCCAGCGGGCCACCCCCGAGTCCAGCCGAGCCAGGCCCCGGTTCTCGTCCACCATGTCGAGCAGCAGGGCCACCCCCACGGTGGCGGCCAGGAGCGTGGCCAGGCAACCGGTGAGCACCACACCTGTGGCCACGGTCGGGTCGACTCGCCGCTTGGCGAAGGCCGCCAGCCTGGGCACCCGGGCCAGGCGGTGGACGAGCCAACGCTCTTCGGCGGTGGGGTCGATCGGGTCCACCAGCGGGTGGCGTGAGATCGAGACCAGGGTCACGACCAGCCCGGCTACCAACGCCACCAGCAGCACCGCCGCCGTCACGGTCACGGCGTCAGCCTCGGCACTGGGGGGCCATGAACCGGTCCTACCCGCGGCATGCGGGCCGCTACCCCGGTTTCCCGCCGAGTGACATGCGGGTACGAGTGGGCTCGTGAAAGGCACTGCCACCGGGTGGTGGCCTCTGGACCGCAGCTCGTGGGTGCTGCTCGGCACCTACTTCGTGGCCGCCACTGCGGTGTCGGTCGCCGTCGGCATCCTGATCGTGGAGGTGCTGGACGGCGGGGCGTTCGGCCGCGCCGACCTCGAGGTGAGCGAGTGGTTCGCCGCTCGTCGCACCCCCACCTGGAACGACCTGGCTCAGCTCGGCGCCGGGATGGCCGACACGCTGTTCGTCGTTCCCGTGTGCGCCGTGCTGATCGCCGTGTTCTGGTTGCTGTGGCGGCGACTTCACGAGGCTGTGCTGGTGGTCGGCTCGATACTGGTGGAGAAGGCGATCTTCGTCACCACCGCCTTCCTGGTCGAGAGGGAGCGGCCGCCCGTCGGCCAGCTCGACGGCAGCCCGCCGACCTCCGGCTTCCCGTCGGGCCACGTGGCTGCCGCCGTCGGCCTCTACTTCGGGGTGTGGCTGGTGCTGCGCATCCACGACTCGCCACCCGCCCTGCAGGTGGTGTCCTTCGTCGTCGCCCTCGGTGCGGTGGCGATCGTGTCGGTCTCTCGGCTGGAGCTGGGGATGCACTACGCCAGCGATGTCGCCTGGGGGGCGTTGCTGGGGGCCGTCACCCTGTACGTCACGTACCTGGCCGTGCGCTGGCCTCCCGGGATCAGATCACCTTCTTCACCGTGGCCACGGTCTTCTCGGCAGCCCGTTGCAGCAACCCCCGGTGCTGCCAGCGAGCCGGATCGATCAGCTCGCTCCGCTCCAGATCCTCCGCGAAGTGACGATCGAGCACCTCCACCAGCTCCGGTTCGAACACCACCAGGTTGACCTCCTCGTCGAGCTGGGTCGACCGGTTGTTGAGGTTGGCCGACCCGATGCAGGCGATGTCCCCGTCGACGGTCATGACCTTGGCGTGCAACATGCTGGGCATGAAGTTCCACACCTCGATCCCGGCCTCGAGCATGGTCTCGTAGGTGTGCTCGGAGGTGAGCTGCACGAACCGCTTGTCGGCGTGCGGTCCCGGCAGCAGGACCTTGATGTCGACCCCCTTGCCCGCTGCGGCACACAACAGCTCGAGCAGGTCGTCGTCGGGGTTGAAGTAGGCGGTGGTGACCCGCAGCTGTTCGGTGGCGACGCTGACCAGGGCGCGGAACATGGTGGAGATGTCGCTCCAACCCGTCTCGGCTGCTCCTCGCACGGTCTGCACCACCCAAGCTCCTGGTTGGGGTTGGTCGGGGAAGCGATCGACGCCGAGATCGAAGAAGTCGCCGCCCGTCTCGGCCCAGTTGTCGACGAAGGCGGCACGCAGGCCGTCCACGGCCGGGCCCCTTATGCGGAAGTGGGTGTCGCGCCACTCCGTCTCGTCCCGGGCGTCGCCCCTCCACACGTCGGCGATGCCCACCCCTCCGGTGAAGGCCACCTCCTCGTCGCAGATGGCCACCTTGCGGTGCGTCCGGTGGTTGACTTCGCCCAGCGACCCCTTGGCGACGGGCCGGAACCTGCGCACGTCGCAGCCGGCTCCTTCCATCATGGCCAGGTCCTCGTCGTCCATGTCCCCGCAGCCCACGGCGTCGAGGAGCACACGCACCCGTAGCCCCTCGGTCGCCTTGGCCGACAGGGCCTCGGCGAACTGCCTGCCTATCTCACCCGACCAGTAGACGAACGTCAGCAGGTCGATGGTGTGGCGCGCCGCGCCGATGGCGTCGAGCATGGCCGGGAAGATCTCGTCGCCGTTGCGCAGGACGTCGATCTGGTTGCCCTCGGTGGCGGGGACGCCGAGGATGCCCTCGAGCACCCTGCGGCAGCGCATGGTGTTCGACTCAGAGCCCATCGAACAGCCCGGTGTCGTGCACGACGGCTCCGCCGACCATCGTGGCCAGCACCCGGGTGGCCGCCAGGTCCTCGGCGGGTGTCGTGAGCGGGTCGAGGTCGAGCACCGCCAGATCGGCGTGGGCCCCTGGTGTCAACGTGCCGATGTCGGCCCGACCCAGCACGCGGGCCCCGCTACGGGTCCACAGCTCGAGCGCCTCGGAGCGCGTGATGCGCTGCGCGGGACCGAGGTTGGAGCGGCCCGACGCCAGCTCGTGGGTGAGGGAGAGCTGAAGCTGCTCGAAGGGGTTCTTCGGTCCCCAGTCCGTGCTCGCCGCCACGGTGAGCCCGGCGTCCAGGCAGCGACGCAGGGGGACCAGGTGCTGCAGGACGTGCTCGCCGATCCTGTCGGCCAGCATGTCGCCCTTGCCCCAGGAGAAGGACATGCTGGCTGTCATGTCGAACCCCAGCGCGGCATAGCGGCGCGCCTGGTCCTCCTCCATCAGGTAGCCGTGCTGCAGCAGCCAGGAGGCTCCGGCCACGCCCCCGGTCCGCTCCTCGACTTCCTCCATGTCCTGCAGGAAGTCGTCGTGATCGGCCAGTCCGATGGCCATGACGTTCAGGCGCAGTGCGTTGGCGGCACAGAACTCGATGGCGCGGCGGGCCCGCTCCCGGCTGACGAAGGAGGTGCCAGAGGTGGGCTCGCCGTAGGGGCCACGGTATGGGTCGCGCATGCGCAGCATGCCCGGCCAGCAGGGTCCGCCCCGACCGACGGTGACTCCCTCGACGCGGTACCAGTCGTCGCCGGTCGTGACCTGTTCCAGTGCCGATCGCAGCGAGGCGTCGAACTGCTCGTCGCCCAGGCCCGCAGTGAGCCACGGCATGGAGTACGCCTCGGCCTCGGGGCAGCAGGTCACCCGTAGGGTCAGCTCGTCGCGCTCGGCCAGCCAGCCGTACAGGCCGATCTCGCTGCGGCCCATCACGTGGCCCTCGTACACCGCCGTGACACCCAGGGCGTTGTAGGTGGACATGGCCCGGCGCGTGGCCTCGGCGGCCAGGTGGGGCAAGCGCAGCGGCACCTGGCGGAGCAGGCCGTCCCAGAAGGGCTCGTCGTTGTAGTAGTTGTTCACCGAGCCGATGAAGCGTCCGGTCGGTTCGCCGGTGTCGTCCTTCTGCACGGTGACCTTGCCGACCACGTCCGGTGTGGACGAGTCGACGCCCACGAGCTCGAGCGCCCGCGAGCTCATCACGGCGACGTTGGGGGTGACAGGTGCCCACGCCTGGATGAGGACGGGATGATCCGACGCCGCCGCGTCCAACACGTGGCGATCGGGTAGCACTCCCTCGGCCAGGTCACGCCAGGACCGGCGCAGGAAGTAGTGGGGCTCGCCCACCGGGGTGGTGATGATCCAGTCGCCGGGGTCGGACTGGGCGGCGCGAGCGACGATTCGGGCGGCGATGTCGGCGTGGTCGAGGGCGTCGGTCAGGTCGACGAGGTGGGCATGGAGGGCCGCGTAGTGCATCAGGTGCGGGTGGGTATCGATGAGGCCGGGGATGACCGTGGCGCCGTCGACGGGCACGACCCTGACGGCCCCGTCGATCTGTGCCCTCAGGTCACCAGGCGGGCCCACAGCGGCCACCCGACCGTCCCGTACCAGGATCGCATCTGCGTCTGCGACGGTGGGATCCACCGTCCGCACCTTCGCCTCCGTCACCAGGACGTCGGGATCGGCCGCGGGCACCCGGGGAGGCTAGTTGAGACCAGGCGACCCGTAGGATCGAGTGTCGTGGCTTCTGTCGTCGGTGTCGTTCTCGGAGCGGGGGCCTCGCGCCGTCTGGGTCGACCCAAGCAGACCCTTCCCTTCGGAGGCCGGAACCTGCTGTCCCACGTCGTGGCCGATGTGGAGGCGTCATCGCTGGACCGGGTGGTCGTGGTCGTGGGCGGGGAGGCGGATGCGGCGAGGGCCACACTGGTGCGGGTCCGGGCCGAGGTCGTGACCAACGACGACAACGGCGAGGGATGCGCCACCTCGTTGCAGGCAGGGCTCGACGCCGCCGGCCACTGCGACGCCATCGTGATGCTGCTCGGAGACATGCCCGGAGTCACGGCCGATGTCATCGACCAGGTGATCGGTGTGTGGAGCCGCCGCCGGACCTGGGCTGCGCTCACCGAGTACCGCGACGGCCTCGGCCACCCGTTCGTCTTCTCGGCCGCTGCCTTCGACACGCTCCGTGGTCTGCACGGCGACAAGGCGGTGTGGAAGATCGTCGACCAGACCTCATCCGACCACACCTCATCGGAGCGGCTGATCCGTGTGCCCGTCGATCTTGCCCGACCGCGCGACGTCGACACCTGGGAGGACTACGAGGCGGTGTGCGCCGTCTTCGGTTTCACACCCGCCGCTCCGGTAGGCCGTCCCGGCTCCTGACCGGCCAGGCCGAGTGCCCGGCCGGTTGATCGCCGCGCCAGCACTGAGGGTGAGAGGCGTGTAGCGTCCGCAGAAGAGTCCGGTTCGGGATGAGGGGGGGGCCGTGTTCCCGTCCAAGTTCGACTACGTGGCTGCCGCGTCCCTGGAAGAGGCCATCGCGGCCAAGTCCGAGGGGGGCGAAGAGACCAGGTTCCTGGCCGGTGGCCAGAGCCTGCTGCCGATGATGAAGATCAGGCTGGCCACTCCGGCCAAGCTCGTCGACATCAACCGCATCGGCGGGCTCGACCACCTGCAGCGCGACGACGGGCACCTGAGGGTGGGTGCCCTGGTCCGCCACGCTCAACTGGCCGCTTCCGATGTCACGTTCGGTGCGGTGGCCGCCGCCGCGCCATGGGTCTCCGACCCGCTGGTCCGCAACCTGGGCACCCTGTGCGGATCGGTGGCCCACTGCGATCCGGAGGGGGACTGGAACTCGGTGCTGCTGGCCACGGGGGCCGACGTCGTGGCCCACGGACGCGGCGGTGAGCGGAACATCCCCATCGGGTCCTTCGTACAGGGAACCTTCACCAACGCCCTGGCCGACGACGAGATGGTGACCGAGGTGCGGATCCCCCTGCCCTCGGGCCCTTCGGGGGGTGCCTACCTGAAGCTGGAGCGCAAGATCGGCGACTACGCCACCGTGGCCGTGGCCGCTCACCTCGTGCTGGCCGGCGACGGCACGGTCGGCGATGCCGGGCTGGCCCTCACCTCGGTGGGGCCCTCGAACATCAAGGTGACCGCAGCGGAGCAGATGATGGTGGGGGAGAGTCCAGGCGAGGAGCTGTTCGCCGAGGCGGGCGAGCTGGCTGCGGCCGCGGCCGAGCCCCACAGCGACGTGCGCGGCACAGCCGACTGGAAGCGCCAGGTGGTGCGCACCTACACCCGTCGGGCCCTGGCCGCTGCGGTCGCCCAGGCCCAGGCGAGCTGAGGGGGGAGACATGGAGGTCAACGTCACCATCAACGGGACGGCCCACGCCGCCGACGTCGAGCCCCGCATGCTTCTCGTCGATCACATCCGGCGGGTCGTCGGGCTGACGGGCACCCACATCGGCTGCGACACCACGAGTTGCGGAGCGTGCACGGTGCTGGTGGACGGGACGCCGGTCAAGGCCTGCACGGTGCTGGCCGTGCAGGCCGACGGTCGGGCGGTGACCACGGTCGAAGGTCTGAAGAGCAACGGCCAGCTGCACCCGATCCAGGAGGCGTTCAAGGCCGAGCACGGGCTGCAGTGCGGCTTCTGCACCCCGGGGATGATGCTCGTGGGAGCCGCCCTCATCGAGCAGAACCCAGCTCCCAGCGACGACGACGTGAGGTGGGCCATCTCCGGCAACCTCTGCCGCTGCACGGGCTACATGAACATCGTGAAGGCGATCCAGGCCGCGGCCGCCGGCGCGGCAACCGGGGAGGACAAGTGACCACCGTCGAAAGGCCGCTCGGCGCACCCGAGATCGGCGGCATCGGCCACAGCGTCAAGCGCCACGAGGACGCCCGTCTCATAGAAGGCCAGGGGAACTTCCTGGACGACATCGAGCTGCCGGGCATGCTGCACATGGCCATCCTGCGCTCGCCGGTGGCCCACGCCCGCATCGTGAGCATCGACACCTCCGAGGCCGAAGCCATCGACGGTGTGGTCGCCGTGGTCACCGGCGAGCTCATGGCCGAGCACGGGTTGGCGTGGATGCCGACCCTGTCGGGCGACACCCAGGCCGTCCTGGCCACCGACAAGGTGCGGTTCCAGGGCCAGGAGGTGGCCGCCGTCGTGGCCACCGACCCCTACGTGGCCGAGGACGCCTTGGAGCTGATCGTCGTCGACTACGAGGACCTCCCCGTCCTGACCACCCCCCAGCAGGCCCTGGCCGACGATGCCCCGGTGATCCGCGACGACAAGGAGGGTCAGGAGGGCAACCTGGTCTACGAGTGGGAGGCCGGGGACGCGGTCGCCACCGATGCCGCCTTCGCGGCAGCCGATCGGGTGGTGTCCCTCACCACCCACTACCCGCGCTCGCACCCGGCCCCGCTGGAGACCTGCGGCGCCCTGGCCGACGTCAACTCCGTCACCGGTCAGGCCACCATCTGGCTGACCTCCCAGGCTCCCCACGCCCACCGCACCCTGTTCGCAATGGTGGCGGGACTGCCGGAGCAGAACATCCGCATCATCAGTCCCGACCTGGGCGGCGGCTTCGGGAACAAGGTGCCCATATATCCGGGGTACGTGGTGGCCACCGCCGCCTCACTCCTGCTGGGCACCCCCGTGAAGTGGATCGAGTCGCGCAGCGAGAACCTCATCTCCACGGGCTTCGCCCGCGACTACTACATGGAGGGCGAGCTGGCGCTGAACGACGAGGGCAGGATCCTGGCTCTTCGGGTGCGCATGCTCTCCGACCAGGGCGCCTTCTATGCCGATGCCCAGCCCACCCAGTTCAAGGCCGGCCTGTTCCACGTCGTGACCGGCAGCTACGACTTCGCTGCCGCTCACATCGTGTGCTCGGGGGCGTACACCAACAAGGCCCCCGGCGGTGTGGCCTACCGCTGCTCGTTCCGCATAACCGAGGCGTCCTTCCTGATCGAGCGCCTGGTCCAGACCGCGGCTTACGAGCTGGGCATCGACCCCGCCGAGATCCGCTTCAAGAACTTCATCCAGCCCGACCAGTTCCCGTACGAGACGCCAACCGGCTTCGTCTACGACTCCGGTGACTACCCCACCGCCCTGTCCACGGCGCTCGAGGAGGTCGGCTACGAGGCGTTGCGCGCCGAGCAGGCCGAGGCCAGGGCCGAGGGACGGCTCATCGGGATCGGCATCGCCCACTTCACCGAGGCCGTGGGGGCGGGACCATCCCGCCAGTACGACATCGCCGGCCTGAAGATGATCGACTCGGCGGAGCTGCGCGTCCACCCGACGGGCAAGGCCATCCTCAAACTGGGGGTCAAGACCCAGGGGCAGGGCCACGAGACCACCTTCGCCCAGATCGTGGCCTCCGAGCTCGGCATCCCCGTCACCGACATCAAGGTCGAGCACGGTGACACCGACAACACGCCCTACGGCCTGGGCACGTACGCCTCGCGGTCGACACCGGTGGGCGGCGCCGCCACCGCCATGGTGGCCCGCAAGCTGGCGGCCAAGGCCCGTGACATCGCCGCTCACCTGCTGGAAGCAGCCAGCGACGACATCGACATGCTCGACGGGAAGCTGTTCGTGAGGGGCACCCCGGAACGGTCGGTGACGATCCAGGACGTGGCCCTGGCCGCCTACACGAACCTGCCGGCGGGCATGGAGTACGGCCTCGAGGGTGTCCACTACTACGACCCGCCCAACCTCACCTATCCCTACGGCAGTTACATCGTGGTGGTCGAGATCGACGCCGAGACCGGCGTGTGGAAGGTCCGGCGCGTAGTGGCGTTGGACGACTGCGGTGTCCGCATCAACCCCATGATCGTCGAGGGACAGATCCACGGCGGGCTGACCGAGGGCTTCGCCATGTCCTCGATGCAGTGGATCACCTTCGACCCCGACGGAAACTGCATCGGGTCGAACTTCATGGACTACCTCGTCCCCACGGCCTGGGAGACGCCGCGCTTCGAGTTGCTCCACACCAGCGTCCCCTCGCCACACCACCCCATAGGGGCCAAGGGAGTGGGCGAGTCGGCCACGGTGGGCTCGCCGGCGGCGTTCGTGAACGCCGTCGTCGACGCCTTGGCGCACCTGGGTGTGCGCAACATCGACATGCCAGTGCTCCCGGACCGGGTGTGGGCCGCCATCCAGGCGGCTTCCTCCTAGGGCTGCCTCCTAGGACCTCGTGGACGTCGACGTCCTCGCCGTGGCCGTCGACCTGGCCCGCCGGCGCCAGCCGTTCGCGCTGGCCACCGTGGTGCGCCGCCGGGCACCGTCGTCCGGTCAACTCGGAGCCAAGGCCGTGATCAGGGCGGACGGCAGCGTCGAGGGCTGGCTCGGTGGAGCCTGTGCCTCTCCGACGGTTCGGCGCCAGGCGCTGGACGCCATCGGCGACGGCCGGTCGCGGCTGCTGGTGCTCGGTCAGACCGACGAGGACGGCGGCCGAGCCACCGATGACGTCGTGAGGGTCCCCATGGCCTGCGAGAGCGACGGGGCACTGGAGGTCTACGTGGAACCGATCCTGCCCGGCCCCCAGGTGGTCGCCATCGGACGCTCGCCGGCGGTGTCGGCTCTGGCCGAGCTGGCCGGCGACCTCGGCTGGGACGTCGTGGTGGTCGACGACGGAGGCGACCCCGGCGATCACCCTCGTCCCGAGCTGGTTAGTACGACCCTGGACCTGGCCGGCATGGGCATAGGGCCGGCCACGGCCATCGTGGTGGCCACGCAGGGCCACTACGACGACCTGGCCCTGCAAGCCGCGCTGGGCACCGACGCCGGCTACATCGGGCTGGTGGCCGCCGCCAAGCGGGCTGCGTCGGTCTTGGAGATGCTGGCCGCCAGGGGAGTGGCCACCGAGGACTTGGCCAGGGTCGTCGCTCCCGCCGGCCTCGACCTCGGGAACCTCGAGAACGCCGAGATCGCGGTGGCGGTGCTGGCCGAGCTGGTCGAGTGGAAGGCCGCGGGCCGTCTGCGGAGCGCGCCCGTCGCGGCCGTTGCGAACCTGGGCCTCGAGGCCGTCGACCCGGTGTGCGGGATGACGGTGCTGGTGGAGGGTGCCAGGTACCACCTGAACCACGAGGGTGTCGACCACTGGTTCTGCGCGCCTGGCTGCCTGGCCGCCTTCGAGCGCGACCCGGAGGCCTACACAGCCCGGTGAGGCACAGCCCGCTGAGGCACAGCCCGCTGAGGCGGGAAAGCGAGTCCGGGGCGCTCCCGGGGCGCGTTGACATGTTTTCGCAATGTTTGTAATATTATCGTCATCATCCTGAAGCGGTGGCGAGATTGCTCCCACCGCAGTAGCTGGATCGACGCGCGGGTAGGTGCAACGGCATGCAGGTAGTGATCTCACTGGAGAACACCGACGACGGGACGCTCGTGCGGGTGGCGGGCGACCTCGACGCTGCCACCCGCCCGCATTGGGAGGCTGCCCTGTCCGCAGCCGCCGCCGCGGACCCCCACGCAGTGGTCGTGGACATGAGCCGGGTGACCTTCTGCGACGCCGCTGGGCTGGCGCCGTTGGTCGGATTGCACAGCGAGCTGAGGGGTAGCGGGCGCCGGCTCGTCCTGCGCAGCCCGTCCCGGCAGGTCCGGCGCCTCCTCGATCTCACCCGCCTGGCGCCGGTCATGGCCGACGGCGACGCCGGGCCTTCGTCGGGACCGTCGCCTCGTTCGGCCCGTCGTTCTGCTCGTCGATCGGCCCTGGCCGACAGCTTCGCCGGCTGGATGAGCTCGGCACCGGCCAGGACCGGGCCGGCCAGCGGGGCGCTGTCGCCCAGTCCCGAGCCGTAGTCTCGTCCTCGCCCACCATCGAGCAGCCGGGCAGGCGTCGGCGGGTGTGCGGCAGTCGGCTTCGGGGTAGTGATCCCGAGCCCACGAGGAGGCCAGCGTGAACCACTCCGCGGAGGACGCCGCGCCCCGCATATGCGTCTTCGCTCCGAACCTGCTGGTGACGGTCACCATCGAGAGCGGCCCCCGCGGCGACGAGGTCCACCTGCACGCTGGCGGCCAGGGGTACTGGGTGGCGCGCGCCATCCATGCCATGGGCGAGCACCCGGTGCTGTGCGCGCCGGTGGGCGGTGAGGCCGGTGCCGTCCTGCAGGTGCTCGTCGAGGCTGCCGGTTTCGAGCTGGCCGGTGTCAAGGTGCGGTCGGACTCGCCCGCCTACGTGCACGACAGGCGGCACGGTGAGCGCCGCGAGCTGGCCACCACCGAGGCCGCCGGCATGTCCCGTCACGAGCTCGACGAGCTGTACGGCGTCACCTTCGCCCGGGCCATGGCATGTGGCCTCGCCGTCCTCACGGGGACCGCTGCCGGCTGGAAACTGCCCCGGCACTTCCTGCACCGCCTGAGCAGCGACCTGGTCAGCACGGGTGTGGCCACCATCGCCGATCTTCACGGCGAAGACCTGAGCGCCGTGCTGGAGGGCGGGTCCATCGACGTCCTCAAGGTCAGCGACGATGATCTGGCGCAGGACAAGGGCAACGACGTGCCCCCCGGGGCCGACGAGGACTCCCTCTTCGAGGCGGTCCTCGGCCTCAACTGCAGCGGTGCCACCGACGTCGTCGTCTCTCGGGCCTCGGGTGCGACCATCGGCTACCTGGACGGGCGCTTCTACCGGACCACGGGCCCGGAGCTGGAGGCCATGGACCACCGCGGCTCTGGTGACAC
>Ga0299914_10000673_pt1 | contig 21085 bp, 18 predicted proteins | sample RVTome_10_FD_201361 | JGI IMG/M metagenome (GOLD analysis project Ga0299914, IMG submission 201361) | Soil microbial communities from uranium-contaminated site in the Upper Colorado River Basin, Wyoming, United States - RVT153D57 (version 2) ...
CCAGCGAGAGCGTCGGGTCGGGGACGACCAGCTCCGGGTCGATGACGCGCTGGAAACCGAGCCCGTGGCAGCGCTCGCAGGCGCCGTGGGGCGAGTTGAAGGAGAAGATCCGTGGCTCCAGCTCGGGGATCGAGGTGCCGCAGGCCAGGCAGGCGAACTGCTCGGAGAAGAGCAGCGGCTCGGCGGGGGGCCCGTCGCCGACGATCTCGACTTCGACCAGGCCGGCGGCGAGGCCGGCGGCGGCCTCGACCGACTCGGAGAGCCGGCGGCGCAGCTCCGGCTTCATCGTCAGGCGGTCGACGACGACCGCCACGTCGTGTTTGTACTTCTTGTCGAGGACGATCTCCTCGTCGAGCCGGCGCAGCGCGCCGTCGACCTTGACCCGCGAATAGCCCTCGAGCCGGAACTGCTCGAAGAGCTTGCCGTACTCGCCCTTGCGACCGCGCACGACCGGCGCCATGACCGTGAACTTGGCCCCCTCCTCCAGGGTCATCAGCCGGTCGACGATCTGCTCCTGGGTCTGGCCGGTTATCTCCTCGCCGCACTCGGGGCAGTGCGGCACGCCGATCCGCGCCCAGAGCAGGCGCAGGTAGTCGTGGATCTCGGTGACCGTGCCGACGGTCGAGCGCGGGTTGCGCGAGGTCGTCTTCTGGTCGATCGAGATCGCCGGCGAGAGGCCCTCGATCGAGTCGACGTCGGGCTTCTCCATCAGACCGAGGAACTGGCGCGCGTAGGCGGAGAGCGACTCGACGTAGCGCCGTTGCCCCTCGGCGTAGATCGTGTCGAAGGCGAGGCTCGACTTGCCCGAGCCCGAGAGCCCGGTGATCACGATCAGCGCGTCGCGAGGCAGCTCGACGTCTACGTCCTTGAGGTTGTGCTCACGCGCCCCAGAGATGACGATCCGCTCAGATGCAGCCACTGAGCCGAATCATACGCACCCGAACAGATGTTCCCCCGCCGCCACCCCCCCAGCGGCCGCACTGGGAGCTGGCGAGGCTGGCGAAGGCGCAGCACGGAGTCGTCTCGCACCGGCAGCTGCTGGAGCTTGGCTACTCGAACACGGCCATCGGACGGGTGGTTGAGGCCGGCCGGCTCCATCGCTTGCATCGCGGCGTATACGCGGTCGGCCATGCCGCGGTGTCACGTCACGGCCTCTGCCTCGCCGCGGTGCTCGCCTGCGGCCAGAATGCGGTCGCGAGCCACCAATCCGCCGCGTGGCTGTGGGAGCTTTCGCCGCGCTTCGCGATCCCACCGCACGTGACGGCGCCGCGCCGCGGCCACGTACGGGCGACGATCCACATGCACCACTCGACGATCCTGGAGGAGGCTGACTTCACGACCTGCGACAGGGTGCCCGTGACGATCTACCGTGACCCCGCGATGACACGGGCCCGATCCGAGCGCCTGCTGCTTGCGATCGCACGCCGTGCCGGGCTGCCGCGACCGGCGATCAACTACAACGTCGCCGGCATGGAGATCGACGCGTACTGGGAAGCCGAGCGCTTTGCGGTCGAGGTGGACGGCTACGCGGCGCACGGCACCCGAGCCGCATTCGAGCGCGACCCGCTTCGCATCGAGGAGCTGAAGCTGCTCGGGATCGACGCGATTCGCATCACGGCACGCCGCATCGAACGCGAACCAAACGAGGTGGGAAAGCGGCTCGGGGACACTGCTCCAGGCACGTCGCCGCGCCCTCAGCGCTCGGCGATGAGGTGCCTACGCACCGGTTTGCGGTTGCGGTTGCGGTCGTACTTGTCCCCGGTATCCGGGGACAAGTACGACCGCTGGGTGGCGGCGGTACTCGTGGGCGACCGGGTCGCGACCGGGCGGTACGGCAGGGGCCTACAGGGCCGTGGCCAGACGGCGGCGGTACTCGCGGGCGACCGGGTCGCCGGGGTCCAGGTCGGCAAGGAGGCCGATTACCGCGCGGCGAATCTGCTCGCGGGCATCGTCGGCGGCGCCGTCCAGCTCTGCGAGCAGAGCGTCGAGGGCGACGTCGCGCTCGCCGCGGTCGAGGGCCTCGAAGGCGGCCACGCCGATGCCCCGCTTGGCGAGGCGGATGCGGGCGACGATGCCGGCTGCGGCGAAGTCGCCCTCGTGGGGCTCGACCGCGGCGAGCGCCTCGTCCGCGGCGTCGCGTTCCAGCCGCGCCCGCGCCAGGGCGACCGCGATGTCGGCACGGCGCGGCTCCAGCTCGGCGGCCTCGCGCAGCGAGAGCTCGTCGCCGGCGGCCAGCAGCTCGTCGGCGCGCGACGGCACGAGGCCGTCAAACAGCGCTTCGACCTGCGCCCCGGGCACGGCGCCGACGAGCTCGCCGACCACCGCGCCGTCGCGGAAGACCTTCACCGCCGGGATGCCCTGCACGCCGTAGCGCACCGCCAGCCCCTGGTTGGCGTCGACGTCGACCTTGGCCAGCACGACCTTCCCCGCCCGCGCGGCCTCCGCCGCCTCCAGCACCGGCGTCAGGGTGCGGCACGGCCCGCACCACTCGGCCCAGAAGTCAACCACCACCGGCACGCTGCGCGAGCGCTCGATCACCTCTGCCTGGAAGCTCGCCTCGGCGACGTCGATGGCCATGCCGGCAGGTTAGGGCTCGCGCACGAATTAGTGGCGGAATCTGACGAGTGGCTGGGCGCGACCGACGGTCGCACATGGGATGAGTCGACGTCGAGCATCGGCGATTCCCACAGGTGGCGTCAGGCGTGTCCAGACGCTGTCAAGCCGTCAACAATTCGTGCGCAAGCCCTTTAGTTAAGAGCGCTTGCGCCATCCGCATGGCGCGAGTAGCGTGAACCGCAGGCAGGGCAAAGCCGACTCCCAAGGAGGAGAGATGTCCAATCTCGACAACGCCCGGTCCGCCTATGAGGCCTTCGGTCGCGGAGACCTGGAAGCCCTGAAGGAGATGATGGCCGAGGACGGCACCTGGCTCACATCCGACGAGCTGCCGCTCGGCGGCGAAACCCGCGGTCGCGACGCGATCATCGGGAACTTCGCCCAGCTCCCCAACCACTGGTCGACCTTCAGCGTCGAGCCGGAGGAGTTCATCGACGCCGGCGAGTGGGTGATCGTGCGAGGAACACAGCGCGCCGGCAACGACGGCGGCAGCTTCGAGGCTCCCTTCGCTCACCTGGTCAAGTTCGACGCCGAGGGCAGGATCGCCCGCGGCGAGTTCTACGCAGACAGCGCCAAGGCCGCGAAGGTCCTCGCCTAGGGGCTCGAGTCGACGGCGAGCCCGGCGACGGCGAGCCGCTCCTCGACCACCGAGCGCTGCTCGGCGAGGGGGCGGCCGCAGGAGCCGGGCTCGGGGCCCTCGACGATGCGGCGCGAGCCGTCGCGGAGACGGATTCGCAGGCGGCTCGGAAAGGTCATCCGCAGCGCCGCCACGTCGAGCCCGGCGATCCCGGCCTCGCTCCCTCGGCCGGTGAGCCGCTCGCGCAGCGAGCGGCCGAGCAGGCGGCGCAGGCGGGGATCGGCGCGCAGCGCCCCGAGCACCGCTGGGGCCGGGTTGGCCTCGTCCATGTTCGCGTCACCGAGGCGGCGGCGGATGCGCAGCAGGTCGCGGGCGCCCAGGTCGGGTGAGGCGCCCGCCTCGAGGCTGCCCAGCAGGGTCGCCGCCGTCAGGGCGGGGTCGTGGCGAAGCTCGACGCGGGCGGCGAGGGCGCGGATCTCCTCCTCGCTCTCGGCGAGCCAGGCCGGCGTCAGCTCGGCCGGGGTCAGGCGGCCGGCGAGCAGGGCGACCACTGTGGTCAGCGTCGCCGAGAAGTTGACCCGCACCGGCGTCAGCTCCTCCCCCCGCCCCAGCGACTCCATCTCGCAGGTCAGCCAGCCGGACTCGATCTCGACGCCGGCGACCTCCTCCGGCCGCACCTCCGCCGCGAGCGCCGCCTCGGCGACGGACTGCAGGTAGGCGCAGCCCGGCAGGCGCTTGAAGGCGATCGTGTCGGTCAGCCAGACCTCGCCCAGGCCACCCAGCATCTCCGGCCGCGGCGCGAAGGAGAGCGCGGCGAGGACGCCGCGCGGGTGCTCCACCACGTCGAGGGCACCGGTCACGCCCTCGGCCGCGAGCAGCGCCGCGCGGGCGCCCAGCGCGGCCGGCTCGGCCGCGGTGAGCAGCTTGCTCTGCGGCCCCATGAAGCCGGGCCACATCCCGTAGGGCGGCTGGTAGAGCGCGATCGCCAGCGCGTGTGCGATCCCCCCCGCGTCAAGGCCCAGCCCCATGGAGGCAGCCACCGCCGCCGAGGCGCAGTGGATCGAGGCCCAGAACTGCCCGTTGTGGGGCCCGAGGAAGAGCGCGGCCCCGAGCCGGCCGGCGATCTCGTCGGCGGCGACCTGGGCGAGCAGCCGCCGCTCCGCGTCGCCACCCGCGAAGGCAGCCGCGGCCGGTACCGCCGAGTGCCCGGTGTGGCCCATGAAGAGGTAGTCGTCCCAGTCGTGGGCGATCGAGGCGACGGCGGAGCGGTAGATCTCGCCGACCGGCCCGTCGGGCGCGGCCACGGCGAACGGCGCCGCCGCCGCCTCTCCGGCAGCCCGCCCCGCGGCGATGCTCAGCGCCTGCAGCTCCGCCCGCTCCCGCACGCTCGCCGGCAACTCGCCCGCGCGCAGCCCCGCCGCCCACTCGCCAATCTCCTCGCAGATCGCCACGGGGGGATCGTGTCGTACTTCTGCCCGCTATGCGGGCAGAAAAGTACGACCGCACGCGGTTGGGGGGGTCAGGTGCCGGCTCGCATCCCGTCGAGGTCGCGCCGCAGCTCCTTCAGCTCGTCGCGCAGCCGCGCCGCCTCCTCGAAGCGCAGGTCGTCGGCGGCGGCCAGCATCTCCTCCTCGAGCGAGACGATCGTGCGCTCCAGCTCACCCGCGTCGGCGAACTCGTCGGCGCGCTTGCCTCGGCGCTTGCGCGGCGCCCGGTCCTCCATCGCCAGGAACTCGCTCATCTCGGAGATCCCCTTGCGCACCGTCTCCGGCGTGATGCCGTGCTCCTCGTTGTAGGCGAGCTGGATCGCCCGGCGGCGGTCGGTCTCACGCATCGCCGCCTGCATCGCGTCGGTCTCCTTGTCGGCGTACATCAGCACCCGCCCGTTGACGTTGCGCGCCGCCCGGCCGATCGTCTGCACCAGGCTGGTCTCGCCGCGCAGGAAGCCCTCCTTGTCGGCGTCGAGGATCGCGACCAGGGAAACCTCGGGCAGGTCGAGCCCCTCGCGCAGCAGGTTGACCCCGACCAGCACGTCGTACTCGCCGAGGCGCAGGTCGCGGATGATCTGGATCCGTTCCAGGGTGTCGATCTCGGAGTGCAGATAGCGCACCCGCACGCCGTACTCGAGCAGGTACTCGGTCAGGTCCTCGGCCATCTTCTTGGTCAGCGTCGTGACCAGCACCCGGTCCCCCGCGCCCGCCACCGCCTTGATCTCGTTCATCAGGTCGTCGATCTGGTTGCGCGTCGCGCGCAGCTCGATCGCGGGGTCGACGATCCCGGTCGGGCGGACGATCTGCTCGACGATGCGGCTCGACTCCGCCCGCTCGAAGGGCCCGGGCGTGGCCGAAACCATCACCAGCTGCGGCACCCGCTCGAGGAACTCGTCGAACTTGAGTGGCCGGTTGTCGATCGCCGAGGGCAGCCGGAAGCCGTAGTCGATCAGGGTCTGCTTGCGTGAGCGGTCCCCCTCGTACATGCCGCCGACCTGGGGAATCGTCTGGTGGGACTCGTCGACGAAGACGACGAAGTCGTCGGGGAAGTAGTCGATCAGCGTGTGCGGCGGGCTGCCCTGCGGGCGGCCGTCGAGGATGCGCGAGTAGTTCTCGATCCCGGACGTGAAGCCGAGCTCCTTCAGCATCTCGATGTCGTAGGCGGTGCGCTGGCGCAACCGGTGCGCCTCGAGTTGCTTGCCCTCGGCCTCCAGCTCGGCGGTGCGCGAGCTCAGCTCGGCGCGGATTTCCTCTACCGCCCGCTCCAGCGTCTCGTCCCTGGTCACGTAGTGGGAGGCGGGCCAGACCGAGACGTGGTCGATCGTGTCGAGGATCTCCCCCGTCAGCGGGTCGAAGTGCTGGATGCCCTCGATCTCGTCGCCGAAGAGCGCGATCCGGTAGGCCGACTCGGCGTAGGAGGGCATGATCTCCAGCACCTCGCCGCGCACCCGGAAGGAGCCGCGGTCGAGCACCGAGTCGTTGCGCTGGTACTGCATCTTGACCAGCTTGCGCAGCACCTCGTCGCGGTCGATCTCCTCGCCGACCTTGAAGAGCTGCATCTTCTCGTTGTAGACCTGCGGCGAGCCGATCCCGTAGATGCAGGAGACGGAGGCGACGATGATCGTGTCGCGGCGGGCGAAGAGCGCCGCCGTGGCGGCATGGCGCAGGCGGTCGATCTCGTCGTTGATCGAGGAGTCCTTCTCGATGTAGAGGTCCTGGGCGGGGACGTAGGCCTCCGGCTGGTAGTAGTCGTAGTAGGAGACGAAGTACTCGACCGCGTTATCGGGGAAGAACTCGCGGAACTCGTTGCAGAGCTGCGCCGCCAGCGTCTTGTTGTGGGCGATCACCAGCGAGGGCCGCTGCACCGCCGCGATCGTGCCCGCCATCGTGAAGGTCTTGCCGGTGCCGGTGGCGCCGAGCAGGGTCTGGAAGCGCTCGCCGCCCTCCAGCCCCTCGGCCAGGCCGGCGATCGCCTGCGGCTGGTCGGCCGTCGGCGTGTAGGCCGGGTTGAGCGCGAACTCGGGCACGCGACGACGATAGCGCCAGCCAGCCAGCCCCGAGCCCGAACTGCATCGACTTCTACCCCCAGCCGGGGTAGAAGTCGATGCAGTTCGGGGGGGTGGAGGACGGGGGGAGGGAAAGCCTGGAAGACTGCCGGCCGATGAGCCGCTCGCAAAAGGCCCTCGCCGGCTTCTTCGCCTTCGCCGGGACGATGCACTTCGTCATCCCGCGCAGCTACGAGGCGATCGTCCCTCCCTCGCTGCCCAAGCGAGAGGCGGTCGCGGTGAGCGGGATCGCGGAGATCGTCGGCGGCGCCGCGGTGCTGGCCCGCCCGTCGCGGCGCTTCGCCCGCTGGTGGCTGCTGGCGCTGCTCGTCGCCGTCTTCCCGGCCAACGTCCATATGGCGGTCCATCCGGAGCGCGTCGAGGGCATCGAGCGGGTGCCGCGCTGGGCGCTCTGGGCGCGGCTGCCGCTGCAGCCGCTGGCGATGCTCTGGGTCTGGCACGCAACCCGCGACTGATTCGTATATAAACGTGCGGTTTTGTCTGTAGGTGTTTTGACTGTAGCGCTTCTGTCGTCGCAGACAGAGAATCGCCCGCATGAAACCACGTGAACGTTTCGCCGTAAACCTGCGCAAGGCGCGCAAGAAGAAGGGCATCTCGCAAGAGGAGCTCGGCTTCCGCTGCGATCTGCACCGCACCGAGATCTCACTGCTCGAGCGGGGCGGCCGCGAGCCGCGGCTGGGCACGCTCGTCAAGCTCGCCAGCTCGCTCGACACGACGCCCGAACAGCTCTGCGAAGGCATCGCCTGGAATCCCGGCAGGCGGACCTTCCGCTACAGGAAGTAGCCCCCGGCCGGGAAGAGAGGCCAGCGCGGCGCTCAGAAGAGGAATTCTTCGAGCAGGTCCTGGGCGGGGCCGAGGAAGCCCTGGGCGCCGTCGAGCAGGGCGCGGGCGTCCTCGATCAGCTCGATCGCCTGGTCGAGCGGGATGTCCTCGATCGTCTCGCGCAGCGGCGTGCCGAGCAGCGGGCTGAGCGCGCCCGCGTCTTCGGCGTCGTCGATGGCGCGCAGCAGGCCGGCGCGGATCGCCCGGGCGAGCCGGGCGTCGCCGATCCGGTAGCGCTCCATGAAGCGCTGGCGCGTCTCCGGCGTGGCCAGGGCGCGGGCCAGCGTCTCGCGGCTGACACCGAGCTGGCAGGCGGCCCCGTCGAGGGCGGAGAGCGAGAACCGTTCGGCGATCCGGTCGAGGCCTTCGGGGTCGCCCCAGGGCCGGTCCTGGCAGGGGTCCTGCGTGCGCGCCGGCGCGTAGGAGGCGCCACCCGCGGCCAGGTAGGCGCCGGCCAGGACAGAGGCCGCGGCGATCGCCGCGACGACGAGCATCGTCCCTCTCGACTCCGCGCTCACAGGTCCACCCTACGCGCCAGGCCGATCGGGACCAGGGAGAGCAGGCCAAGCAGGGCGGCGAGGCCGAACGAGGGGCTGAAGGCGTGCGTGGCGCCGCGGTTGAGCTGCTCCTGGAGCTCCTCGCGCAGGTTCTCGACCGCGGCCCGGTCCTCGGCGCCCTCAGGGAGCGGCTCGAAGGCCGGCCCGATCGTCGGCACCCTGCCCTCCTCCCCCTCGAGGCGCTCCTCGATTCGCTGCGCCAGCTCGAGCTTGAGCAGCGGCGGCACGCGCGAGTCGAGGATCACCGCCGTGCCGGCCTCGATCGCGTCGCGGCGCTGCTCGGCGATGTCGGCGGTGAAGACGGGAGTGAGCGCCAGCAGGCCGACGACGACGCCGGCGTGCCGCGCCGAGATCGTCCAGCCGCCGTGGATCGCCTGCGGGGCGCGGCCGGCGAGCGCCGTCTCGGTCAGCGCCGAGAGGACCAGGGCGAGGCCGATCCCGACCATGACCTGCGGCGGCAGGGTCAGCGCCACCTCCGCCCTGGGCAGCAGCGCCAGCCCGCCGAGACCGCCGGAGACGAGGATCGCGCCGGCCGCGGCGCGCGCCCTGGCGCTCGGCACGGAGCCGCCGAAGCGGCCGCCGAGGACCGCCGCCGCGGGCATCGCCGTGACCACGATCGCCGCCGCGATCGGCGTCAGGCGCCAACCCTCGATCAGCAGCAGCACGAGCAGGAAGAGGGCGGCGGCGATCGCCGCCGAGATCATCGCCAGGGCCAGGTTGGCCAGCAGGTGCGGGCGGCCCGGGCGGCGCAGCTCGGCGGCGAGGATGCCGGTCGCCGCCTCGTGACGGGCGACGGCGAGGATCGGCACGCCGGCGGCGAGCGCCACCGGCACCTGGACCAGGAAGATCGCCTGCCAGGAGACGAGCTCGGTGAGCAGGCCGCCGACCGCCGGCCCGAGCGCCGCCCCGGTCGCCCCGGCCGCGGCCCAGAGCCCGGCGGCGCGCCGCTCCGAGCCCACCGTCGCCGGCAGCAGCTCCAGCACCGCGGTGACCGCGGCCGCGCCGCCCAGCGCCTGCACGCAGCGGGCGGCGATCAGCGTGTTCAGCTCGGCGGCCAGCCCGCAGGCGGCGCTGGCCCCGGCGAAGACGGCGAGGCCGACGGCGGCGACGCGCCCCGGGCCGACCCGGCGCGCCAGGTGGGCGGCCGGGACCGCGGCCAGCGCCAGCACGAGGTTGAAGGAGACGAGCACCCAGGTGACGCCGGCGACGCTGGTGTCCAGCTCGCGGTAGATCTGGGGCAGGGCGAGGACGACGATCGAGGAGTCGGCCAGGACGAGCGCGACGGCGAGCGCCAGCGCGGCGACGCGGGGCCTTGGCGCCGCGGCGGTCAATAGCCCAGCTCCGTCGCGTACTCGGCGCGGTACTCGCCCTGCTTGTCGAGCACCTCTTCGACGTAGGCGCGCGTTTCGGGGAACTCGATTCTCCCGACGCCCAGGCCGCTGCCCCCCCAGCCGTCGACGTGGGCGGGGCCGGCGTTGTAGGCGGCCAGGGCGGCCACCTCGTCGCCCTCGTAGCGCTCGAGCAGTTCGGCCAGCAGGAAGGTGCCGTAGCGGATGTTGATTTCCGGGTCGGCGAGGTCCGCGAACTCGAAGGTGGTGCCGCCGCTGTGGCGCTCGATGTCTCTGGCGGCGTCCCGCGTGATCTGCATCAGGCCGCGCGCCCCGGCGCTCGAGGTGCTGTCGACGAACTTCGACTCGGCGTAGATCACCGCCGCGATCAGCGCGGCGTCGACGTCCTTCTCCCGCGCCTGCTGGCGGATCACGTCGTCGTGGCGCAGCGGCAGGGTGAGCTCCTGGATCGCCCGGTCCAGCACGCCGGTGACGCTCAGCAGCGCGCCCGCGCCCAGGCCGACCGCGACGACCGTGCCGCCGAGCGCCAGGCGCCGCCGTCGCCGAGCCTTCCTCATCCGCCCAGCTTCGCGACCAGCGCGGACAGCCGCGCCTCGAGGTCCTCGACCGTGCCGTCGTTCTCGACCACGTGCTCGGCCCGGGCCGCCTTCTCCTCCTGGGCCAGCTGGCGCGCCTCGCGCTCGCCGACCAGGGCGTGGCCCCGCGCCTCGGCGCGGCGGCGGCGCACCGCCTCGGAGGCGATCACGGCGACCGTGGTGTCGAAGACCCCCTCCATCCCGGACTCGAAGAGGAGCGGCACCTCGACCGCGGCGAGCCTCGCGTCGGGAGGAAGCGAGGCGAGCCAGCCGCCGATCCGCTCGCCGACCAGAGGGTGGATCTGCGACTCGAGCCAGGCCAGCTCCTCGGGGTCGGCGAAGACGATCTCGCCGACCCGCTTGCGGTCGACGCGTCCCCGCGGGGCGACCTCCGCCCCCCAGCGCTCGCTCAGCCGCCCCAGCAGCGGCTCGGAGTCGAGCAGCTCGTGCACTACCGCGTCGCTGGAGATCGTCGCCGCGCCGAGCCGCTCGAAGGCGGCCAGCGCCTCGGACTTCCCGGCCGCGATCCCCCCGGTCAGCCCGATCGTCAGCGGCACGGCGAGCTAAGACTCGGGGGGCGCCTCGGCCGACTCGGCGTCAGCCGCATCCTCGGCCGGAGTCTCCTCATCCGCGGAGGCGACCTCATCCTCCTCGGCAGCCTCGGCCTCAGCCTCGACCCGATGGGGGCCCTCGCCGGCCTCCTCGGCGGTTGGGGCGCTTGCCTCGGCCTCTGGAGCCTCGCTGGCGTCGGCCTCCGCGGTCTCTTCCGCGGGTGGCGTGGGAGTCGGCTCCTCCCCCGCAGCTTGCGAGGACGAGGAGTCGTCCTCCGCGACAGGACCCGCGGCCGATTCCTCCGAATCCTCAGCCGAGGCCCCGGCAACCCCCCCGTTCGCTTCCTGGATCTGCTCGCCCAGGTCGCCCATCGCCATCTTGCCCTCGGCGACCTGCTTGATGCTGAGCGAGAGCCGGCGGCGCTCCTCGTCGATCTCGAGGATCTTGACGTTGAGCTTGCTGCCCGGCTCGACCACCTCGCTGGGGCTCTCCACGTGGTGGTCGGCCAGCTCGGAGATGTGGACGAGCCCCTCCACCCCGGGCAGGATCTCGACGAAGGCGCCGAAGGCGACCACCTTGGTCACCTCGCCCTCGAGCACGTCGCCGGGCCGGTGGGCGCTGACCACGCGCTGCCACGGGTCCTCCTGGGTCTGCTTGAGGCCGAGCGAGATGCGCTGGCGGTCGCGGTCGATGTCGAGCACCTTGATCCGCACCGTGTCGCCGATCGCGACCACCTCGGAGGGGTGGTTGACGTGGCTCCAGGAAAGCTCGGAGATGTGGATCAACCCGTCGATCCCGTCGAGGTCGACGAAGGCGCCGAAGTCGACGATGTTGGAGATCTTGCCCTCGACGACCTGGCCCGCCTCGAGCCGGCCGAGGATCTGCTCGCGCACCTCCTTGCGCTCTTCCTCGAGCACGGCGCGGCGCGAGAGCACGACGTTGTTGCGGCTGCGGTTGAGCTCGATCACTTTGCACTCGAGCGTCTGCCCGGTGAACTCCTCGAGGTTGTGGACGCGGCGGATGTCGACCAGCGAGGCGGGCAGGAAGCCGCGCACGCCGAGGTCGAGGATGAGCCCCCCCTTGACGACCTCGATGACGTTGCCTTCGACCGGCTCGCCCGACTCGGCGGCGGCCTCGATGCGGCGCCAGGCCTTCTCGAAGCGGGCGCGCTTCTTGGAGAGCACGAGGCGGCCGTCGGAGTCTTCCTTGGTGAGGACCAGGGCGTCGACCTCCTCGCCCGGCTCGACCTCCTCGCCCGGGTCGACCGACTTGCGGATCGAGAGCTCGTGCGAGGGGATGACCCCCTCCGACTTGTAGCCGATGTCGAGCAGGACCTCGTCCTTGTCGATCCGCACCACCTTGCCCTTGACCACGTCCCCCTCCTCGAAGGAGACCATCGTCGCGGCGTAGTTGGGCACCACCTTGCCGTCGACTTCGACGAGAAGCCCGTTCGAGCCCTCCACGGGCGTACCGGCGGGAGCAGGATTCACGGTCGTATCGGTCACGGACACAGCGGAGGATCATTGCAGGTGGGTACGCTCTGCGTCGTGCCGATTCGAGCGACGAAGCGCGGCGAGGAGCGCACTCCGCTGGAGGGCAATCACGACGTGCTGATCTGCGGAGCGAGCTTCGCCGGGTTGGCCGTGGCGCGCGAGCTGGCCGGCTCGGGCGCCGACGTGCTGGTCCTCGACCGCTACGAGATCGGCGAGCGCCAGACGTCGGCCTGCGGCATCCCGACCGACTGGCTGCGCGCCCTGGGCCTGATGGAGGCCGAGCAGCAGCGCTTCGACTCGCTGCTCATGCACACCCCGCACGGGGACTCCCGCTTCCCCCTCCCCTTCACCTTCTCCACCTTCGACTACCGCACCCTCTGCGAGCTGCTCTGGCGCGATTGCGACGCGAGCTTCGAGACGGCGAAGATCGACGGCCGACGGGCCGATACGTCAAGTCAGCCTCGCCGTATCGGCCCGTCGGCGAGGGGCGGGATGGTGGGGGTGGATACCGACCGCGGTGTTGTCTGGGCGCCGCTCGTCGTCGACGCGCTCGGCTGGCGCCGCGTGCTTGCCCGAGGCGGCTACCAGCCGCCCGACGCGCCGCTCTCGCGCGGGCTCGAGGTCCACCCCGGCGGCAGGGGGACGGACCTGGAGATCTGGATCGACCGGCGCTACGTGCCGGCCGGCTACGGCTGGTCCTTCCCCGCCGACGGGGAGCTGCGCATCGGCGTCGGCTCCTTCGACCCGCGCTTCCACGTGCGCGAGACGACCGAGCTTTTGGCCGAGGACCTCGGCGCCGACCGGGTCCGCTACCAGGGCAACTGGATCCCCCACAAGCTGCGCCGGGCCACCGAGGACGGCGTCTTCTTCGCTGGCGACTCGGCCGGGCACTGCCTGCCGCTCAGCGCCGAGGGGATCCGCACCGCGCTCTACTTCGGCATCGCCCTGGGGCGGGAGCTGCGCGGCGTGGTCGAGGGCTGGCAGAGCCGCGAGAGCGCCGCCGCCCGCTACGCCGAGTTCAGCGACTCGCACGAGTGGAAGTTCGGCTGGATGCTGCGCGCGCAGCGGCTGGTGCCGAGGATCCCGCCGCGCGTCCTCGGGCCGCTGCTCCGCCTGCTCGGCAACCGCCGCTTCATCCACTGGTCCTTCGGCCACTACCTGCGCATAGCGCCGCCGGAGTTCGCCGCCGGCTCAGCGCACGACGAGCGCCGTGCCGAGCAGCAGCAGGAGCACGCCGAGGACGCGCTCGGGGCTGAGCGGGACCTCGTCGAGGCCGAATAGGCCCAGCCGGTCGATCGCCACCGAGGCGGCGAGCTGGCCGGTGATCGTCGCCGCCGCCACCCCGCCGGCGCCGATGGCGCTGACCGCGATCAACGCGTTGGCGACGTAGACCGCCCCCAGCAGGCCACCGAGCAGGTAGTACCAGCTGACGTCGAAGGTCGCGCCGAGCCCCGCCGCCTTGCCACTGAGCACGACGATCGCCGCCAGCGCGACCGTGCCGACGAGGAAGGAGACCAGCGCCGCCGGCAGGCTCCCCGTCGCCTTGCCCAGCCCGGCGTTGATCGGCGCCTGCAGCGCGATCAGCCCGCCCGCGGTCGCGGTGAGGATGACGGCGAGCCCCCGATCCATGCCCGCCGTCATATCAGCCGAGCGCGGCCCGGGCGTGCCGGTCCTCCCCGCCTGGGACGTTGGGATGCGCTCGCTACGCTGGGACGATGAAGGTGGGCGAGCGGGGGCGGGGCGGCGTGATCTTCGCCGCTGCGGGGTGTTACGTGGAAGATGCCTCCGCCCGCTGAGGGAATCGCCGCCCGCCTGGTGCTCGGCCCGGCGCTGCGCGCCCAGCCCGACCGGCGCCTCGTCGCGCTCGTCCGCGAGGGGTACGAGAGCGCCTTCGGCGAGATCGTGCGCCGCTACGGCGGGCAGCTGACCCGCTACGCGGCGGCGATCGTCGGCTCGCGCGGCGAGGACGTGACGCAGGACGCCTTCGCCAAGGCCCTGCTCGCCCTGAAGCGCGACGGGGCCGAGATCGAGCTGCGGCCCTGGCTGTTCCGGATCGTCCGCAACACGGCCCTCAACGATCTGCGCGACAACCCGGCCCCGCCCGAGGCGCTGGCCGAGGCGATCGCCGGCGGGCGCGACCCGGCCGAGGAGGCCGAGCGCCGCGAGGAGCTGGCAGAGCTGATCCGGCAGCTGCGGGCGCTCCCCGAGCCGCAGCGGGCGGCGATCGTGATGCGCGAGCTGGAAGGGCTGGGCCACGCGGAGATCGCCGCCGCCCTGGGCCTCAGCGGCGGCGCCGCGCGACAGGCGATCCACCGGGCCCGGCAGGCGCTGCGCGACGGCCTCGGCCTGCTGCTGCCGCTGCCGCTCCTGCGAGCGTTGATCGAGCATGGCGGCGAAGTCGCCGCGGCGGGCGCGGGCGCGGGGGGCGCGACGGTTGCCGCCGGTGCGGGCGGCGCGGGCGTCGCGCTCAAGGCCGGCGTGGTGACGGCGGTCCTCGCCGGCTCGGTCGGCACCGGCATCGCCGTGCGCGAGAGCCGCGACCGGAGCGAGGAGCCGGCCGCGGCGGGCGCGACCCAGGCGATCGGCGCGGCGGCGGCCGAGCGAGCGGCCGGACAGCCCGTGGCCGGCGGCGGCTCGGTCGCGGCGGCGGAGGCGGCCCGCGACGGCGGGCGCCAGGACCGGGGCGAGGGCCCGCGCCGCGACGGCGGGACGGCGGGAGGCGGGCACGCCCGGGATCGCTCCGCGGGTCGCCACGATCGGGGACCGCGACCTCGAGGAGGTCCCCGGACAGGCCATCCGGGCGGGGGCCGCCAGGACGGCAAGCGTGCGCCCGGCGGCGGCCCCGAGCGCGAGCGCGGGCCGCGCCCGAAGGGCGGCCGGCAGCTTCTCGACGATGCGGGGCCGGAGCGCCACGCCCCCGCCGGCAGCGGCCGGCACGGGGGCTCCGGCGGTGCCGGCGGCGCGCAGGAGCCGCGCCAGCCGGGCGGCGGCGATCCGCCGCCGGAGATCGAAGGCGACGGTATCGGCGCCGGGGGCGGCGCGCCGCCCCCCAGCCCGCCGCCACCGCCGCCCGAGAACGGCGCGAACAGCGGCGGCGGCGAGCGCCCGCAGCGCTGACCGAGCCGGCGCGGGACCTCCACCACCGCGTGCGGTCGTATACCGCGTGCGGTCGTATTTGTCCCCGGTATCCGGGGACAAATACGACCGCACCGCACCTTCCGACCGCACCGCGCCTTCGCGCGCCTTCGCGCGCGCCTTCGTGATCTTCGCGCCGCGCTCGGGTTGAAGCGGCGAAGGTGCCTTTCACTCGACCACGGAGGACAGAGAGATGAATCGACCGCATCGCAATAGGGCGCGGCTTGGCGGGGCGTTGCTTGCGGTGACGGCGGCGCTCGCGCTGCTGGCGCTGCCCGGCCTGGCGACCGGACACGGCCGCCACCACCATCACGACCACGGCGACGCCGGCACGGTCCAGTCGTTCGACCGCGAATCCGGCCTGCTCACGATCGACCTCGCCGACGGGGGCTCGGTCAGCGGCCTGGTGGTGCGGCGCACTCGAATCCGCTGCGACCGCGGCATTCGCCACGGGCGGCGCGGCCTGCGTGGGCAGCGGCGTGGGCGCCGCGCCAAGCTCTCGCGCCGCGGCGATCGAGGCGAGCAGCCCCGCGGGGCCGCCGGCGAGGCAGCTCCCGATCCGGGCCGCACCCACGGAGAGGACGCGCCGGGGCACGACGGCACCGCCCCGGGCCGCAGCGAGCATCCCGGCCGGGGAGCCGACCGCTCGCGGCGTTGCAACGCGGGCGACCTCGTGCCCGGCGCGAAGGTGAAGCTCGCCGAGCTGGTGCTGACCGACGGCAAGGCCTACTTCAGGCTCGTCGGCCTCCACAAGCAGCCGCCCAGCGGCCAGGAGAAGCCGCGGGAGGGCGGCGAGTAGACGAGGTCCCGGGGCGTCACTTGGCGTCGAGCCAGTCGCGGCCGACGCCGACGTCGACCTCGAGCGGCGGGTCGAGCCGGTAGGCGGCGCACATCTCGCGCCGCACCAGCTCGACCGCGCCGTCCATCTCCCCCGGGGGGCCCTCGAAGAGCAGCTCGTCGTGGATCTGCAGGACCAACCGCGTGCGCAGGCTCGCCCCGCCGAGCGCTCGCTGGCAGCGCACCATCGCCACCTTGATGATGTCGGCCGCGGTGCCCTGGATCACCGTGTTGACGGCGAGCCGCTCGCCCAACCGGCGCGTGTTGGGGTTGCCCGAGCGCAGCTCGGGGATCGTTCGCCGGCGGCCCATCAGCGTCGTCACGTAACCCTCCTCCTGGGCCCGCTCGACGACCTCCTCGCGGAAGGCGCGCACGGCCGGGAAGCGCTCCAGGTAGCGGGCGACGAACTCCTCTCCCTCCTTGCGCGGGATGTTGAGCCGATCGGCGAGGCCGAACCCGGTCAGCCCGTAGACGATGCCGAAATTGACCATCTTCGCCTTCGAGCGCTGGCCGACGTCGACCTCCTCGCGCGAGATGTCGAAGACCTCGGCGGCGGTCGCCGCGTGCACGTCTTCGCCGGCTTCGAAGATCTCCTTCAGCACCGCCTCCTCGGCGACGTGGGCGAGCACGCGCAGCTCGACCTGGCTGTAGTCGGCGGAGAGCAGCCGGGCGCCGCGCTCGGCGACGAAGCAGGCCCGCACCGGACGGCCGATCTCGGTGCGGATCGGGATGTTCTGCAGGTTCGGGTTGGTGCTGGAGAGGCGACCGGTGGTCGTCGCCGCCTGGTTGAAGGTGGTGTGGACGCGGCCCGTCTCGGCGTCGATCAGATCGGGCAGCGAGTCGAGGTAGGTGTTCTTCAGCTTGGTCAGCTCGCGCCAGTGCTCGATCTTCTCGACGACCGGGTGCTCGTCGCGGATCTGGGCGAGCACCCGGGCGTCGGTCGAGTAGCCCGTCTTGCCGCGCCGCTTGCGGGTCAGGCTTAGCTCCTCGAAGAGGACGCGCCCCACCTGCTGCGGCGAGCCGATCGTGAACTCCTCGCCGGCGAGCTCGAAGATCTCCCCCTCCAGGGTGGCGATGCGCTCGCCGAAGCCAGCCCCGACCTCGGCGAGGCGCTCGGCGTCGAGCTTCAGCCCCTCGCGCTCCATCGCGGCGAGGACGTCGACGAGGGGCAGCTCGATCTCGTGCAGGAGCTGGGCCAGGCCGAGCTCCTCGACGCGGGCGTGCTGGAGCTCGGCGAGGGCGGCGACGAGGCGCGCCTCTTCGGCCGGGTCGAGAGCCGCCTCGCCCTCGCCCTCCAGCGAGAGCTGGCCGTCCTCGCCGCCGCCCGCCCCCGCCGGCTCGGCACCCGCGGCGGCGATGCCGATGCCGGCGTCGGCGGCCAGCTCGGCCAGCTGGTAGGTGCGGCGCTGCGGCTCGAGCAGGTAGGCGGCCAGCATCGTGTCGTGCTCCAGCTCCAGCTCGACCCCCGCGCGCGCGGCGGCGGCGAGCAGCCCGTGCCGCCCTCCCCCCAGCGACTTCACGTCGTGGGCGACCAGCGGCCGTCCCGCGATCGCCGCCGCCAGCTCGTCGAGCCTCGCCGAGCCGGCGAGCAGTCGCTCGCCGGCGGCGGCGGCCCAGCGCTCGCCGTCGATCGCCAGGGCCAGGGCGCCCTCGCCGCCGCCGAGATCGGCGACCGTCGCCTCCTCCGCCGCCGCCTCGAGCTCGGTTCGCACGCTGCGCCCCGGCACCGCGTCGCCCTCCGGCAACGCTTCCTCGAGCCGCTCCATAACCGCCCGCAGCTCGAACTCGCGCATGAACTCGCGCAGGGCGCCGCGGTCGGGCTCCGAGCCGATCGCCCCCGCCAGGTCGACGCCGGTCTCGACCTCGTCCTGCAGCGTCGCCAACCGCTTCGACATGCGCGCGTCCTCGGCGTGCTCGACCAGGTTCTGCTTGCGCTTGGCGCCGGAGATCTCCTCGACGCGCGCCAGCACCTCCTCCAGCGAGCCGAAGCGCTGCAACAGCTGCGAGGCCGTCTTCTCGCCGATCCCGGGGACGCCGGGGATGTTGTCGGAGGTGTCGCCGCGCAGCCCCATCAGGTCGGTGATCAGCCGCGGCGGCACGCCGTAGCGCTCCTCCACGGCGGCGGCGTCGTAGACCTTGGTCTCGGTGATCCCGCGCGAGGTGCTCATCACCCGCACCCCCTCGCCGACCAGCTGGTAGGCATCGCGGTCGCCGGTGACGACCATCACCGGGATGCCCTCCTCGCGCGCCTGGCGAGCCAGCGAGGCGATCACGTCGTCGGCCTCGTAACCCTCGACCCTGACGTTCGCGTAACCGAAGGCCTCGACCAGCGGCATCAGGTGCGGCCACTGCTCGCGCAGCAGGTCCGGCCGCGGCTTGCGCTGCGCCTTGTACTCCTCGTAGACGACCTCGCGCCCCGACATCCCCGCGTCCCAGGCGACCACCACCCCGGCCGGCGCGTGCTCGTCGATGATCTTGACCAGCATCGAGGCAAGCCCGTAGACCGCGTTGGTCGGCCGCCCGTCGCTGGTCGCGATCGACTCCGGCAGCGCGAAGAAGGCCCGGTAGGCCAGCGAGTTCCCGTCGATCAGGAAGAGCTCGTGCGCGTCCTCGGCCATCGCCGCCAACTCTATGGCGCGAGTGCGTTGCCGACCGCCGCCGTGACGCGCCCGGGCTCATGCGCCGCATCGAGGTTGTCTTCTTTTGCGTCCATATGACGCATAAGGGGACAAGAGCCCTGGGTTCCCCCCCTGCGAGGGCTACTTGGGCGGAAGCGAGACGGCGGGAACGCCGTGGATCGACCCCAGGCCCGGCACGAAGCGGCCGACGCGGGTGGCGTACTCGGCGTAGGCGCTGCCGTGCGTGCGCAGCAGGTGGGGCTCCTCGACCAATCGAACCTGCAGCTCGATCGAGGCGACCAGGCAGGCGAAGGCGGCGAGCGCGAGCGGGCTGGGCACGATCAGGACGAGGCCCAGCACCGTCGGCATCATCGCGCTGTAGATCGGGTTGCGGACGAGGCGGAAGGGCCCGCCGGTGACCAGCTCGGTGCGTTCCTCGGGGTCGACGCCGATCCGCCAGGCGTCGCCCATCGCCAGCTGGGCGGCGAAGGTGAGGGCGATCCCGGTGACGGTGAGGAGGAGGCCGAGCGCGTTGCCGACGGGCCCGTCGAGCGCCGGCACCGGCTCGAGCGCACCGGTCAGCGCCAGCAGCGGCGCGAGGGCGCCGCCCACCAGGGCGACGAAGAAGAAGACGCCGGCGAGGCGCTCGAGCGGCGGCGCGCCGGCCGGCAGGCCCTTCACCCCCGTCGAGCCGGTGCGGCGCAGCTGCACCGCGACGCGCACCCCGAAGGTGATGACGAGCAGCACGCAGTAGAGGGCAAGCGCCAGCGCAGCCATGCGCCGACGATCATAGGGCGCGCGCAGGCACGGTGTCCGAATCTGATTCGATAGCCGCCATGGCCGTAAGCGCCCAGTACAGCGTCACGATCCGGGTCGAGCTCGACGCGCGGCAGGAGCCGCTCGGCAAGCTGACCGCGGAGATCGCCGAGGCGGGGGGGCAGCTGCAGGGCGTCGACCTCGTGCCGGGCGCCGGCGGCGAGGGCAAGCGGGTGCGCGAGTTCACGATCGACGCCCAGGACCGCGAGCACTGGGAGCGCATCCTGCGCGGCATCGGCTCCACCCGCGGCGCCAGGGTGCTCGACTACGTCGACCGCACGATGCAGATGCACCGCGGCGGCAAGGTCTCGGTCGAGAACAAGTACCCGCTGAAGACGCGCGACGACCTCTCGATGGCCTACACGCCGGGCGTCGCCCGCGTCTGCGAGGACATCCACGCCGACCGTGCCAAGGCCTTCGAGTACACGATCAAGAAGAACACCGTGGCGGTCGTCTCCGACGGCAGCGCCGTGCTCGGGCTCGGCAACATCGGCCCCGAGGCGGCGATGCCGGTGATGGAGGGCAAGGCGATGCTGTTCAAGGAGTTCGCCCAGGTGGACGCCTTCCCGATCTGCCTCGACACCCAGGACCCCGACGAGATCGTCAAGGCGGTGGAGCTGATCGCCCCCACCTTCGGCGGCATCAACCTGGAGGACATCTCGGCACCGCGCTGCTTCGAGATCGAGGACCGGCTGAAGGACTCGCTCGACATCCCGGTCTTCCACGACGACCAGCACGGCACCGCGGTGGTGACGATGGCGGCGCTCTTCAACGCGCTGAAGATCGTCGGCAAGCCGATCGAGGAGCTGCGCGTCCTGGTGGTAGGACTCGGCGCCGCCGGGGTAGCGGTGACGAAGATGATGCTCGCCTCCGGCGTCACCCACGTGGTCGGCTGCGACCGCCAGGGCGCCCTCTCGACCGAGCGCTCCGACTACGCCTCGGGCGGGATGAGCGGCATCAAGCGCTGGTACGCCGAGCACTCCAACCCCGACAGGCTGAGCGGCCAGCCCGACGAGGCGATCGAGGGCATGGACCTCTTCGTCGGCCTCTCCGGCCCCGGCACGATCGAGCCCGCCTCGCTGGCGAAGATGAACGACGACGCGATCGTCTTCGCGATGGCCAACCCCAACCCCGAGGTGATGCCCGAGGACGCCGCCCCCCACGTGCGGATCATGGCCACCGGGCGCTCCGACTACCCCAACCAGATCAACAACGTGCTCTGCTTCCCCGGCATCTTCCGCGGCGCCCTCGACGCCGGCGCGCCGCGGATCACCGAGGAGATGAAGCTGGCCGCCGCGCACGGGATCGCCGCGGTCGTCGCCGAGGAGGACCTCTCCGAGGACTACATCATCCCCAGCGTCTTCGACCGCGACGTGGCGCCCAAGGTGGCCGCCGCGGTGGTCGAGGAGGCCAAGCGCGAGGGCATCGCCCGCTTCAACGAGGAGACGGGCACCTTCTCCACGGTCGAGGTGACCTAGTGGTCCATCCTGTAAGTCCCGCACCTGATCTGGCGGCTGCAAACCTTCGCCCGCCTTTGTCCTCGGTCGGCCGAATAGTGCCCACTATTCGGCCTCCCTGCGTCCGC
>Ga0299914_10000674_pt1 | contig 21080 bp, 17 predicted proteins | sample RVTome_10_FD_201361 | JGI IMG/M metagenome (GOLD analysis project Ga0299914, IMG submission 201361) | Soil microbial communities from uranium-contaminated site in the Upper Colorado River Basin, Wyoming, United States - RVT153D57 (version 2) ...
GGCCTCGAGACGCTCTGTGGATATGGGCTTACCGGTCACTTTACATACTCCATACGTACGGTTCGTGATACGTTCAAGGGCACGATCGAGGTATCCCACGTATTTTTGTTGGCGCGCAATCATCAGGTAGAGTTTCTCTCGCTCCATGGCGTCGGTGCCGGCGTCAGCCATGTGAAAGCTGTACGCCGTGTCGTTCTCAGCCTGCTCGCGAGCATCCTCCAATTGAGACCGCATCCGCTCTATATCGTCTATTGCCTCCTGGCGGCGTTCGAGCAGAAGCCCGTGAAAGTGTGCAAAGTCTTCGTCTGAGAACCACGTATTTTTTCCCGCCTCACCTTGTGGAGAAACTCCCTCGGTGCCTTCCGCAGTTGCATCCGAGTGTATCGGCACCGAGACAAGTCCCGACTCGATTCGATCTGATTTCTTGTTGGCCATGGGAGAATGTATGGGGATTTAAATCGCTACAAACTATACTGCCCGCTGCAGCGTCTGCACCGGGCATTCAATGCGAATCTGAGGAGTTCGAACGTCGAACCGCAACTTCGATTCTTTCGTCGCCGACGTCGAAAGATTCGACGAACTCCCCTGCCGGCTGATCGGCTTCTTCCAACTCCAGAGCTAGCGTCTCGTTCCGAATCCAAGGCCCGAATTCCTCAAGTGCGCCCACCAGGCCTCCCGTCGCTCGGTACTGAATGAATATGCGATCGGTAACCTCGAAGTTTGCCGATTTTCGCATGTTTTGAACACGATTGACGATTTCGCGGGCGAAGCCTTCCGTGCGCAGCTCGTCCGTCACCGTTACGTCCAGTGCCACAGTGACCGAATCCTCCTGATCTACCAACCAACCTTCAATGCCCTCACTCGCGATCTCCAGGTCATCAGGGCCCAGTGCAACCGCATGGCCGTTCACCTGGAGCTCGATCGTCCCCTGACGCATATATTCTTTGATCTCCTGCTCACTTAACTCACGAACAGCCTGATTTACGGCCTTCATAAGTTTCCCCAGGCGGCTTCCCAAGCGCTTGAAGTTCGGCTTTGCCGTTTGCGTGACGATGCCGCTCGATGTGGAGATATATTCGATGTCCTTCACATTGACTTCGTCCATCACGATCCCACGCACCCTTTCGACGTCGTCTTCGTTCACGCCTGCGCCGGTGACCACCATGATTCGTGGAAGAGGCTGGCGCACGTTGATTCCGCTTCGATTGCGGAGAGAGAGGACCACGGACGTGATCGTACGTGCCAATCCCATGCGCCGCTCAAGATCTAAATCGACTCCCCTGGCATCTTCGACTGGGAAATCGGTCAAGTGGACTGATTTTGCGCTTTCGAGGCGTGTCGATGTATTCAGCGCCCTATACAGCCACTCGCCGAAAAAGGGCGCGATCGGACTCATTAGCTTCGCAACGACTACGAGAGACTCGTATACGGTCTGATACGCCGCTTCTTTATCGGTATCGTTGTCCGCCTCTTTCCAGAATCGCCGCCGAGAACGGCGCACGTACCAATTTGAAAGTTCTTCAGCGAAGTTTTCGACCTGTCGCGCCGCTTTCGTTGGATTGTATTCGTCAAACGCAGCATCGACGTTGCGAATGGTGGAATTGAGGCGGCTGATGATCCAGCGGTCGAGCTCCGGCCGATCAGCGACGGGGATCCGGTCTCGCTGGTATGCGAATCCGTCGATATTAGCATACGTAGCGAAGAATAGATATACGTTCTCGAGCGTGTTGAAGAACTTACGGAGCGTGTCCACCATCCCGCGTTCGGAAAACTTCGTGTCTTCCCACGGCGACGTGTTGCTCATCATGTACCAGCGAACGACATCCGCTCCGAAAGACTCTATCGTCTCGAACGGGTCGACGGCGTTCCCCTTGGATTTCGACATCTTTTCCCCGTCTTCCGCGAGGATGAGGCCGTTTACCACGACATTCTTGTAGGCGACACTGTCCATGACCAGGGCCGCTATGGCATGCAGGGTGTAGAACCAGCCGCGCGTCTGGTCGACGCCTTCCGCGATGAAATCAGCGGGAAACGTCTGCTTGAACTTATCCGCGTTTTCGAATGGATAGTGCCACTGGGCGAACGGCATGGCCCCAGAGTCGAACCAAACATCGATCAGGTCGGGTACGCGACGCATCGTTCCGCCATCTGGAGCGGGCCAGGTCAGGCTATCGACGAAGGGCCGGTGCAGGTCAATTTCGGCGTCGTCGGAGGGCAACTGCCCAGCGGCCTTTTCACGAAGTTCCGAAATGGAGCCTATTACCTCGATGTACTCCGAGTCGGGGGCATCGGACTGCCAGATTGGAAGCGGGGTACCCCAGTACCGCCGGCGGCTCAAAGCCCAGTCGACATTGTTTTTTAGCCACTCACCGAAACGTCCCGATCCCATCGACTCCGGCTGCCAATTGATGGTCTCATTTAGCTCGATCATCCGATCCTTTAATTTCGTGGTGCGGATGAACCAGCTGTCAACGGGATAGCTAATCAGTGGAGTGCCTTTGCGCCAATCGTGAGGATAATTGTGAAGGAACGTCTCATGTTTGTAGACGAGGCCCCTCTGTTTCAGGTCCTGGGTGATCGGCTTGTCAGCATCCTTGAACCACATACCGGCTACAAGATCGATCTCGTCAGAGAACGTCCCTTCGGCCGTCACAGGGTTTAGCAAGGGCAATTTCTCCCGCAGACCGACGTCGTAATCATCAGCACCAAATGCGGGCGCGATATGGACGACGCCGGTACCCTCCTCTGTCGATACAAAGTCGCCTTCGACGACGCGCCAGGCGTCGGTCGTACCTTCCTCTCCAACGAAGTACCCGAATGAAGGGGCATATCTCGTTCCAATGAGCGTTCGACCCTTGAAGCGATCGAGAATGTCAACATTCGATTGATCGAGTACGTCCAACCGTGCTTCGGCCAGGATCAGATACTCTTCCTTCTCATTGGTGCCATCGTGGCGGACCTTGACATAGTCAATATCGAGGCCTACCGCGAGTGCCGTATTCGAAATCAAGGTCCACGGCGTAGTCGTCCACGCCAGAAATGATGTCTTTTTCTGTGTTGGAATTTGGAACCGGACGTAAATACTCGGATCCTGGACCTCCTTGTAGCCCATACTCACTTCATGTGACGACAGTACGGTACCTGAGCCCGGGCTGTACCACTGTATCTTGTATCCTCGATAGAGCAGGCCTTTTTGATAGATCTGCTTTAGCAGCCACCACACCGATTCTATGTAGTTAGCCTGAAACGTGACGTAGGGATGCTCGAGATCAACCCAGTACCCCATCCGATCGGTGAGGTCGTCCCAGAGCTCTTTGTAGCGTAGGACGCTCGCCCGGCATTTCGCGTTGTAGCGAGCGATGCCGAATTCTTCGATCTGATGCCGACCTTCTAGCCCAAGCTCCTTCTCCACTTCGATTTCGACGGGGAGGCCATGTGTATCCCAGCCGCCTTTTCGTTCGACGTGAAAGCCGCTCATGGTCTTATATCGGCAGAAAATATCCTTGATCGAGCGGCCCATCACGTGATGGATTCCCGGACGACCGTTGGCAGTCGGAGGCCCCTCGTAGAACGAGAATGTCGGCTTCCCCTGACGCATCTCGATACTCTTCTCGAATATTCGGTTCTTCTTCCACCAGAGTAGGATTTCCTTCTCTAGCTGGGTGTGATTGAACCGCTTAACTTCCTTAAAGGCAGCCATTTATTCTCTAATACCGGACTATTGCCGAGTCGGATATGATGGGAGAAACGAAGTACGGTGGGCAGTGACGCTTGTTCGAGCTCGGACTACTCTATACCCAGGTCGAAGCGCCGTCGGAGGACTTGGACGTAGACACCTACCTGATTTCGGATCTCGTACGTGTCTTCGTAGAAAGAGAGGTACAGCGCGGCATCGACATAGCCCGCGGGCTTCAGTTCCCGAAGCAATTCAAGTGCGGCGTTCGCCGCGGCGAGCGCTCTCTTGAGACAGGCGATATTACCTCCGATCATCTCCAACTCCAGACCCATCCCGTGGCCCTTCGCTACATTGGCGGGGATCTGGGTAATATGGGAGCAAAATTGGACGAGGGTACTGTCTTTCACGCGTCCAGGCAGCGAATTCGACCAGTTCAGTACCCGGACGGCCAGCTTCTGTGAGTCGACATACAAAGGGATGTTGCGGACGTTATGCAGCTCCTGGTCGCGCTCTTCGTGTTCGAGATAGGATTGCTCAGCTTCAAAGAAGAGAACGTCGTCATCCTCTTCGTCACTGTGGTGACCGGCAAGCATCCGCGGGAGAGCATCGTCCGGGCTGATTCCATTGCTGATCAGGAATTGACGCAACTCGTGCTCCCACGCTTTACGCCCCGGACTTCCTTCCTCGCCGGCGGGAGGATTATCGGTCATGAACCGAAAAAGCAGGCTCATATAGCGATCGAGCCGCCGGTCGTGTTCTTTCAAGAACGCCTCCCAGCGTTCTTCATCCCAAATCTCGCCGTCCATACGTTTAACCCGCCTTTCAGCGAACAGCTACTCCCACGCCGATCGCACGGACAACAGCCGTCATCAGCCGGGTCAAATCAGGTTCGGCCTTTTCTGCCGCTGCGAGGACTTCCGCAAGTGATATGGGCTCGAGTGAATCAGGAAAGCATTCGTCCGTGATCACCGAAATCGCCAATACTCGCATTTCCATATGCCGGGCAACAATAGTCTCGGGCACCGTGCTCATGCCTACCACATCTGCACCGATCATGCGAAGAAACCGGTACTCCGCCTTTGTTTCGAGATTGGGCCCTTCGACAGCCACATACACGCCCTGATGAAGCTTGATGCCGTCTCTAAGTGCCAGCTTTTCAGCCAAATCTCGCAGCTCGAGGTCGTACGGTTCACTCATGTCCGGGAATCGTGGACCCCATTCGTCAAAGTTAGGACCGACGAGCGGGTTGGATCCCTGGAAATTTATGTGATCGGAGAGCAACATCAGATCTCCTTTTCGATAGTTCGGATTCATCCCTCCCGCGGCGTTCGAGATGAGCAAATTGTCGATTCCGAGCGTGCCGAGGACGCGCACAGGAAATGTGACGTCGCGAGCTGAATATCCTTCGTAAAGATGAAAACGTCCTTGCAGCGCGACAACAGGCACTCCGCTGAGCTCGCCGACCAAACAGCGTCCATGATGCGATTCAACCGTCGAAATTGGGAAATGAGGTATGTTGTCGTACGGTATTGCCGCAGCCAGATCGATCTCATCAGCCAATTTGCCAAGCCCCGTTCCGAGAATGATCCCGATCTGAGGGCGCAGCCTTGTTGATTCGCCTATATGAGAGGCAGCCTCCTCAACCTGACTGCGGTAAGCCGCCGTGTCAAATAGATCTGATGTGTCCATTTTTTTCAAGATAGAATACCAACACGCGCCGGGGACGCAATGGCCTTCGCTGGATCGATAGTTCAGTCACTGGCGAGGTAATGTGACTGCGAAAACTCTTGCTGCTGATGTCCGTGCATCCAGTAACCGGGATGCTCCCCTAATCCAGTCCGCTTAAGATGCGTCGGATCTTCTCAATTTCTTCGGAGGAGGCTCGATTTCGAGTTCCCTTACCAGCATTTGCGTCTTCTAAATCATCAGCTTCGTCGGCGGGTGGCGATGTGTAGTCGGATGGGCGCGAAACCACAGTCCGGGTCGTCCATCCGCGGTTGCCAGTGGCCTCATCGCTAACGTCCTCCGAATCGATCTCGCCTTCGTTACGCCTCTCCTGGTCTGCTCCGTGAGCTCTGCTTGTGGGCTGCTCTTCCGGAATGCTCAAAAATTCATCGTCCGAGTCTCCTGTCGCCCCGCCTGCGTCGTGGGAATCTGATTCATCTGCGGGGAGAGTTTCAGCATTATCGGTTTCGACATCGGTTCGGCCGTACGTCACGCGCGGCGACGATTCTTCAGAGCCGGCCGTCGGCTGTTGAAATTCGCCCTCTACCTCGTCGATATCGACGTCCAAAGATGACATGGCATCCGCTGCTAAACGCTGCTGGGTACGCTCATCAGCCGGCAACAGCTTTATAAATCCTATGGGATCATCACCCTCAAACCGGGCTAGCAGCTCCATTTCCGACATCAGAAACGCACGGAGCCGCGCTACTATTTCGGAGCGCCGGCCGCTCAGCTTAGCAGCGTCACGCTTGATCTGGTGGCGGTCCTGTTCGGCATCACGGGTAATGTCTTCTGCGCGTTTCTGAGCGCTATCGAGGATTAGCCGCGCTTTTTCTTGCGCGTTTTGCAGAGCCTCTCTCGACGTTTCTCGTGCAGTCTGCAGCGCTTCTTGAAGGGCTTCTTCGACCTTCTCGTAATGCGCCATCTTGTTTTCGAGATCTCGAATCTTCTCGTCTCTGCGCCGGTTTTCATCGAGAAGGTCCTCCCACTGGCTTGACAGCATCTGTAGGAAGGCCAGCACTTCATCGGCGTCGTACCCCCTGAACGCCCGCGTGAATTCCTGTTTTCGAATGTCGAGTGGCGTCAGTCTCATAGTCAATCCGTTGGATCAGTGGCGAAGTGCATCAAACCAACTTGGAAGATAGCGTTTTATCCTATCCCGGTAGGGAATCCCTGAGAACGGCGTTTGTTCGAACGTGGTATGGATTTTGATCTTCGGCACCTCGGCGTGGTCGGCTTTACTCACGTGCCCCGAAAATCGCGCTGCCGATCCGAACGTGCGTTGAGCCCTCTTCTATCGCTACCTCAAAGTCACCGCTCATTCCCATCGAGAGGTGCCTCATTGTGACGCGTGGATTGCGGTTCGAGTCGTAGGTCTCAAATAGGTGGCGCAGTTGCCTGAACTCAGGGCGAACCTGATCGGGTTCATTGACAAACGACGCGACCGTCATCAGTCCGTCCACGCGTATATGTTCATAGCGAGCCAGATCGTCCAGAAACGAGTGAGTTTCTGAAGGAGCAACTCCGTACTTACTCTCCTCTTTAGAGACGTTCACCTGGACGAGGCAGGGAACAACTCGATCTTCCTGGCTCGCACGTTTGTCCAGCTCCTTCGCGAGACGGAGGCTATCGAGTGCATGGAAGAAATCGGCGTAATCGACGATTTCCTTGGCCTTGTTTCGCTGCAGATGGCCAATCATGTACCATGACACGGATCCGCCCCGAAGCAGCCCCGGTATTGCGCCGGCTTTCTCAACGAGTTCTTGCACCCGGTTCTCGGCCAGATGAGTAAGCCCGGCCTCAACGGCAGACCCGACTGTGCGAATCGGAAAGGTTTTGGTAACGCCGACGAGTGTTACGTCGTTTGAGGATCGTCCGCAGCGCCCGCAGGCTCGCTCGATGCGCTCGCGAACCACTTCCAGATGATGCTCTATGGTCAGGGGATCTACAATCATTGATGATATGGAGATACGGAACTCTAGACGTCTGCTCGTAGAGATTCGAGTGGTGGGCGGGAGTAGATGCCGCGGCTACTTATCATCCCGATTCCGACTGTAAGGCCTGGCACCACGACCAGAAGCGCCAGCATTGCGACGACATCGGGGTGAAACGCGGTCTCGAATAAGAAATACGAGAGCGCCCAAGCGCCGAAAACGGAAAGCATCAGGCCGGTCGCGGCTGCAAAGAAGCCCAGAAAAACATACTCCGTAATCATGATCTGCATGACCTGTCGCCTCGATGCGCCCAGAGTCTTTAGCAGAACACTCTCGCGGACACGCTCCATTCTGCTAACGACCACCGCGCCGACGAGAACGATGAGGCCCGTAATTATGCTGAAGGAGGCCATGAAGCGTACGATAAAGGAGATGCGTCCAAAGATGGCATCGAACGTGCTCAGCACCAACGTGAGGTCGATGGAGGATACCGATGGGTATGTGCGTACGATTTCGCGTTGGACGGTAGCCGCCTCTTCTGTGGTCTCCGTACGGCTCATGAGAACGAAGAACTGAGGCGCTTCTTCCAGCACGCCGTCAGGGAAGACGACAAAGAAGTTTGTGGCGATCCTTCGCCAATCTACGGCTCGCAGACTTCCGACGAGAGTTTTGACTGCTCGGCCTTGAACGTCGAACACGAGCGTGTCGCCGATCCCGACGTTGAGCTCTCCGGCAATATCCTCTTCCACCGAGATGGGAACGACCTCAGCCCCCTCCTCCACGCCGCCGACGAATTCACCCTCCACAACTTCTTCCGATTCGGTGAGGTAATTGCGGTAGGTCGACCGGTATTCTCGGCGATGGACCCATCTCACATCAACTGTCGAATCAGCCCTCAATTCTTCGATCGTTCGCCCGTTCACTTCGGAAAGTCGCATCGTAACGATTGGCACGCGATCGACGACGGGCAGTCCTTGAGCCTCGACGATGTTCGTCACTCCCTCAATCTCCGCTGGCTGTATGTCGAAAAAGACGATATTTGGTCGACCTTCTCCGCCGGCCACTTCGATCTGACTAAGAAGGGTAGCCTGAACGCCAAAGAGTGTCGCGATCAAGAATGTGCCCAACCCAAGCGACAACATCAACGTACTGGTTTGATTGTTCGGCCGAAATAGATTTGCAAGCCCCTGTCGCCATACGTAAGCCCAGGACGTTGGAAAGAAGCGCCTGGTGAGCCACATAATCCCGCGCGCAACGACGAGCAGCGCGACGAACACTACGCCCAGACCGACGGAATAGCCGAATCCATACAGAGGCTCCGGTGCATTAGCCACCGCAAACACCAGCATTCCAAGCGCGATAAAGCCGAGGACTGCCCACCAGGCGATGTCCTTCATGGGTGACTGAGCTTCAATTGCGGATCTCAGCGTCAGAAGTGGTGAAATTTTGCGAATCGCAACCAGGGGCAGCATCGCGAACAACACCGTGACGACTAATCCGATGATAATCCCCAGAAGTACCGACGGCCACGAAACAGCGAACGAAACCCCCACCGGCAGGAGTTCCTTCAGCACGAAGGGGACCACGGCCTGGATAGCGACCCCGATCGCCGCTCCAATCAAGCCGCCCGCCAGGCCCATGACGGCGGCCTGAACGGCGTAGATAGCGAAGGTCCGCGTTGCCTTTGCGCCCACACAGCGCAGAACGGCAATCGTCTCCTTTCTCTTTCTGACGTAGATATTGATCGCACTCGCGACACCGATTCCACCGAGCAGAAGCGCCATAAACGCAACGATGCTCAGGAACCGATACAAATTCGTAAGCGACTCGTCCCAATCCTCGCGCGTCTCCTCGACGGTGTCGGAGTCTATTTTATGTTCGCGAAGGTGTGGACGAATGTCGTCGACGAGGGCTTCAACATCTCTCTGGTCGTCGAAATAGAAGTTTACGTCATACTCTGCACGGCTTCCCTCAGTCAGGAGCAGTGTGTCGAGCCCGTCGCGCGGAATGTAGACGCGAGGGCTGAACAGTGACATAATTTCATTTTCGCGCGGCGTTTTATCAAGCCGGCCGAGAATCGCGTAGCCGCGGCGGCCAATCCGGACTGAATCGCCAAGTTGAACGCCGTATTGCGTCATTAGCGTGGCGTCCACGAGAGCACCACTGCGTTCGAGATAATGCTGGGCCGCCGCTGCGGGTGTCGTTACAACTTCGCCGTAGAATGGATAGCCGCCCTCAATGGCGCGAACCGTCGCTAGGCGCGTGTCGCCTGTCGCGGGGAAATAGGCCATCGAATTGAATGATATTCGTCTGGACTGAACGCCTCCAATCGAGTCGATAAGGATCTCTGCTTTTGCTGGAAAGGCACCGTCTCGCTCCAGGACGAGGTCGGCGCCCAGCAGCGATTTGGATTCCTGATCGACGGCCTCTCGAAGATTGTTTCCAAAAGAGGAAATAGCTACAAGGGCCGCCACGCCGACAACCATCGATGAGAGGAACAGAACAAGCTGCCGACGGCTGCCCCTGCTGTCGCGCCAGGCCATCTTGTAGATCCAGGGATCGAAGAGTGTCATCTATTCTTGATCTTCGTGTAGTGCCGAGATGTTCGGCTCTAAATGAGACGTGGATCAGGCAGCTAAACTGCGGAGCGGACGCGGCTGACCGCGGTAGGTTCGTTTGCTACGACCTCTCCGCCTTGAAGTCGAATGATGCGTCCGGTTCGTGCCGCAAGATCGAGATTGTGAGTCACCACCATCAGCGTCGTGCCCGCCGTTTCATTGAGATCAAATATCAGGTTCTCGATCGTGGCGCCGGTGTCCGCATCCAAATTGCCGGTGGGTTCATCTGCAAAGAGGATGGTCGGCCGGTTGATGAACGCGCGTGCAATGGCCACACGCTGCTGTTCGCCGCCAGAGAGCTGCGTGGGATAGTGCGTCATCCGATCTGCAAGTCCGACCTGCCGGAGCAGCTCCTCGGCTCTTCGGCGCGGTGACGGCGTCCCCCGGAGCTCAGCCGGCACCATTACATTTTCGAGTGCAGTCAGAGTCGGTATGAGTTGAAAAGTTTGGAAAATAAAGCCGACTTTTTTATTGCGAAGTGCAGCAAGACTGTCTTCAGTAAGCCCGGATAGATCGGACCCGCTCAGAAAAACCGATCCGGATGTCGGGCGGTCAAGTCCGGCACACAAACCGAGCAGGGTCGTCTTTCCACTCCCGGACGGCCCCACGACGGCGCACGTCTCTCCCAAACCAAGATCGAACGATACATCGTTTAGAACCGTCAGTGTCTTGGAGCCGCTACGATAGGTCTTAGTAAGCCCCTCTGTAGTCAGTACTGAATTCATGAGCACACTTTATTCACGAGCACGTCGTATGAAACAGGTATTCGTTGAGTCGGGTTTGGATGGACCGATTCGGCCGGCTACGAATAATTCTCCGCAACCGGGTCACAGGATCATTGGCCAGGCTTCAGTGATGTTCACGCGATTCTATAATCCGGCATCCATATGAAATTCCGAGCACTATACCTCATTGCCCTCCTCTCTGTTCTGCTCATCGCTTGCGGGACCGACGATGAGCCGACAGATGACGCCGGTGGGGATACTCCCCCGGTTGCGATGCGGGACTCCGTCTCATCGAATGTTGAGTCCAATGATAAGATCATCCTTTTCTTAGGGAATAGCCTCTCAGCAGGACTGGGGGTGGATTCGGACGCAGCGTTTCCGAGCCTCATTCAGCAGAAAATAGACTCGCTGGGATGGGATTTCCGCGTTGTGAACGCCGGAGTAAGCGGTGAGACATCGTCCGGAGGACTTGGTCGAATTGAATGGGTACTCAGGGAAAAAGTCGACGTCCTGGTCCTGGAGCTAGGCGGCAACGACGGTCTGCGTGGCATCTCCGCCGACGTCACGAAAAGGAATCTACAGAAAATTGTCTCTAATACCCGTGGCGTTTACCCGGACGCGGAAATCGTACTGGCGGGTATGCAGATACCGCCTAATCTCGGTGCTGAAGACACGGCTCAGTTCAGGGACATTTTCCCTGAACTGGCTCGGAGGAACGACATCCACTTGATTCCCTTTCTCCTCGAAGGAGTTGGAGGTGTGGACTCAATGATGCAGGATGACGGAATTCATCCGAATACCGCAGGTCATCGGAAAGTCGCGGAGAACGTGTGGGAGGTGTTAAATCCTATTTTAGAGGATATGCGCGAGCCGGAGGTGTAGAAGCGTCTAGATCCAAGCTTCCTAGACTAGAGGCCTGTTGAAGAACGTATAGTCAGGGGCGCAACGGCCCTCTAGCGTTCGTGGAGCCGGCGATAGAACCCGCGTTATAACGCCTTCACCGCACCGACCAGCTCACTCAGCGATTCCTTGGCATCACCGAAAAGCATGCGCGTGTTGCTGTTATAGAACAGCATGTTTTCGATGCCCGAGTAACCTGGTCGCATGCTGCGCTTCAACACCACGACGGTATCTGAGCGGTCCGCGTTCAGGATGGGCATTCCATAGATGGGACTGCTCGTATCAGTTCGAGCGGCAGGGTTAACGACGTCATTCGCACCGATAACCAGTGTGACGTCCGTCGTCGAGAATTCCGAATTAATCTCATCCATCTCGTAGAGTTCGTCGTACGGCACATTTGCCTCGGCGAGCAACACGTTCATGTGACCAGGCATGCGGCCAGCTACGGGATGAATCCCGAACTTGACGGTGACGCCCTTCTGCTGCAGCATCTCCGCGAGCTCATGCACCTGATGCTGCGCCTGTGCGACAGCCATGCCGTAGCCCGGCACGACGATGACTTTGCTCGCGTACGTGAGGAGGATCGCGACATCTTCCACGGACGTCTCGTGCACCGACATGCCCTCGGTAAGCCCCTCGACATCCGATCCGTCGGAAGTCGAATCACCGCCGAATCCGCCAAGGAGAACGTTAATGAGGGAGCGATTCATCGCCTGGCACATGATCTTCGTCAGGATCAGGCCCGACGCCCCGACGAGCGCTCCGCTGACGATCAGAGCGGTATTATCCAGGACGAAGCCGGTAGCGGCCGCGGCGAGTCCGGAGTAGGAGTTGAGTAGCGCTACGACTACGGGCATGTCGGCCCCACCAATGGGTATCACGAGGAGAATGCCGAGCAGCAGCGCTAAGAGAGAGAGTGCGGACAGGCCCCAGATGACCGCAATCGGATCATCAGGAAACGTTTCAGACCCCCACACCATAAATCCTGCGGCAACGAGAGCCCCCACGGCGACGAGGATGCTGAGAAGCCGCATCCCGGAAAACGAGATGGGGTTCCCGGAGACATAACCGCCGAGTTTACCGAAGGCAATAAAACTGCCGGAGAAGGTGACCATCCCGATCAGGACGCTGATAACGATGGTAATGGTGGTCGTGACGCCGAAATCACCCACGTCGACGCCGGACTGGGCGGCGTGAACGACGATTGAGGCTGCATCGGGATCTACCAGGTAACGTGCCACCTCGGCGGATGCGACGAGTGCCGACGCGAGGCCGCCGAAGCCATTGAAGGCAGCGACTAGCTCCGGCATCCCCGTCATCTCTACACGCCTTGCCAGGGCGACACCTATTGCGGCGCCGATGACGAGTCCAAGCACCATCTCTACGGGCGTTAAGATGTCGTAGAGGAACAGCGTCGCGATAACGGCGACCAGCATACCCGCGGCTGCCATCTGATTGCCTGCGCGAGCCGTCGTCGGGGACTGAAGGCGCTTCATCCCTAGGACAAACAGGATGGCGGCGGCCAGATATGCCAGTTCAATTACGGTAGCACGCATAGATATCGTTGTGGCCTCAGGCTGCGGCGGGTGTGGCGTCCTTCGTCTCGGTACGCTTCGGCTGCTTCTTTCTGAACATCTGGAGCATGCGATCGGTGACCAGAAATCCGCCGACCACATTAATGGTGGCGACGATGAGCGCGGCAAAGCCCAGCCATTTCGACCAATCGCCTCCGACCATCCCCGCCACAACGAGAGCCCCGACGATCGTAATGCCACTAATTGCATTCGTACCCGACATCAACGGCGTATGAAGCGTTTGCGGCACCTTGCTGATTATCTCGAAACCAATGAATGATGCGAGTACGAACGTGACTAGGTTGTTGAGCATGCCGCTTGGAGGGTCAGTTCTTTGAGTCGTCGTAAATTAGAGAAGCGTCCGATTCGGATTTCAGTCTGGAAGAATCACGTCGCGAGCAAGTCTCTAAGGCGGGCATTCGCGACTTCTCCACCGTGGGCGACGCATGCCCCCGTAAAGATCTCATCATCAAAATTCGGTTGAAACGTCTCCGCATCAGAAAATTCGGTGAGCATGGCCAGGAGCGTCCGTGAATACATCTCGCTCGCGTTCACGGCGGCTGCAGAGGGGAGGTTCGTCGGCCCCATTATTTGCACACCATTCCGAATAACCGTTTGGTCGGGTCTCGTGAGGACGCAATTTCCACCGTTCGCCGCGGCCATGTCTATTATGATGGATCCGGGTTTCATGGCGTCGACTGCCTCCTGCGTGATCAGCGTAGGTGCGCGTCGGCCCGGGATAAGAGCCGTTGAAATGAGAACATCTGATTTAGCGATGTGAGGCACGAGGAGTTCGGATTGTCTCCGGGCCGTTTCTTCGGCTAACGCCCTGGCATAGCCGCCGGTATCCTGCGCATCCTGCGTTTCGAACTCTAGTTCGGCGAACTGGGCCCCGAGGCTTTGGACTTCCTCTCTTGCTGCGTCGCGAATGTCATAGGCCGAAACACGAGCACCAAGTCGGCGTGCCGTCGCGATAGCCTGCAAGCCGGCCACACCTGCGCCGAGGATAAGCACGTTCGCCGGCCGAATCGTGCCTGCTGCCGTGGTAAGGAGAGGGAAGAATTTCGGAAGCGTCGTAGCGGCGATGAGGACGGCCTTGTATCCCCCGATGGAACTCATTGCCGACAGAGCGTCCATTTTCTGGGCGCGCGAGATGCGAGGCACAAGCTCCATGCTGAGCGCCGTTATGCCGTGTTCGGCGAGCTTTCTGCTGACTTGCGGCTCGTCGAGCGGGCTTAGGAAGCCGATAAATACGCTATTTGGTTTAAGAACAGCAATTTCCGCATCGGTTGGCGGCTGTACTTTGAGAACGACATCCGCCGTAAGGGCACTGTCTCTGGTCGCCAGGCTTGCGCCGGCTTCTTGAAATGATTCGTCGGAAAAAAACGCATCCTCCCCCGCCCCCATCTCGACGATCACTGCGTAGCCGGTCTGCGTAAGTTTGCGAACAACGTCCGGGACGAGTGCGACTCTCCGCTCGCCGAGAAGGGTCTCCTTGGGGACTCCAATCGTCAGGGGCATAAAAATCTGAGCGACAAATTCTAACAGGTAAGCCGCGCATCTTTTCGATCGCGCATTCCCCACCACGTGCGGCCCGTTGTCCACTTCGTATGTAAAGAAGCCGATGCTCCCGCGCAGAGCCCGCACGTGAATAGGCCGCTAATATACGGCTGCTTACCCGTTTTTTCGCTCGAACTCATCCATGAACGCGATGAGGGCGTCTACAGATGCCGCCGAGCACGCATTGTAGATAGAGGCGCGAAGCCCGCCAACCGAACGGTGACCTTTAAGTGCGAGTAATCCGGCTTTGGTCGATTCCTCCAGAAACTGCTTCTCGAGGTTCTCCGTCGGGAGCTTAAACGTCACGTTCATCTTCGAGCGCGAGGCTACTTGTGCCGTTCCACGGTAGTAATCCGTTCGGTCGATCCGTTCATAGAGATTGCCGGCTTTCACGTCATTCAACTCCCCCATCGCGGTGAGCCCCCCGAGCTCCTCGAGCCACTTCAACACCTTACCGACCATGTAAACTGCGAATACGGGCGGTGTATTGAAGAGCTTGGAAGTATGGGTAGCGTAGTCCAGGATGGTCGGCAGGGGTTGATTTCGCCCCTGTAGGAATTCATCCCGCACCAGAACGACGGTTACACCTGCAGGGCCCACATTTTTCTGAGCGCCGGCATAGATCAACCCGTAGCGGTCAACGTCGATCGGCTTGCTCAGGAAGTCGCTGGAGGCGTCACAGACAAGCGGTACGTCCGTACCGGGCTCGTGCCGAAACTGCGTTCCGAAAATGGTATTGTTCGAGGTGAAATGCAGATATGCCGCGCTCGGATCGAGGATCCAGGAGGAGGGCTCCGGAATGTAGTTAAAATTCTTGTCTTCACTGCTCGCTGCCACCCGCGCCGTTCCCAGAATCTGCGCCTCGCGAATTGCCTTTTTCGACCATGCACCCGTAACCAGATAGTCGGCGGATCCGCCACTGGGGAGAAAATTTAGCGGTACCTGGTGAAACTGCATCGAGGCTCCACCTTGCAGAAAAAGTACGTGCCATTCATCACCAAGTGCCAACAGGCGCTTGAGTCTCTGTTTAGCCGCTTGCTCGATTTCCGTATAGGTGGGCGAACGGTGACTGATTTCAAGCACAGATGCGCCGATGTCGCGGTAGACCGGGAGCTCATCTCTTACCTCGAAAAGCACTTCTTCGGGAAGTGCACCAGGTCCCGCTGAAAAATTGTGAAGTCGAATTTGATGATCAGCGTCGGGTGAGCTTTTGTATTCGACAGGCTGCATGATCGTGGGTGATTGAAATCGATTTTGGAATAATGTCATCGGGGGGAAGCTCGCGAGGAGGAGCCCGGTCGTGCACAGAGCATTCATCGGGCGGCGTCCTAAAGCGAAATCAGCGTTACCGCAAGTACGTCGGGATGATCCTCGATTCGCTTGACGACTTCGTCTCGTGGACGGCCGTTAAATCGAATTCTTGCACAAGCCGCCTTCGCACCTTCGAAGATAAGGTTCTCCATCTCCTGAACATTCCACTCTGCCATGCGCACTTCGTTCAGGACGGCAGAGAGGACGCCTATCTTATCGAGATGGCGAACGGTCAGAAGATGTGTGGCGGGTGAATGCTCTTCGAGGTTGACACAGTTCGGCACCTCACCTGTTTCGTCGTATGAAGTGATGATGCGTACAGCATCGGCAGCCGTCGCTTCCTGTGCCTGCAGCGTCGAGGCGCCGATGTGGTGAGTCATGTAAAGATTCGGATGTTCGGCCAGACGGTGGCTGTAGGTTCCTTCTTTTTGGTCAGGCTCCTCCTCAAGCACGTCAACGGCAGCAAGGATGTCTTTCTCTTCCATGGCCCAGAGAAGCGCATCCTCATCCACGACGCTCCCGCGCGTCGTATTGATAAAATGCGTCCCCGGCCGCATCGCATCGAAGAAGGTACGATCGGCTAGATGGTGGGTATCGGGCGTGGCGGCTACGTGAAGGGTGACAACGTCGGCCTCAGCGGCAACATCTACGGGAGATGCCTTTCGATCAATCTCCAGTTCAGTCGCTCGTCCGTCCGTTAGCGACCGGCTCCAGGCAATTACGCGCATTCCAAGTGACTTTCCGGCGAGCGCCACCCGAGTTCCGATGCTCCCTATCCCGACGACACCGAGCGTGTTGCCCTTGAGGCCTCTGGCTTTCGAGTACTCGGCCTTATTCCAGCGGCCGATCCGGGCGTCGCGGACGTTGTCGGGGATGCGACGATCGAGCGAAAGCATGAGTCCGACCGTCAATTCGGCCACCGCATCCGAATTTTTTCCGGGACAGTTCGCCACAAAAATGCCGCGGGATGAAGCGGCCTCAACGTCAATGGTGTCGAAACCTGCACCGGCGCGAACGATGAGTTCAAGGTCCGGATCGGCATCCATCATCTCGCCTGTAACGCGCGTGGACCGGACGACCAGCACGCTAGGACGGGTGCGGGCAAACGCCTCCAGTAGATCGTCGCCTGAGCCCTTCGGCAGCAATTCAATATCATGCCCAATGCCTCGAAGCTGAGCGACGCCGGAATCGGCAATTTTGTCTGCAATGAGAATCTTCACGATGGCTAATCGAAGAGGTGAATCAACAAGCCGCTTCGCAGCTTTGGCTCGAACCATGTCGATTTGGGCGGCATGAGAAGGCCGGCGTCTGAAACCGCAATGAGTTCTTCGATACTCGTCGGAAACATCGATATAGCGAGTTCGGCTTTCTGTTCGTCCACCAGGCGTTCGAGTTCGGCCGTTCCTCGAATGCCGCCGACAAAGTCGAGATTCGGATCTCGGCGGGGATCTGAGATTCCCAGCTCCGGCTCTAAAAGGTGCTCGCTTAGGCGCGCGGCGTCCAGTTCCTGCGCGATCGTGTCGTTACCCGGCTTGGGCAGTTCGAGTGTATGCCACCGACCCGACAAATAGAGGCATACCGTTCCTGGCCGAGTGGGTCTCTTCACGCCAGAGTCGACCTTGATGGCAAATTTCGTTCTTAGCGTATCGAGGAACGCATCGGGGGTAACCGGGAGATGCCTCACAATGCGATTGTACGGGAGGATTTCCATTTCCTCGAGCGGGAAGAGCACTGCCGGGAAGAACTCAAATTCCGGTTCGGATGCCGGTTGGTTGCTCGGCTGGGTCGACGATCGTAGCACTTCCGCTGCCCTGCTAGCCGCCTTGCACCGGTGATGTCCGTCTGCAATATAGAGGTGATCTACGCGCTCAAAGGACTCGGCTATCTCCTCTGCATCGCGGACCTTCCAGATCGTGTGTCGTACCCCATCCTCTGCGCTAAAATCATAGATCGGCGTCTTCTTGACCTCCTCGGCAATAAGACTATTGATGGCGTCGATGCCGCGATACGTTAGCATCACCGGCTCTGCATGAGCGCGCTGGGAGAGGATATGCTTCGTCCGATCCTCTTCTTTCGCTGGACGCGTCTTCTCGTGCTTCAGGATCGAATCGTTATCGTACTCCTTCACTGACACGCATCCGAACAGACCGGTTTGCGTCCGCCCGAGCATCTCTAGGCGGTAAATGTAAAGCGAGGGTCGATCTTCTCGTATTGATAAGTCGCTATCGATGAATCGGCGGAGGTTCTCCGCACCCTTCTCAAAAACTTCGGAGTCGTGCTCGTCGATGGTTGTGGGGAAATCGATCTCCGGCCGTATCACGTGCAGGAAGCTATCGGGATTGCCGGCGGCTAGTGCCCGCGCCTCCTCTGTATTTACGACGTCATACGGCACACATGCGACCTTCTCGACTATTTCCGGTACAGGACGAATACTTCGGAAGGGATGTAAAGTGGCCATGTATATGCCGTTTGTTGGTACTTTGCAGCGGAGTGAGGCGACAATTTGCTAAACGAGAGGGAATGCTACACGTTGACGGATGGTCGTTAAGCGTTAATTAACGAAAAAGCCATCGTCACGAACGGCTTATCGCAACCTGTTCGGAAAGGTGAAGATGAATCGAACGGTCACAAGCCATGGAACTCACGGGTAGAGAGTCGCCTTTAAGTACTAACATCGCGGGGTGGAGCAGCTGGTAGCTCACCGGGCTCATAACCCGGAGGTCGCGGGTTCGAATCCCGCCCCCGCTACAAATGGAGGCGCCGGAGTCCATCTAGACTTCGGCGCCTTTCTATTGATGTCCGGTTTCGTGGGCCAGCTCGTACCCGAACTGCACGGCTTCTCGGACGACATCGAATGGCGGATGGCGTGCTGACGCAGTGTAACGCGCCTCGAGGTTCTCGTCGGCTGCTGCGGCAGATATGCCTGCGAAATCGGCGTCCCCTGCCATTTCACGCCCGAATTGATAGGCGGCGACCTGTTCACTAAAATCACGCTCGTCGCCAAAAAACGACTCGAAATGGTCTCTATACGCATCGTTGAACGTTCCTACGCCTGCGGCTGATACAGCGAGAGAGTCGCGACTTCGTTCTAACGGCCGTACGATGCGGACGACATGTTCGTCGATTTCGATCTCGTCCGCTTTAAATCGCTCGTTGGCACCAGTAAAAAGCGCCTCGAACAAATTCTCCCTCGGATCGACGACTAAGGTCTCGACAAATCCGATACTTGTATTCTGCCCATCCACAACACGCCAGTTTCTGACGTCGGGAATCGGCAGCTCGGGGTCCCAGGGATCGTCTTTTCTCAACAACATGTTTCCCTCCTCCTTCCGAATACCACTGCTCCGGATGAATCTAGAACGAACCTCCCGTAGGCTGCCCCGGAATGGTTGATGGCTCTCGCTGCGGATGCGGTGGTGTCGAGGGTTCTGTGTCAGGAAATGGAGGGACGCTGGGCCCCGGGTCGGGCTCGCCAGGCGTGGGCGGATCGCGCTGAGGATCCGTCTGTGGTTCGCGGACCGGGGGTGTTTCCGGCTCGCGTTCTGGAGGCGGCGGAGTCTCTATGAAGGTAAGAGTGTGATCTGCGTTCATGCTGGCCCTCTCCTCATTCGTTTTCACATGATTGTCTTCGAAACGCGAATCCATAATTCATTCATGAAGCGAGTCCGATCTGGAAAAAGAGAAGCATAAACACGGTAACAGTGACCACCAGCCCTGCCATAAAAATGCTGTACGAGAACCAGAGGAGGCGATACTTGCGGTCTAACACCTTGCCGAGCGAGTACACGTCGCTGATCATCGTATCGTAGAGTTTATCCCAGTCGCGCATGATCTCGCGCATGCCTAGCGTGAAATCGCCGAGCTCCATGTTCACGAAATTGCCGAAAAACAATATGTTCGCACGGTTCCTATGGACGTCTTCCATGGTGTAGAACTTGCTCGTGACTTTCGGCCGCGCGGCTAAAATCGCGAAGACGATCGCCGCAAGAGACGTCACGAGCATGCATGCCGCCGGCACCATCAGCCAGGGATCCTGTTGCAGACGCGTGCTGACGAACGAAACAATAATCGACATCAGAATTGCATTAACGCTGATCATGATGTTCGCTTTACTATCCGCGATCGAGCTGAGATTGATATGGTTTCGATACGCGGTTCGAAACATGGTTTCGATTCCCCTCGCGGGGTTCTTCTTGTCCTTGTTCGCCGTGGGTATCTTATTCGGTTCATTGAGCTTTTCTCCCAGCTTCCCTTGCACGGCCTTAAGATTGCGGGCGCGTTTCTCGCCCCATCGTTTGCGTGCATATTCTGTTTTGAAATCCGTTCTTGTCAGAAATTCGAGCTGGATCTCAGCCCACTCGAGATCGGAGAATTCCTTTCCGTCGCGTTCCTCCCACTCTTTCCGCAATCGTTCGGAATAGCGGAAGAACTTCTTTTTCTTACCGATGTGGATGATATCCGCATCATGCAAGACCTGCTCCTCGTGTGTTTCGGGTTCGTGATCGGAGCGGGTTGATTGGATCAGGCGTTCGACCTCTACAATTCGACGTTCGGGTAGGTCTTCATTCAACAGGAACTCTCTCGCCAGTCTGGCACTACGCTCTTCATGGTTGTCGTGTCCCTCAACGAAACCTGTGTCGTGAAACCAGGCCGCGAGCCTCACATGCTGAAGACTTTTTTCTTCGAGACCCTCTGCAACCCCGATTTCTACCGCTGCTTTCGCGGTTTCGACCGTGTGCTCATACGAGTGGTAGGTAATGTCGGGTGATAGCTTGTCTTTAAATAATTCATAGACGTAGGCAGACGCCCTCCCAATGAGCATTTCGGCGCGAGGGTCTTTTTCGATAGTTTCTACGCTCATGGAATTTATTCTCTTGATGGAGCCTATCTATATCTTCGAAAGCGGCGAAGTATCCGTGACCATCATGACTACGCCGTCGAAGATCAGCTTTTTCCGACATTATCCCAAGGAATGCGGCATCCGTCGAATCTGCTACTCCGTTGATTCGATCGGTACCCATTGCTCGGGTAACTTTCCGTTGAAGCACGATGTCTCA
>Ga0299914_10000675_pt1 | contig 21070 bp, 53 predicted proteins | sample RVTome_10_FD_201361 | JGI IMG/M metagenome (GOLD analysis project Ga0299914, IMG submission 201361) | Soil microbial communities from uranium-contaminated site in the Upper Colorado River Basin, Wyoming, United States - RVT153D57 (version 2) ...
TATAGGTCCCGAGCTGAGGGAAGAGTCGGCACGGCCAGACCCCAGAAGAAGAAAACTGTCACAACTGGAACCAGCCGCACCAGACCCGAAAGCTCCAGGGACGCCAGACCCCTGAGGTGATAAGCGCACTCCGTCAAGCCACTACCCACCGCGCTGTCACCGCTCCACCAGAGGCCCCCGCAACGGGGGCCTCGCCTTTTCTGCCTTCACTCAGGCCTGGTGGCCGACACCGTCAGGTAGTGCTCGCGGCTGAAGTCGTACTTGAAGATCCACCCGGCGCGCTCACTGTGCAGCCTGAGGATCGACTCGTTCGCCAGATCAGGGTACTGGTGCGCCCACCCCAGGTTGTACTCCACCTGGACACTGATCGTATCGGCATCGACGGTGTCGCGGTTCATGAGCGCCCCCAGAATTCGAAGAACCTGAGCAGGCGGCCGCGCAGGACCCGCAGGCGGTAGACGGCCACCAGGGCGCGCCGCTCGTCGCTGAGGATGTAGATGGCGGTGGCCAGGTCGATTGCCCAGAGGGCCAGGACGAACCAGATCATGTCGCGCTCCTTTGCGGGGTGATATTCAGCAGGAAGATTGGCCGGCGGCGGCTCGCGCGCCGCTGCGGCTTGTGGAAGATCTTGCAGGCCTTCTCGCTTAGCGCCTGGGACGCCGTGAGCCGGATCATCGACGGCGTGAGCGCGCGAGGATCCGCCACCTTGACGCCGCTGTCGATGGCGGTTTTCGTCACCTCGTCGATGTCGATCCCGCCGTACACCGAGTACAGGTTAATCAGGATCCCAGTGTAGTAGGCGCCGTGGCCCTGCATGTAGGGGTGGCGCGCATAAGACGCGTCGAAAATCTCCTGGTGGATGGCGTGCGCCAGCTCGTGCAGCAGGATATGCGCGGTGCGGTGCGACCCGCCAGCGATAGTGACGAACCCCTGCCCGCCCCACGACCACCGCCGTGGCTTGTCATCGAGGTAGATGTAGAGGCTGTCCCCGCGGCGCCCGCGCTGCTTCCTGTGGGTCGCCCTGTGAACCCGGAACTCCGGGCCCATGTACGCCTTCATGACGCGCAGCGCCAGGAACGCTGCCTCGTTCTCCGTCAGCTGGACCTGTCGGTCCTTCCAGAGATCGTCTTCCCACCGGTACACGCGACTCCTCTGGCGGTCCATCCCGCGCTTCTCACCGTGTGGCATGGAGTCGTGGAAGTAGCAGATCGGCGAGTCACTCATTAGCTGTACCCCTTAACCTGTGAAGCCTGTCGGCTTATAGTCGCCTGAGTCGTATCGGGTTTGCTGCCCGAGGTCCATGTCTTAAGGGCACGTTAGCATACTTCACAGGTGAACACAACAATGACCGACGACAGGCTGAGCAATGCCTCGCTGTCTACCAGGATCATCGAGGCCCTGGGCCGATCCGCGCAACGCGAGCGCGCCACGGCGCTCGTGCTCTCCGCCATGGAGGGCATCTCCTCCGGCCTCCCGAACGATCTCGTGGTGAGGCGCGAGCTGGCGACGGCGCTGGCCAGGATCGAGCAGCTGGGTACGCCGGCATGACGGTGGCCAGCAAGACCCACGCCCTGCGGAGCGAGCGCGGGGAGAGGCACCTGACCCTCTGCGGGAAGCCGGTCGCCACGAAGGCCATCGCCCAGGAGGGCGGCGAGCCGACGTGCGGCGTCTGCGTCATGCGCCTCCTGCGCGGCAAGGGCACGGCCAGGAAGAGCAGCAAGGTCCAGGTGCCGGCGGTGCCGGACGAGATCTACACCGACCGCGAGGTGGCCTTCGCCAGCCACCCCGAGGTCAGCACCAACGTCCTCAAGGCGGCCGTCGAGTCTGGCTACTCCGAGAGCTACGCGAAGAAGAGCGCCTACCGGCTGCGCCAGAAGCTAAGCAGCCTGATCACGAAGTACCAGGAGCAGCGCGCCGCCAAGATCGGCATCTCCGCCACCAGGGTGCAGCACGAGCTGGCGTGCGCCGGCTTCGCGAACGTGCTCGACTACGTCAACATCGATCAGATCACCGGCGCCGTGACCCCGAAGGGCCTCGGCGAGCTGACGCGCGACCAGGCCGCGGCCATCCAGGAATTCTCCTGCGAGGCCATCGACACCGACGACGGCGTCCGGGTCGTCTTGGCGCGCGTGAAGCTGGTGGACAAGCGCGCCAGCCTGGTGGACCTGGGCAAGACTCTCGGCATGTTCAACGAGAAGATGCAGATGATCTTCCGCAAGGAGGCCGACGAGACGAAGCAGGCCGTGTCCCTGGAGGACGTGCCCACCCATGACCTGGAGCAGATCGAGAAGATCCTCATGCGGGCCCAGAGGCTGGTGAGGGAGGAGCGCGAGCAGCCCATCGAGGCCGAGTACCGGGTCGTCGAGCGATCCCAGAAGTGACCCTGCTCTGGTTATGGTAGAATCGCTACCGATGGCTGACAATCACATCGACATGGGTGGCCGGGGCCAGGGCAAGGCGGTATGCAGCCGGCTTACGCCCGCGGCCCTCCCCCCGTCATATCCCTGGTTCCGGCTCCCCGCTTAAGGAGATGTCATGAGAGGCAAGAGAGCGAAGCAGATCCGCGCCGCAGCGCGCACCCTCACCGAGGGCCTGCCCGAGCGCGAGTACGGCTGGGCGAAGCCGAACAAGACCACGCTTAACCGGCGCCGCATGTTCCGCACCGGGATCCTGATCCGCCTGGCGCCGACCTGCACGCGCGCCGTGTATCAGGCCGGGAAGGCGGGCTACCTGAGCGCGATCCGTGCTTAAGGGGATGCTTAAGTACGCGGACACGCCGCGGTCCCAGGAAGTTATCCGCGCGGTCATCGAGCACGGCTCTGAGCGCAAGGCTGCGGCGGCTCTCGGCATCAGCCGGGGCACGGTGAGCGACATCGTTCGGCGCGTGAAGAGGCTCGCTGCCAAGCAGGCCGATTCCCCTGAGCACGACCTGACCACGCCGGTGGCGCCTGGATTCCACCTGCGCGGGAACTCCAACCTGTACGTCACAGATCCAGAGACCGGAGAGAAGGTCCTCCGCGCGCAGTGGATCAAGACGGCGCTCAGCCCGGTCGACATCGAGGCCGCCTACCGCGAGGCCGTGAAGGTCCTCTGCGAGGAGGTGCCGCGCACGAAGCCGACCGCCTGCGTGGTCAGGAAGCGCATCGAGGAGCTGCTTAACTGCTACGTCATCACCGACTACCACCTCGGCATGATGGCCTGGCACGAGGAGACCCGCGGAGAAGACTGGGACACGAAGATCGCCGAGGATCTCCTGGTCGACTGGTTCGCCGCAGCCATCGCCGCCGCCCCGGCAGCGAAGCGCGCGCTGTTCGCGCAGCTGGGCGACTTCCTGCACTGGGACGGCATGGACGCGGTGACGCCCACCAGCGGCAACATCCTTGACGCAGACACCAGGTTCCAGAAGCTGGTCCGCGTCGCGATCCGGGCGATCCGCCGCGTGGTCGCCATGCTGCTGCAGAAGTACGAGCGCGTGGATCTGATCATGGCCGAGGGCAACCACGACATGGCCTCCTCTGTGTGGCTCCGCGAGCTGTTCAGCGCGTTCTACGAGAACGAGCCGCGCGTGACTGTCGACTTAAGTCCGGACCCCTACTACTGCGTCGAGCACGGGAAGACGAGTCTGTTCTTCCACCATGGCCACAAGCGCAAGCCGGCCACCGTCGATGACGTGTTCGTGAGCAAGTTCCGCGAGGTGTTTGGCCGCACGAAGCACAGCTACGGCCACACCGGCCACCTCCACTTCAAGGAGGTGAAGGAGACGAACCTTATGATCATCGAGCAGCACCGCACCCTGGCGAGCAAGGACGCCTACGCGTCACGCGGCGGCTACCACTCAGGGCGCGACGCCCAGGTGATCACCTACCACAGCGAGTTCGGCGAGGTCGGCCGCTCGATCATCTCTCCCGAGATGGTCGCCTATTCGAAGGAGGCTGCTTAAGTGGCGTCGAATCTGCCCGTCACCAACAAGCCGCTCCAGATCCTGCCGCGCGTCATTGGCCTGGCCGGCGCCGCCGGATCCGGCAAGGACAGCGTCGCTGAGTACCTGGCACGCGAGTACCAGTACGCGCGCCTCTCGTGGGCCGCGCGCCTGAAGCGCGGGATCGAGACCATCTTCGGCGTCGGCGACTGGATCTGGAACCGCGAGCACAAGGAGCGCCCACTGCCTGACCTATTCGGCGCGACGCCTCGCGCGGTCGCGCAGACCCTGGGCACTGACTGGGGCCGCAAGCTGGTGCGCCAGGACCTGTGGCTCCTGCTACTGCTGCGGGACATCCAGTACCGCCTGGACCTGGGCGAGCGCGTCGTGATCACGGACTGCCGCTTCGACAACGAGGCCGAGGCCGTGCTGGGCATCGGGGGCGTGATGATCGGAATCCTCCGCCCCGGCATCGAGCCGGTGCGCTCGCACGCGAGCGAGCAGGGCATCACTCCCGACCTGATCAGCACCGTCCTCTACAACGACGGCACGCTCGACGAGCTGCCGGGGAAGATCGAGCACCTGCTCCGCACGGAGCTTAATAAGGGGAAACTGGCATGAGCAACGTCAATCTGGAGGGGATGGGCGCGCACGCGGTTCGCGGCGTTCCGTATCGGCTGGCCACGCTGGTCGGCGACCGCAACTCCAGGCAGCGCGACCGCACCGTGACGGTGACGAACATCCACCGATTCGGCGACGAAGGCGAGCGCTACACGCTGGTCTTCATTCCGTACACCAGCGCCGAGCGCGTCGGGCGGCGCCGCTCGAAGACGATCAAGGTCCGCCCGATCTTCGGCGGCGAATACCTGTGGAGCGAGGGATCCGGCGTCAAGCACGCGGACCCGAGGGACAAGCGCCTCCACCTGGACAGCAGGATGCATCAGCAGTTCGTTCGGGCTTCTCGCCTGAAGGAGATCTGAAATGAACGAGCACGCGCTCGCGAACAGGAAGGCCCGTGGATCCTTCATCCTGGATCCGGCCGGAAAGCGGTTTGACTTCGCGACCCCCGAGGCCGCAGACTTCGACATCGCGCTCATTGCGGTGGCCCTTGCCCGCGAGGGGCGCTTCAGCAACTTCACCATCCAGCCGGTATCCGTGGCCAGCCACTCGATCAACGTCGCTACCCTCGCCGGAGACGCCGCCACGGACGCCGGAGAGAAGCCGGAGTACGAGGAGGCGGCCTACCTGGCCGGGCTCCTGCACGACATCGAGGAAGCGTACCTGCGCGACCTCTCGACGCCCCTGAAGACCCTCCTGCCAGACTACTGCGCGCTGTCAGATCGCGTGAAGAAGGCGATGATCGCGAAGCTGTGGCCGCCGGCCGCGCCAGTAAGCTTCTGGGATCCTCGCGTCCAGAGGTACGTCCACTGGGCGGACTCGCTGATGTGCGACCTGGAGCGCAAAGAGCGCGTCGTGGAGTCGGCGGTGTGGCCGACGAAGACCGACGAGGAGCTTCACGAGACGCACGGCGTGTGGGTCTCCGAGCAGAAGGACTCCTTCGGTGAGCCGTTCTACTCTGTCAGCTTCCCGCGCGGCGTCCAGCGCGACATCCAGATCGACGTCGACACGGAGCCCAGCCTGATCGCCGCCAGGATGTCCGCCGAGTACTGGGAGAGCTACAGGTTCGCCAGCATGTGGCACCTGGGGGGCATCGAGCCCTGAAAAAGAAAGGGCCCCGAGAGGGGCCCTTCTGCTATTCCAGGAAGCTCTTCCTGGATTCCAGGAAGCTATTCCTGAGATCTTTAAGGTCGAGGCGAATCAGGGCCAGGTGGTGCAGGCCGACGCGGCGCTTGTTCGCCACCCAGAGCCTGATGCATTCAGCCGTGACGGGTGGCGTGAGCAGCTCGCCGGCATCCTCGCGCGTGTACCCGCCGGCATCCATCCAGAACTGGACCAGCTCCCCGTGAAATTTCCTGGTCGTTGGCCTCGCCATCTCCTTCAGCCGACGGTGAGCCCGTCGTCCTTGATGCCGTCCAGGATGGGCCCGATGTAGCGGGGCTCGATGACCACGCCGTCGCCCCAGGTCATGGCGTCCTCGGGGAGGTGCTCGCCGGCCCAGGCCTTGGCGTCGTCGGTAACGGGGTCGAGCACGAAGAGCGTGCCGTGGTTCGTCAGTTCGAAGTCGGTGCTCATGATCGCGATCCTCTCGTGCGAAGGGTCGTTCAGCGGTCCCGGAGAAGACTAGGCCGCGCGGAGCCGCTGCGCCAGGTCTGCCAGCGCCTTGTCCAGGCGGGCGCTCAGTTCCGCGCGCCAGGCCGCGCCGTCGGCCTCGGCCTGGTAGGAGGCCTTAATCCAGCCAGCGGAATTGTTGGCCGCGGCCTGCGCCCGGCGGGCGATATTTGAGAAATACTGGGTCGGGGGCTGGCGGCTGGGAGGGAAGGTGTTCTGCATCTCGATCTCCTTAATCGGCGGTCCCTTAACTGACGGCCCCACGGTACTTGGCCAGTTAAAGACTGTCAAGCCCCATCGCCAGCTTCTTAGCTCCAGGCCGGGCCCAGGATAGGATCCTGGGAACTACCGCGGGGCCCCAACAATGACGACGATCACATGGGACGGCAAGACGCTGGCTGCAGACCAGTGCGTCACGGGCGACTTCCAGTCGCGCGGCCAGAAGCTATTCAGAATGGGCGGCGTCATGGAGGGCTTCATCTGCGGAGTCTCCGGCGCCATGGGCGACGCCCTGCGCCTGGTCCGGAAGCTGGAGGAGGGGGACGTAGACGGCTGCGACGAGCACGACTGGGAGGAGATCCCGATGCTCCTGGTGGTGCCCCCGGAGGGCGGCGGCGACCCGTTCGAGGTGACGCCGGCCATGGTCAAGCTGCCGATCACCACCCCGTACCACGCCATCGGCTCCGGCTCAGGCTACGCCATCGTGGCGCTCCGCCTGGGGAAGACGGCCGAAGAGGCTATAATGATCGCGGCCGACTACGACCGCGACACCCGCGTCTGGGGCCAGCCCGACACCCTGAGGAGACAGCCATGTCAGAAGCGCAAGACCTCCGGCTCCAGGCCGGCCAGATCGAAGAAGCCAGCGAAGCCGCGGTCCCGGTCAGCGACCGCGAAGCGATAGTCCAGGCCCACGCCGGCATGCGCCTCATGTGGCGCAACCTGGACAGGCGCCTGAGCGCCCTGGAGGCCGCGCATTCGCCGAGATCGAGCCGGACCCTCACCCAGGCCCTCGACGAGATCAAGGCCGTCCTGAAGAGCCACGGGGGGCGCCTGGACGTGCTCAACACCCTCGTCCGCGGCACCGCCTCCCAGCTCCAGCCATGCGAGGGCTGCAAGAAGAATCCAGGGCCGGCAACGTGGCCGACCAGGGCGGACCAGCGGGAGATGAGCGCGGAAGAGCTGGCCAGGTTCTTCGAATGGATGCCGGCGGGCAGCCCAACGTCTTAGGTTCTGGGATCTCCGTGGGTATGATCCGCCCCATGGACCTGTTACAGCTTGCACTGAAGGCGGCCTCCATGGCGATGTGGTTCTTCCACGTCGCGGCGTTCGCCGGCCTGGTAGGGGCGATTCTCTGGGTGCAGGCCGAGAGGTTCCTCAAGCAACGATCATCGGGAGAGAGACGACATGCCTAAGAGCCGCAGCGCGCGCAGCGCAGAGAAAGAGACGCCCGCGAAGCGAGGGCTGTCAGCGAAGCAGAAGTCGAGCAAGTTCGACGTCAAGGACGCGCCCCTGGGCGACGGCGCCGTGAAGAAGGCGGCCGACAAGCTGAAGACGCGCAAGAGCCGCCTGGACGCTGCCATCGAGGCCGCTGGGGGCTAGAGAACATCGCGGGGTAGATCAGAGGCAGATCGCCGGCTTCATACGCCGGAGGCCGTGGGTTCGAACCCCACCCCCGCTACCACGTTCAGGGCCCAGGTTTACGAGTTAACCTGGTGCCTCAGGAAGGTGTGATATGATCGACCGCGCTAGATCAGATCAACCAGCCGACCAGGAGAGGGGACCAATGAATAGCTGATCCCACCGAATCTAAGCTGCGCAAACGACGAGAAAAGAAAAGGCCCCGGCAGGATCACTCCTGACCGGGGCCATCTTTTGCGCGTCGCATCAGTGCTGAACAGCGCCCCTCTGTGCTCCATTTTTCTTCGTCCTTGGTTGACCGCCTCTGTTAGGTTCCAGCTGCGTCCACTCGATTCCGTTCTCGTCGAACCACTGCGTGAGCATCTCGTAGGCGCGGCTGCGCTCCGGCACCTGCCACACGATCAGGTCGTCTTCCGCACTTCGTGGCTCAGGATCCACACATACCAGTCTGATAATCATCTCCGTCTCCCACCCTCTCTGCTTCATTGATGTTGACGGCGGCCGAGGACTCGAACCTCGGAAGTTCCCGGAAGGGGGCACCCACCGGGCGCGTGAGCCGTTTCGCCTCCGCCGCGTCCAAACCTCAGGCCGCTGCCTTCAGGGCCGTCTTCGTCGCCTCGTCTCGAATCTTCCGCATGTCGATCATCGGCTGCAGCTCCTGGATCGCGCGGCGGATCACGCCCTCCGCGTCCTCCTGGCGCGACGGCTTGATGAACTCGACTTCCACCAGGAGCCGCGCCACCAGCCCGCGCATCACGCCGGCCACCGTGGTGAAGTCAGCGATCATCACCTCGGCGTCTTCCAGCCACAGCGGGTCCTGCCTCTTCTCCTCGCGCCTCTCCGGCGCCGGGGCCTGCTTCGCAGCGCGCCGCTCCTGGTAGCGCTCCTGCAGCGCGCCGCTGGCCGGCGGCGGGACCTCGTGGACGCCCGCGGCGACGGCCTCCATGACGGCCTTGCGAAACTCGTACTCCGAACCGTAGCCGCCCGGATCCAGGCCAAGGCGCATGCCGCGCAGGATGTTGCTCTTGAACACGGCCCAGGTCGGCAGCGCGTCCTTCAGGTTCTCGACCGCGTGCCGCTCCTTGTAGCGGCCCTCGGCGTACTCGCAGAGCGCGGAGAACAGCTGAGCGCCCTCCGCCATGTCGCCGGCCGAGGTCTTCACCGCGTAGGCGGCCAGGTCGTACGCGTGCTGCGAGCACGAGGAGCGCATCGCTTCGAGCTTCTCCTCTGTGTCGCGGATTCCGGCGGGCTCGAAGTAGGCCGCGTGGATAGCCTCAATGGCGTCCGTGGCCTTCTTTTTGCCTGCCGCAGTGATCTTGATGTCGTTCGTTTCCACCTTCGGTTTCTCCTCATTGCGCGTGACACCGATGGGCGGATCTTAGCCAAGAGCGACAATATGTCAAGTCCTGTTAAGGCATCCAGGGGTCCTCGCTGTTGACAGGCCTTAACGCCGCGGCGTACCCTGCGCCAGCACTTAAGCGATTCGAGAGGAGCCACGAAATGCCGCAGCATCCCCTGGAAGGGTGCCGAGAACTCACCATGCCGGTGCTCCAGAACCCCTGCGTTTACTGCCAGGGCTTCGGCGCGCGGCCGATCCACTTCGACCCCCGCTGCACGCAGACCGAGCCGCTGAAGTGTGACTACTGCAACGGCAGCGGTAAGAGGAACGATTCGAGAGGAGACCAGGAATGACCAGCGTGGTCGAAAGGGCTCGCGACTTCGCGAGAGAGATGCACGGGGAGCAGGTGCGCAGGTACACCGGGGAGCCGTACTGGCATCACCTGGAGCGCGTGGCCCAGATCGTCGAGGCGCATGGGGCGAGCCCGGAGGTCGTCGCTGCGGCGTGGCTGCACGACACTCTGGAGGACACCGACGCCACGTTCGCCGAGCTGTGGGGCCGATTCGGCGGGCGGGTGGCCGCGCTGGTGGCGCAACTGACCGACGTCTTCACTCCGCTGGCCTATCCGCACATGAACCGAGCGGCCCGCAAGGCCGCCGAGGCGCAGCGCCTGCAGCACCTGTCGGAGGACGCCAGGCTGATCAAGCTGGCGGACATCACGGACAACGCGGCAGACATCGAGAAGAACGGCGACGACGCGTTCGCCAGCCTGTGGCTGGAAGAGAAGAAGGCGATGCTGAGGTGGGTGGGAGGGAACACGCTGACGGGCCTTGGCGGGCTCGCGCAACCCGGCGGGGGTTGACAAGCCTTAACAGGCTCGTGTACCTTCGGCCCCGCACTTAAGCGATTCGAGAGGGGCCCTGAAATGAGCACAGCTGTCATCGAGTTCCGCGGGGAGACCATCGACCTCACCGACCGCAACGAGGATCTCCGCGACGGAATCAACATCGCGAAGAAGTGCCTGAGCGAGGCCGTCAAGCACGACGACTTCGGGATGGCGAAGCACTTCGCGGGTGTCGCGCGGGACGCGGCGCTGCTGGTCGATCTGACCGACGCCATCGAGCGCGCGCAGCGCAGCCGGTCCCGCGACGCCGTCCTGACCCTGCTGGGCCTGCTGGGCCTGGAAGAGGCCGTAGAGCCGGAGGATTCCGAGTGACCATTCACAGCACCAACATCGACGTGCCCCTGTTCGGGGACGACGGTAGCATCTTGCGCGTCACGGTTCGGTGGCATCGCGACGCAGCCGGCGAGATTGCGCTGCTCACGATGGAGCCGGCGAACGTCCCGCAGGGTAGGACCGACATCCGCGACCTCGGCCCCAAGAGGGCGGCCGATCTGTGCGCCCGCATCGAGGATGCCTTGAGGGCGGCAAACTCACGCATCCAGGAGGCCTCGAAGTGACCTATGCCGACATCGTGAAGTCCCTACGCGAGCGCGCGGACGCTCTGAATGTGGCCGTGCATGAGCTTGAGGCCTGCCACCCGAGTCTGCGGCGCGGCCGCGCGCTGTTCCTCGCGTCCTACGCACACGGCGCGGCGGACGGCGCCTCGAAGGCGGCACAGTCGTTGCTCGAAACGCTGAAGGAGGCCTCGAAGTGAACAAGCACACCGCAAGCTACCGCGGCCTGACCTTCCGCCGCACGTCGATGACGCGCACCTACACGCACGTCGTGCTGGCGCCTGGCAGTCTCTCCGGCGACCGCGCGACAGCGGAGAAGTGGGCGAGGGAGAGGTGGAATCAGAACCTGGCCTACTACACCGAGCTGGCCGGCGGCGATCACAAGCTCTCGCGCGAATTCCCGGCGCTGTACACGCCCGAGAGGATCGCGGACGACATCAAGAAGGCACTGGAGTGGGTCGCCCAGGGCGAGGATGGCCACGTTGCAGACGCGATGGCCTTCTTCGACGCGAGGCGCCGGAAGACCGGCACCATCGATGGCGACGTCTACTACGCCGTGGTCCGCTGGTCATCTCGCCGCGACCTGGCCGAGACCGAGGCGCGCAAGCACCCCGGCGCCGTCGTCGTAGAAGTGACCCTGAGCTGAGGAGCCGCGCAATGACCGCCAAATTCGCCGAGCTACTTCCCTACTGGTTCTACCTCGCCGGCAGCCTGTGTTTTGTCGCCGGCACCGCCCTTGTGATTGCCCGCGCGCTCCGCGCCGCGTGAGGAGGTTCTGAGATGGCAGCACTGAGCAAGAACGGCTTCGAGGTCGCAAGGCTGGAGCGCACGATCATCGTCGACACCGCCACGCGCACGACTCAGACCGTGATCTACAGCTTCCGGTCCAACGGGTGGGTCCTGAAGCGCTCCAGGGCGTCCGACGGCGGCACGTCAGGGTGGAAGCGCTGGGCCCGCATCCAGTCGATCACCGGCAGGGGCCCGAAGCAGCTCGACGGGCTGCTCCCGAAAGAGACCGAGGAGCGCAGGAAGCACGACGAGGTGGTCAGCCTGGTGAGCGAGGCCGCCTACCGCATGTGCCGCCGCACGCCGGGCATCAGGGCCCTGTCCGGGATCGTATGGGATGGTGCTTGACAGCTCTTCACCGCTCAGGCAGTATCGCGCCTGAGTCGAATCGGCGAGTTAAGGGGGCACCATGGCACGCAAAGACATCCACCGGCCTTCGGCGATCATCCCAGAGGATTACGACTTCGTCGGGTTTGAGTGCGTGAAGGTCGAGGGCCTCGCGGACGCTTACTTCCTCCTGGAAGAGCGCGCCAGGATCAACGCCCACAAGGCCCGCACCGGCGGCAAGTACAGCGGCCACGAGCACGGCGGCAACTGCGGGATCTGCGGCAACGCGAACGCGATCTACACGGTCCTGTTCTACCACGCCCCGACGAACACCTACGTCCGCACCGGCCAGGAATGCGCCGAGAAGCTCGACTGCGGCGCCGGCTTCGAGGTCTTCCGGACGAGCTGCAAGGCAGCCCTGGACCGCAAGGCCGGCAAGGAGAAGGCCCGCGCCCTGCTCGACGCCGAGAACCTGGGCGCCGCCTGGGACGTCTACGCGGCCGAGGGCGAAAAGAAGTCGAACGACCAGTGGACCGTCACGGAAATCGTCGGGAACGTCGTCAGGTACGGCCGCCTGAGCGAGGCCCAGGCGAACTACCTGCGCACCCTCCTGGACCGCATCGCCCGCGCTCCCGAGATCGCGGCCCAGCGTGCCGCCGAGCGCGAGGCCGCCAAGCCGGTTCCGATCACCGAAGAGCGCGTCGTCGTCCGCGGCAAGATCCTCTCGATCCGCTACCCGGACCAGGGGTGCGGCGGGGATCCGACGAAGTGCCTGGTCCAGACCGACGACGGATGGAAGGTGTGGGGCACGCTGCCGCGCCAGCTGGACGACGCGGAGCGCGGCGCCGTCATCGAGTTCTCGGCGAAGATCGCGCCCTCCCAGGACGACCCGAAGTTCGGCTTCTTCTCGCGGCCCACGAAGCCGCGCCTGATCACTGAAGGAGGGAGGTGATGGGATACGCGCTCTGCCTCGGATCGTGCTGCTCCTGCGGAGGCAGCTTCAGCTTCAACCCGGTCAAGGTCCCGTCCTTTCGCGTGAACGGGGTCCGAGAGCCGATATGCGGAACCTGCATGGAGACCGTCAACGCCCAGCGCGTGGAGGCCGGCCTGGAGCCCCACGCGATTGACCCCGAGGCCTACGAGCCCTGCAGGGAAGAGGAGCTGGGCTGATGCCGATGCAGCCCCAGCGCGACGAGCGCGATGCGCAGAAGATCTACGATCTCCTGAAGAAGCTCGCTGCCGAGCTGGATGTCGCCAGGCCGAACGTCATCAGGCTGCTGTACAAGACGGTGCGCGAGAACGCGAGCGACCTGTCGCTCCCGTCGGGGACGCGCGCCACCTGGATCCGGATTCGAGCGATGATTGGTCACCTGCTGAGGAGTTCGACGAGATGAAGCTGATCACGAAGGAAATCGAGAAGCGCGCACCGCGCCTTTACGCCAACGAGTTCCGCGAGCCGAAGGACATCCAGGTCGTCGCCAAGCTCTTCACGCCGGACAGCTCCTTGACCTGGTACATGACCGAGTACGACCCGGCCGGGCGTCTCGCCTTCGGCTACACGCGCAACGACGCGGCGCCCGAGTGCGCCGAGCTGGGGTACTTCTCGATCACGGAGCTGGAGGCAGTCCGCGGCAAGTTCGGCCTGCCGGTCGAGCGCGACCTCCACTTCGGCCCGGCCACCCTTGCCGAGGTCATGAGCGGAGCCAAGAGGTGAGGCGCCATACCTGGTCCCCGAAGGACCCGACGGTCGCCGATACGGCCGTTCAATTCGCCCTGCGCCGCGCCGTGGACGAGACCAGGGCGCGGAGCGTGTATGTCAGCGAGCGGGGCTGCAAGCGCGTGTTCTGGGTGCGGGTTGCCGGCGGGGACATCCCGGCCGGATCGAGGGTCTACGCCACGGCCCACCCAGGCGGGTTGGTCGTTTACTTCGACGAGTCCGGCGCCGAGACGCGCCGCGAGGAGGTAGGGAGATGGGGATGATAGAACAGCAGCCCGGATACCAGCTCTACCTGCTCCCCTGGGAGCCGGCGGTGGCCCCGTCGCTCCTGTACTCCGGGAAGCTCAGCCCGGACGTCGCGTCGTTCTCGCACGTCTTCCGCGGCAGGCCGGAGAACATCGACCGCCTCAGCATCGAGGTCGATGGCCGGAAGATGCACCTGTTCATCGGCTGCCAGACTTACGCCTTCTTCGGGAAGGAAAAGAACGCCCGCGCGAGCGTTCTATTCGCGAGCGGAGCGCTGCGCGAACGCGGCAGCGTCTACACCCTCAGGGAGGTGATCGACACGCCCCCAGGGATGCCCCTGGTGAGCTGGAAGGATGCAGAATTCCTGCTCGCCAGCGGCTTGACCGTTTCAGGCCCCGCCATACTCTGGACCGGGGAGCTGGGGTGATGCCCCGACCACAAGGGTCGGGATACCGGCCGACGGGCCATTTTCGCTACACCGCGCGATACGGGAATGCGCGGAAGGGAGGTTTTAAGAACGTGCTAGAATCCGGCCCCATCAGTGGCATGACCTGGAGCGCCGGAGAAATGAGTTTCCTGGATGACCTTAAGGCCTTCGTGGCCAACGTCGAGCGTGACGAGCTGGACATACGGGTGGCCACCGTGGCCGTCCTGCCCGAGACCGCCAGGCGCCGCCTGAAGCTGAAGAAGGCGGACCCGCTGTTCTACGGCGGCATGGCCCTCAGGTGCATCGGATCGCAGCGCTGGCGCGACACCAAGGCGCTCCTGAGGGAGGCTGAGGCGCAGCTCGAAACTGAGACGCGCGTCACACCAGGAACTCCAGAGACGGCAGACAATGCCGCCGGCCCGGAAAACCAAAACAGGGAAGAGCAAATGACTCCCAACGTGATAGTGGAGAGCGTTGACTTGATTGGACTTTCGCCCTCGGAGCAGCGTGTGCTGGGACTCATGAGGGTTAGGTCACAGACCCGCCAGGCCGCTAAGGCCGAGGAATCTGGGGACTACGAGACGATGTACCGGCTCCTGCGCGGCGCCCGCGAGAGCCTCGATGCGATGGTCAAGCAGGTGAGCGCCATGGTAATTTCCGCCGAAATGGAGGCCCGCCCATGAAGCTACGCAGGCACACCCGGCTCCGGTTCGCCGGCATCGACCGGTCCCACAAGATCGTGAACCGCCGGCTCCTGGTACACGACCAGAACGGCCAGCGAGTCCTCCGTGAGGACGTCGAGCTGTCGACGAGCGCCATCGGGGGCCCGCTGCCCGCCGTGGACTACATCGGCGAGCCAGACCGCAGCTGGCGCTGCACAGGAGGCCGCCGGTGAGGTTCGAGGTGACCGCCCAGGACGACAGCTCGTCGCTCACGCGCGAGCGATGGGTCTTCTGGCTGCGCACCGGGGCCGGCCACATTGACGTCGTCGTGGACGAGTACCACGTCGAGTCCCGCGCCTCGAAGCGCCACAAGTGGCGCACCGACGACTTCTACGCGCGCTGCGGCGGGGCGTACAGCCCAGCCAGGATCCTGGAGAGGGACGTTCCCCTCCCGTGGGGCGTCGGCGAAGACGCGCGCCAAAAGGCCATCGAACTGATTCGAGTAGGAAAATGGGGAGATCTTCAATGAGCGAACGACTGGTGCATGACGTGCTGGCGCTGATCGAGCACGAGCTGGATAGCGCGCAGGAGAAGTTCCCGCGCCCGCAGAGCAGCCCGCACGAGGGCTGGGCAGTCCTCATGGAGGAGGTCGACGAGCTGTGGGACGAGGTCAAGGCGAACCGCGGCACGGACCAATCGGCCCTTAAGGAGGCCGTCCAGACCGGTGCCATGGCCGTCCGCTACATCCTGGAGGTGTGCGGCTCGACGGAGATCTCCGTGGCCATGGCCGAGCAGAAGGCCAAGGACTACCTTGCACAGGGGCTGCGGGTGCGCCGGCAGTGAGCGTCGAATACGAGCGCGTCAGCCGCGGCTGGGCCGCCTGGGACCCAGAGCGGCCAGAGGTGTGCGGCAGCGGCGCCACCCTGGGCGAGGCGGTGGCGGACTACGAGGCGCACCCTCTCTACCGGCCGGCGCCGGCCCACGAGGAGGAGTCCGAGTGAAGGCGACCATTAAGCACTCCCTGCGGACGCAGGAGGCCGTAGGAGACGCGCTGTACCTCCACGCTATGCGCCAGGACTTCCGCGCCCTCAATCGCCTCAGAGAGGCCAGCAGGGAGCTGGACAAGGCCATCGAGGCAATGGAGCTATCCTGCCGCACACCGAACGAGCCGACCTCCACCGACAGCCGCGCCTCCGGGCCGGCGACCGTCACCACCCTGAAGGTGAAGACATGAGCGACGACGACCGGATCATGAGGGAGAACTACGAGCTGCAGCGCCAGCTGGACGCCGCGAACGCAAGGATCAGGGCGCTGGAGTTCAGCCTTGCGCATTCGCACGGCCTCAGCCTGCGTAAGCGCTGGAATGAATTGAAGATTCGCATGGATGAAGTTTGTCAAAACGACAAACTCCCCACCGACTGAAATTTGTCAAAACGACAAACCGAGAGGTGACGTGATGCTGCCGATGTATGTCTGGATCGAGGACGACGAGCCTCGCAAGAAGGGCCCAGGAATCCTGGCCAGGCTGAAGGCCTGGTGGGCCGAGAATCTCACGGCCCCGCAGTACGGACGGACGACGGCGTGGGCATGAAGCACGCGGACGAGTCGTACTCCCTCGGCGGGCGGTGCTGGTCGCGGATCAGGTGCAACCAACCCGGAGGTTGGTACAGCGGCAGCGTGGTAACCCCGAATGGCCAGGTCGACGTCTATTCGGAGAGCAGCGAGCGGCTCAAGGTCACCTTCCTGACGATGGCGTTCGGCGGCCGCGTGTTCAGGCGCCGCATCGACAGGTCATTCACCGCGCGAGGCCTGGCGGTCGTGGCCGGCAAGTTCTCGCGCGATCTACTGGGAGACTGGAGGAAATGAGCGACTCAATCCTGCGGGACGCGCGCAAGCACGTCGACATGCATGCGACGACCTGCGAAGGTGGGCGCGTCAGCGCCTGGTGGAAAGGGGCTCGCTACGTCGGCCGCGACGTGGGGGATCTGGCCGAGAAGGTGGCGCGCTCGATGCGCAACCGTGAGCGGACGTCATGAGGCCAGAGGAGAAGGCCATGCTTCCCGGAGGCTGCCACCGCGGCATGTTCGACGACTGGACCCTCATCCCCCTCCCGCCGGCAGAGCGCCTGCTCGACACTGCGGACCTCGGCGCCATCCGGATCGAGCGCGCGCGGCAGAACCTGCGCGAGGCGGCCGTCCTGCTGGAGAGGGCGTCGATGTTCCTGGAGCGCGCATGCTCCGGTGAGCTGCCTCTGGCGCGCGCCGCGACCCAGTCAGGGGAGGCCGCGTACCTGGCGCGCATGGCCCTGTTGGGAATCGAGGAAGGCGACACCGAGGAGGCGGGATGATGGCCATCTACATCGGCCTGTACCGCATCAAGAGCCTGCGCGCGAACGCCTGCAGGAACTGGGACGAGCACCAGGACGAGCACGGCAACTGGGGGTCGCCCAGGCACGCCGCCATCTACACCGAGTACGAGATCGAGACGGTAAGGCTCCCGGAGAACAGCCGCTGGGAGCGCGTCGGCCAGATCGACATGAGCAACCGCGGCTTCCAGGCCGGCGAGGACACCCGCTACCAGCATGGCCTGCCGGATGGGGTGGATAGCGTCACCATCTTCTTCGGGCCCGATGGAGACATCGAGGCCGTGGAAGAAACACAATCGAATCAACAGGATGAATGACATGGGAACTGCGCCGAAAATCACCGACGCTGGGTACAGTGTGCTAATCAGCCTCTCCTGGGAGCACCCAGGAGACGTCACGCGCGGGTTCCAGATCCAGCGCAACGGGAAGAGCGCCGGCATGGCGAACCTGCCGCCCGAGGCGAGGTCCGTGGACTTCATGATCGACGACCCGCTGGGCGAGTGGACGGTGCTCGCGCTGTACGACCTCGGCACGAAGAACTGGCGCTCAGAGCCGGTCGTGTTCGAGTGGCCGGAGACCACCCCAGAGCCGGCTCCCGAGCCGGAGCCGGAGCCGGAGCCAGCCCCAGAGCCCGAGCCCGAGCCCGAGCCGACCCCAGATTCCGATCCCGGTCTCGCCATCCTGTGCGATCACGCCACCGGCGACTTCTCGCAGTGGCCGAACAGCGGCATGGTGGCTGGCGGCAAGAAGCCGTACTCGCAGAACGTGGTGCCCATGAACGGCGGCAACGTCGGCCGCTTCGAGGTGCGCGAGGGGCAGGCCGGCTACTCAGCGAGCGGCTTCCCCAACAAGGTCCGCTCCGAGGTGGGCGACACGAGCGTCGCGAAGCTCTCGGAATGGTGGTACGCGTGGCGCACCGCGATCAGCCTGGATTGGGTGGACGACAACAGCACCTGGTACGTCACCACGCAGTTCCACCAGGCGCCGCCGAAATGGCGCGAAGGCGACTGGGGACCGCCACCGCTGAAGATCGGATTCTCCGGCGGCCGGTGGCGGATCCACCAGTGGTTCTACGACGAGGACCACCCGAAGGACGCCATCTACGATGCCCCAGGGGTTAAGGGCGTGTGGGTCGACTGGCGCGTGCATGCGCGGTGGAGCGGCGGGGACGACGGGATCCTGCAGATCTGGCGCGACGACAAGCTCGTGGTGGATCTGCGCGGCAAGAACCTCAACGCCGACGGCGGCGGCGGGACCTTCTTCAAGCTGGGAATCTACCGCGGCGGAGGAGACCCGAATACCCAGGTCGCGTACCACGCGGACTACATGCGAGGAGCGACAGAAGAGTCCGTTTCCCGAGGCTTAACGACGGGAGTCGGTCTGTGAATTCGTGTACAATAAGCACTCGACAGCCGGCAATGTTCCAAGGCTGGCGACGCTGACTCCAAATCAGCGTGAGCGGGGTTCGATTCCCTGGCTGGCTGCCAACGAAAACGACCTGAGGAGGTCTGGCGATGGGCGAGAAAACGCTGCGTGACGTGCTCGATGCGCAACATAGCGAGGAGTGCTGGAAGTGGCACCACGAATGCGCCGTCGCGCGCATCGAGGAGCTGACCCTCCGCCTGGAGGATCACGGGTTGCAGCGCCTCGCGGACGACATGGCCGGTGACGCGGCCGTCGACGCGTTCCTGAGCAGGCCGCACGAGGTGTGCGCGGAAGGCGAAGAGACCCCGGAATTCTGGGAGGAGAAGCCCTTCGCCAGGATCGAGTGGCTCCACGAGGATGGAGACGACACCGTAGGACTCGCCGAGGTCTCAGGGTTCATGCTCGCCGAGGACCAGGCCGGCACCGTGGTGGGCGACATGCTCGACCGGTGGTCCGAGCGGGGGCCAGAGCAGAGGATGGGCGAGGTGGTGGTCTCCACGGACGAAGAGGGCCGGGCCCTGTGCGTGACGCGCCAGGATAAAGAGGGCCGCGTGCTCAGCACGATCTGGGAGGCCGGCGGCGCGGCCACGGTAGGATTCGACCGCACCGTCGAGGCCCCACGGCACCGTGGTTTTGGCGACACGTTCGCCCGCGCAGTCGAGGCCCAGCGCGCGACCACCGAGCGCGCCAAGCAGCGCCCGACGTGCGGCAACCCGGATTGCGAGGTATGCCGCGCCATTGACAACGCCAGGAAGCCGGCCACGGTCGAGGAGCGGCTCGTGTCCCTCGCGGCCGCGGTGGCCGCAGACATCACCGGCGTGAGCGAGCGCCTGTCCGCCCTGGAGTCCGACGGCTACGGTCCAGAGGATCCGGCGGCGGCCCCCACCCTGGTCGAGCGGCTCGTCCGCGCGGAGCAGCAGCTCTACGAGCTGGTCAGCCGGGTCAACAGGATCGAGGACCCCACCCGTGGCTAAGGCAAGGAAGCCGGGCGCGGGCGAGCAGTCCTACCGCGCTGAGGTGCGGGCCAGGACACTGGAGTCTGTGGCTGTAGCGGTCGACCACGACTACGACGGCCTGGTGCATAGGCTGAATATGGCGATCCCCGCCGGAAAATTCGCCAAGCGAGGCGACGGGTACGACCTTCTGCGAGAAGCGGCCGAGGCGATAACGCGGCTTCGCGCCGACCAGCAGGACTGGCGAAAAGGCGTTGCGCTGATCGCCTCAGCGCTAGGGGATGACGGGCGGAATCTGAGTTGCGCAAGGATCTCGGAACTCGCACTGGAGCAGCGCGCCGCGCTAGAGCGGCTGGGCAAGGCCCCGACGGAGCGGACATGACGCGGACTGACTGGCTGGCCCTCGCGGCCCTCGTGACCCTTGTCGCCCTGCCCCTGTGGCGCCTCGGCGAGATGCTGGGCCAGAGAGACTACCTGGTGGCACGGGTCGAGTACCTGGCCACGGAGAACGAGCGGCTAAGGTGCGAACCATGAAGGCCTGGGCAATCATGATGCTGTTCGTGTGGCGCTACCGGCTCCACTACTGGGACTGGCAGGCGTTCTGGTCGGCGTTCACACTGGTGAGGCGCGGACCATGAGGACCTGGGCAGCTGGATTCTGGATGGGGCTCGTGGCCGCCTCAGTGGCCGGCGTGCTCCTGGTGGGGTCGCTAACCGGCCTGGCCGAGGCCCAGAAGCAGACCCTGGTGGATAGGGTGGCGCTCGCAGACGCGTTCGCCAACGACGTCCTGGAAGAGCTGAGCACATGCCGGAGGGACCAATGAGCGAGATCACCGACGAGGACCTGGACAACCTCAGGCACATGCTGGGGATGATCAAGAGGCCGAAGAGGAACCACGGCTACCGGAACCACTTCGTGGCCGGGCCCGTCGACATCGGCTCCATGAACCGCCTGGTGGCCGCCGGCTACGCGAAGCGGGGCAGCATCCCCACCGACAGTGGCCCCTGGTTCTACGCCACGGAGGCGGGCTGTAAGGCGGTGGGGCTCCACAAGGCCGGAATCGAGCGCGCCATGTGGGTCCCAGACCGAGTGGCAAAGACAGAAGGGGGCGAGTGATGGACAAGACGGAAGAGATCGGACAGGACCAGGCCCGCAAGATGGCGCACAGTGATCTCCGGATCCACTTCGCCACCGCGGCACCCTTCGCCATGAAGGACCTGAGGTTCGACTACCCGCCCACCGAGGACGACATGCTCCTGAAGATGGCGCGCCTGAGGTGGAAGTACGCAGACGCGATGATCGCGACGATGACCACGGTTCACATACTTGACGGGGAGGTGAGTGGTGGAGAATGAGAGGAAGACGGCGCAGGAATTGGCCCGAGAGTACGCCCAGGCCCGCCTGTATCGAGAGACCGCGGCGACCGCGCTGAGCGTGGCCCGCTCCGAGTTCGAGGACGCCGACTACCGCATGTGTTGCCTGGACAAGGCCTTGCGGCAGGTATCGGTCGAGGGAGAGGTCTTCAACGTCAGCAGTCTGCTGCAGGGCCTGGTGGTGGTGGTAGGGCGCGGCCGCGAGA
>Ga0299914_10000676_pt1 | contig 21066 bp, 15 predicted proteins | sample RVTome_10_FD_201361 | JGI IMG/M metagenome (GOLD analysis project Ga0299914, IMG submission 201361) | Soil microbial communities from uranium-contaminated site in the Upper Colorado River Basin, Wyoming, United States - RVT153D57 (version 2) ...
CCGGTGGGATACCCAGCCGACTGGCGGCGTCGAGGACGATGGCGAGGGAGCCGGTGTCGTCGGTAGCGATGATGAGCAACGCGCGCCGGGTGATGTCGTCGAGCCGTCGTATCTGCGCCAAGAAAGCCTCGCCAAGGCTCCCTCTGACGGCCAGATGATCAGAGAGTCCCGTGGAACCGTCCAGCTCTGGCTCGCTAAGAGTCCCTGCGATCTCAACGAGCGCGAGGGGGTTCCCCATCGTGGTCTCGATTAGGTGGTCAGCGACGTGAGCGGCCACTGCAGGGAATTTCTGAGTCAGCAGCTCACGGCTGGCGATCTCATCCAATCTCTCGAGTCGCAGCTCTCCGATGCCAGTGGGGTCGAACTGGCTTGCTTCGTCCTCGCGGACAGCGAAGACGATCGCCACTCGTTCGGCTTGAAGCCGACGGGCGACGAAAGAGAGGGCGGTGGCTGACGCCCTATCAAGCCAATGGGCGTCGTCTACCAAGCACAGGACCGGCGTTTCCTCTGACAGCTCGGCGATGAGACTCAAAGCACCCACTGAGATCAAGAACGGTTCGGTCACGGCACCCTCCTCCATGCCGAACGCAATCTTCATGGCGCTTGCCTGACCGCTCGGGAGGCGATGGATGCGGGACAGAGCCGGTTGGATGAGCTCATGGAGGTTCCCGAAGGCAAACTCGGCCTCCGATTCGACGCCTTGCGTCTTGAGCACTCGGAAGTCGTCCGCCCGACCTGTCATTGCCTCCAATAGCGCCGACTTGCCAACTCCAGGCTCACCCCGGAGCAATAGCGCGCCGGCTTGTCCGGTTCGGGCGGCCTCGACCAACCTTTCCATGATCGCCAACTCATTAGCCCGTCCGTACAACATAAGGAGATTCCGCCCCGCGTCGACACCCTCATTGTTGCTGATGCCGTCGCACGCCGAGGGCTGACCACGATTACCCTCGACCGATGAAGCGCCGGTACCTGCTCCTGGGGTCGCTTTACACGAGTCAGTTCCTACCGCTCGGCTTCTTTTTCATCGCCCTGACCGCGATCCTGCGCCGCCAGGGGGCATCCTTGGAGCGCATTGGACTGCTTCAGCTGCTGGCAATTCTCTGGGTGCTCAAAGGTCTTTGGGCTCCGCTCGTCGATCGGTTCGGATGGGGGAGGCTCGGCCACTACCGCGGATGGCTCATCGTGCTCCAATCTCTGATGGTGGTTGGGGTGCTCTCTCTGATAAGGGTGGATGCGGCCGGTCAGCCTCTCCTGCTGTTTGCGCTGGTCGGTGTTATCGCGTTTCTCTCTGCCACCCAGGATGTCGCCGTGGATGCGGTCGCTGTTCGCCTGCTCGAACCCGAAGAGCGGGGACCTGCGAATGGGATCCAGATCGCGGCGGGCAACCTTGGTTTCGTCCTTGGGGGAGGTGGCCTGCTTTTGGTGTTTGACCAATTCGGTTGGGTGGCGGCAGTCGCCACGTTGGCCGTTCTGACAGCCGCCCCGCTCCTTCCCGTCGTTTACTCCCTCACGCCTCAGACGCTCACCCGGAGCGAAGATGACGGCTCGCGCGTTTCGTTCGAAAGTATCACCAGGTTCTTCCGACAGCCTGGGGTGGGCCGCTGGCTTTGGGCGGTAGTCCCATTCTTTTATCTAGGAATAGCAATCCCAACCAAGCTGATTACCCCAATGCTTGTCGACGCCGGTTGGCCTCTAGGGCAGATAGGGACGATGGCTTCGATCGGTGGTGGGGTCATTGGAATCGCCGCGGCCCTGGGAGCAGGGCTGCTGCTGAGAAGCCGCCGAAGGCGCACCGCCCTGGTGATCATCGGAACGGCCCAACTCGTGGCCATCGCAGCTGCTGTTCCCCTGGCCGCCGGCGCTTCCCAGCCCATCGCAGGCCTGGTGGCCATCATCTTTCTGAAGGCCAGCTTCGCGGCCACCGGAGTAGCCGTCTTCACAGTCAATATGGATTGGAGCAGACCGCAGATGGCCGGTACCGACTATGCCCTCCTCTCGGCCTGGGCCATCATCTTTGCTGACGTGGTCAGTGCTGCCGGCGTCTCTCTGGCAGGGCTGGTGGGCTACGGCTGGACAACCGCATTGGCCGTTTCACTGGCCTCGATCGGCCTGGTGTCGGTGGCTCGCCTTCGCACCCGCGACCCTGTCGTAGCGCCTTCCGAGGTAGGCGCCCCGGTCGCTCTCTAGACAACTGACCATTTTCCTGGTCTGCCTCCGGTGAGGGGTTCAGACTGGCGACTTGGCCGATTCGATCCTTCGCCCCAACCCATATATTCGCCTTACAGTCCACGACCAAGGAGCTTCGATGCGAGGCAGCACCTCTGCCACTGGTAGTTGCAGCGTCGCCGCCGTTATCGCGATTGGACAGTGCCGTCGCTCACAGATGAGTCCGAGAGGCGATGTGGGCAAGAGGCACTTCACGTCATGACGGTGCACAAGCTGTGGACTGCGCTCTCCGGGAGCCCTGAGAATAAGCGGCGACGGACCGGGATGTTCGCTCCGCTCTTGGCTGTAGTCCTGCTCTGTGCTTGTTCCCCACAGACTGCTCCTAGCTCGACCGTCCCTCCCGGCTCAACACCATCCACTGCACCCGCCGATACCACGACGACCGCCGTGGACGAGACGACGACGACAGGCGTCACGTCGACGACGACCCCGACGGCCGAACAGACTGTAACTCTGGCCCTGTATCCGTTTTCGAGTATGGGCCCGGGGTGGGCTGAGCAGGTTTTCCTCTATGGCGAAAGTGAAGAGACACTGGGGACATCGCCTGGCGGAGAGGGCTTGATGTTCGGACCCGATTATGGGGTCCAGGCCACGGACGGGACCTGGTGGTTTCTCGACGCGGCCAAGCAACGTCTCGCCCACTTCGCAGCGGATGGCACATATATCGATCATGTCTTGATGCCCGAGGATCTCCTCGTCGATGGGATCTACTTTCAATATCAGATGCCCCAGCCTCTGACAGACGGATCCATCGTCGCGACCGGCTGGCGTGGGGGAGAGACCACCTCCCTGCTCCGGATCAGAGACGGGACGGCGACCGGGATCAGCTTCGATGGGGGGGTCGCCTGGGTGACCACCGACGGCTCATACTTGTACGGGCACACCGCCGAGGACAACGCTCCTCATCGGCTCGACCCCTCTGATCCCGTCGCCGAGCCGATCGACTGGTTTGTGGCACGTGATGGAAGTCGATACATGGTGACCGTCAACGAGGATGAGATCCTGGTCGAGCTGCCCGATGCCGCCGTGCCTCTGACCCGGACTCTTCTTATGCGCTACTCGGAGGATTCCAACGTCATCGCCCGAGGTGCGGTCGAAGTGGAGACTGCGGCCGACGGCACGTTGTATGTGTTGATATACGGAGTACCGATGTCGGGTGATCCATTGGATATCGGGGGGTTGGTCACGATCGGGCCGGACGGTGAAGTCAGCGAGGCCGTGGAGATCGCGAATCCGTTCAGCAGTGCCGATACGGGTAGCCCCGCCCACCTTGGGGTGACTCCCGGCACGTCTGATCCTTGGATCATGGTGGTAGGAGAGGACGGAATTCAAGTGTTCAGCCAAGTGGATCATGGGCCCTCGCCCTGAGGCTCCCCGAGTACCCGAGCTGCATATGCCTTGCCCGCGTTCCCGTTCCGAGAGGTGAAGTCATGTACGAACATTCAAGCGCCGCGTTGTATCGCAGGGTCATGGAGGGGATGGGCGAGGGTGATATGAGTGCCTTCGAGGCCGTCCTAGCCGATGACGTGGTCTGGTGGCAGATTGGCTGGCCGGAACCGATGCGAGGCAAAGAGGCTGTTCTCGAGTCGATGAAGGGAGTCGACTTCGAGGTGGACCTGCACGATGTGGTCGCCAACGACGACCATGTTGTGGGCCTGGTGACGGCCAGCGTCCGTAGCGGAGACGATGTCTTCACTTATCGGATGGCCGAGATAGCCCATGTGGAGGCGGGAAAGGTGACGGAACGTTGGGCTTTCTCCGACGACACCCAGGCCATAATCGACTTCTTCTCCCGACTCGAGTGACCACCAGGCGCGGTTCGCGGCTGCGATGATCGGCCTGAAACCTTTGGGTGCTGACGACCATCAGCGCCGCGGCTATCGAGCCAACCAGGGTCGGTCTACCCGTCGGTTCGATCCGTCGCGATGCGGAGCGGGGGCTAACTGTTGATCAGACACCGCTTAATACCACTGCTCCACAACGCCCAACTCCACCAGCATGACCACGACCTCCTCGCCTAATTAGAGAGGGATGAACTAGGAAGTGTCACCCACGTACCGGAGCCACTGTCGCCCAGGAACCGGAACCGCGTCCATTAACTGTCGCCCACCTGCTGGAGCCACAGCTTCCATCGTGAACCGAAACAGCACGTCACTACGTCTCACCGTGTCTCACGTCGCTCGCTCCACAGCCGCCCCACAAGCAGATGGTGGAGCGCCGTTTCCCCTGGTCAGAGTGTTTTGACCGCATGTTTCGCAACGAGGGGGTCACGGGTTCAAATCCCGTCAGCTCCACTAAACACCCCTAGTCAGGGCTGCTTCTGACCCAGCCCACTTGACGATTTCGGGCATGTGCGGAGTCTCGCGCTCCACAGAGGACCCACAAGGCACCTGCCGTGACCCCCTCATTTTCTGCGAGGTGCTTTCTCGCTCCGCTGACATTCATCAACTTCCATGATGCGCGCCTTGCCGTGTTCGTTCGGTATCACGGTGAACGACAGGGTTGGCAGCGCTTCCCTCTCGCTCCTCATGGTGACGAGGCGGTCGAACGGGTCCATTGGAGAGCCTCACACCTAACGGGGGGCCGGGTTGGATCGCGGACCCGTCTCATTTGGCACCTTCTTAACGCGGCTGGAGATGGTCGAAACAGTCGGACAGGACCGCGGAAAGGAGGACCTCCATCAGCACTGACCTCTGTGGATCGCACATCTACTGGCACGTCGATGGGCCCCACCTCGTCTAGTCGGCGTTTCTCCGAATTAGGTGGCGTCCACTGTGACCAATACGGAAAGGATTTGAAATGAAGAGGAAATGGATACTGGCGACTGCCATCGGTCTGCTGAGTCTGGTCGTGACGGCAAGTGTCGTGCTTGCCACTCCGGGATCGGGGTTCACGGCTGTGCAGCAATGGAAAGGGGTGTTCGACGACATCAACCTGCAGGTCGTCGACATGCCGGCACACGTCGTCAAGATAAAGACAAAGGGTGTCTCCGACGTGTACGTCACCCGCAATGCCATCGCACCCAGTGGGCACAGCGGCTGGCATACACACCCTGGGCCCAGCTTGGTCATCGTGACCGAAGGTGAGGTCCTGGTCTACGACGGCGATGACTTGAGCTGCACCCCCGCTCACTACACGGTCGGTCAGGGCTTTGTCGACGAGGGTGGCGGCCACGTCCATCTCGTGGAGAACGCGTCGGACACAGAAGTCGCTGAGACGGTGGCGGTCCAGTTTCTTCCGGAAGGTGCAACGAGACGGATCGACATGCCTGATCCCGGCAACTGCTAGGAACCTGCGATTTGGGGCCCGCCAAGGCGAGGCCCCAAATCGACTTCAGTTCAGCCTGGGGCTGTCGACACCTGGCCCGTTTGGCGATGTTCGAAGTGTTTCGCGTCTCTACCACCGAGCTTGGGATCCATAGACCATTACCGAGATCTAGGTGTTGCGATTGATGAGCGACAACCAACCCTGTCCTCTTCGACCAGACCTGCAGACGAAGATCCATGTATCCATCAACTGACTTGGCAGTGCTCCTGAGCATTTCCTGAGCGCGGGACGACGAGTTTGTCGAAATGAATGTGGACAGTCTTCCTCCGCGGCGTAGCCTCGGCCTCGCTGTGAGATTCGGCGTCCTTGGACCCGTGACGGTGACCCAGGACGGCGCTGCGTTGAACATCGGCGGACCCAAACAGCGCACCGTTCTCGCGCTGCTCGTCGCCAACGCCGGGAGCTATGTCTCGATTGAAGCGATCATCGATGCCGTTTGGGGCGAAGAAGCGGGTTCGAACGCTCGACGCGTCGTACAGACTTATGTGGCGAACTTGCGTGCCGAACTCGGCGACACCATCGTCAAAACGGGGAATGGATGGCGTCTCGACGTAAGTAGGGAACAGATCGACGCCGCTTCATTCGAAGACGAATACCAGGCGGCGCGTGAAGTTTTGGAGTCGAACCCGCAACAAGCAAGCGTCGCTTTACGTGAGGCCCTCGCCTCTTGGCGGGGCCATCCCTACGCCGATGTGGAAGCCCACGGTGCCCTCGACGGCGAGATCTCTCGTCTAACCGAGTTGAGGATCGCGGCGCAGGCCAGCCGCATCGACGCCGATCTCGCCCTGAGGCGGGATGCCGACCTCGTCGGCGAGCTCGAGGCTCTAATGGCACAACATCCCTTCTCGGAGCGGTTCCGCGCACAACACATGCTCGCCCTTTACCGCGCCGGTCGGCAGCAGGAGGCGTTGCGCAGCTACCAACAGATCAGAACACTGCTCATCGACGAACTCGGTGTCGATCCCAGCCCTGAGTTACAGGAACTCGAGGCACGCATCCTGGAACAGGATGATTCTCTTCGTGTCACACCCGCGCAGACCATTCACCGGAAGGCGATCCTTGTGGTCGACCCCGGCGACCCCATCGAAATCGGACATCTCCCCCGCGTCGAACGCGACGAGCTGCTCGAAAGGTCGGCAAGGGCATTGCTGAGAGCGATCGAGCGGGAGGGTGAAGGTCAGACTGTCACCGCGGGAACAACCACATACGTTTTGTTCGACAGTGCGATTGCGGCGGTGAATGTCGCCGAATCCGTGGCCCGCCGGCTCGACGGGGAGCACCCGCTCCGGATGGCAGTGGACTGGGGCGATGTCCTTCTGGAGGATGGCCGGGTGGTGGGCCCGCCCGTGTCCAGGGCCGCCATCCTGGCGGCCGTGGCCCACATGGGACAGGTCCTGCTCTCGGCCGATGCCCAACAGGCAATCGGGACATCGGGCAGTCGACCGGGGCTTCGCTTCGAGAGCCTGGGCCATTACGACCTGCACGGAGTCGAAGGAAGCCAGGTCGTCTACCAGCTCCTGGTCGGCGTGATGCCACCTGTTTTTCCTGATTTGGAGACACACCGGCTGCCTCCTCCGCTACCTGGAGGTGGAGACAGGTCGGTCCCCGGGTACGAGTTACGGGAGCCGATCGGTCCCGGTTCGGTGGGAACCCTATACAGAGCCTTTCAGCCCTCCGTGGGTCGGGAGGTCCTCATCGAGGTGATTGGGCGGGCCGACTCCTCAGGCGCTGACTTCATCCGCAACTTCGAAGCCGACGCTCAGCGTCTCTCCCTGCTCGACCATCAGAACATCGCAGGGGTGATCGACTATTGGCGTCAGCCCGACGGCGCTTTTCTGGTCTATCGATTCCCGCGGGGCGGGCTCCTCGCCGGGAGAGAGTCTGTCGATAGGGGGCGAATCGTCGAACAGGTGGGCTCGGCGCTGTCCTACGCCCACTCACTCGACATGGTGCACGGGTCGATTCGTCCCGATCGCATCGCCTTGGACGAGGCAGGAAACGCCTCGGTTCTGTGTTTTCCGGTTGCCGGTGTCCTTCCTCGGATCTCTGACGAATGCCTGAGCTATGTCGCGGCAGAGCTTCATCGGGGTGGCCCGGCCACCACCTCATCCGATGTCTACTCCCTCGCCGTGCTCGCCCGGGACCTGGGATGGGACGCTCCGGTGATCGACAGGGCGACCAGTGACGACCCTGCAGAGCGGCCGTCGTCGGTGGCGGAGTTCCTCGTCGAGCTCGACCCAGCTCGAGCGGACTCTGGTGAGCGATACACCGAGACCAGGAGCCCATACAAGGGGCTGGCTGCTTTCCACGAGAAGGACGCGGTCGACTTCTACGGGAGGTCGTCGGTCACGGCTGAGCTATGTCGAGCACTGGGTCGGTCGCATCTTCTCACCATCATTGGCCCCTCAGGTGTGGGCAAGTCCTCGGTGGCTCGGGCGGGTTTGATCCCCGCGCTTCGCAGCGGGGCTCTGACGGGCTCGGATCAGTGGGTGATCACCGACATGCTCCCCGGTTCGCACCCTTTCCTCGAATTGCACCGAGCCCTTTCCCGGGTTGCTCTCGATCTTCCCGTGAGGCTGACCGAGGCGCTCGCCGGACACGACCCGAGAGCCCTCGCTGATATCGCGGATGTGCTCCCCGAAGGTGCTGACCTGCTCGTGCTCGTCGATCAATTCGAGGAGATGTTCACGATGGTCGGGGACACAGAGAGACAGGCCTTCTTAGATCTGATCGAGGCCACTGTCGCCGAACGCTCCGCCCGCTTTGTACTCACCCTCAGGGCCGATTTTCTCGACCGACCCCTTGGCTACTCGGGTTTCGGAGGTCTCCTCAAGACCTCGGCGGCGATGCTGGCCTCGCCTGGCCCGTCGGAGCTTGCCGAGGCCATCGTCGAACCGGCTCGTGGCGTTGGCGTCGATATCTCGCCAGATCTGGTCGAACGGATGGTCAACGACGTCCGTGACCAACCCGGGGCGCTGCCCCTTCTCCAGCACACACTTGCTGAGCTCTTCGCGTCGCGAAGCAGCGACCTGATCGACTTGGACAACTTCGACGCTATCGGTGGCGTCAGCGGTTCACTCTCCCGGAGTGCGGAGTCGATCTACTCACAGTTGCCCGAGGAGGAGCGGGCAACCGTCAAACAGGAGTTCCTCAGACTGGTGACCATCGTCGAGGAGAGCACCCCGACGAGGCGCCGGGTCCGGCTCACCGACCTTGCCGACCTAAACGCCGAGGAGGCGATCGAAGGGTTCCTGACCAGTCGTCTTCTAGTTCTCGACAGCGATCCGGAGACACGCACTCCGACGGTTGAGGTGGCCCATGAGGCGCTGCTCACACACTGGCCCCGTTTGGCCGGCTGGGTGGACGCCGCTCGGGAAGACCTGATGTTGGTCCGTCGGCTCGAGGAGAACATCCGGGACTGGGAGGACAGCGGGCGTGACGATGCCTATCTCCTCACGGGCACACGGCTCGCCCAACACGAGGCGTGGACTTCGACAACGACGCTCACCCTTGGCAAGGCGCACCTCGAGTATCTGGACGCCTCCCGCCAACTCGACGAGCAGCTCTCGGCCCGAGCTCGACGTCGACGCAACCTGGCTATGGGAGGTTTCGCCGCCGCAGCGGTGATCGCATCGATCGTTGGGGTCTATGCCCTGGTGCAGAGGGGCGAGGCCACGGCTAACGGCGCCGATGCCCAGGTGCGAGCACTGACGCAGTCGTCTATCAACGTGGTGGCCGACGATCCCGAGTTGGCGGTGCTCCTCGCCGCCGAGGCAACCGCGATCGCCCGGGCTCAAGGTAACGTGCCGCCGCCCGAAACCCTCGGCGCACTTTGGTCGGCCTACACGGACAACCGACTCATCGATCGGTTCGACGACACTGGATTTCATGCGATTGCGTTCAGTCCGGACGGCGAGCTGTTGGCGGTGGACTCTGCTCCGGGGGAGGAGGGGACGATCACACTGTTCGACGGGCATACCCGAAATATCAGGGGTTCAATGCGACTGCTCGACAACGGATCGATTCGGTCCACCTTGCAGATTGCCTGGTCGCCGGACAGCTCGCTGATCGCGGTGGCGCGAGGAGGCGGCGAGAACGGAGACGGTGTCATCGAGGTCTTTTCAACAGAGACCATGAAACGTGTTTCGAGCCTGGGAGGGGATGTGATCGAGTACACGTCAGTCGACTTCGCCGATGACGGAGCTCTGGTTGGACTGGGCTGGGCCGAAGAGGGCGAGGACCTGGTGGCGAGCCTGACGATGTGGGATCCTGTGAATGTCGAGGAGTTGGCCCACGTTCCAATGAGCGGGGACGTCGCTACGTTGCGCACAAGCATCGCCCCAGAGTCTCACGAGCTGATCATCGGCGTCGAACTTGACGATGAGGGTCAGGGCGGCGACATAAGGGTGATCGACATGGAAAGCGGCGAGACCACAACCTCAGTACCTTTCGAAGGATGGCCCGGCGAGCTGGCCCTCAGCCCAGACGGATCGATGCTGGCAGTCGGTGACAATGCAAACAAGACCATCGATGTCTTCGACACTGAGACATGGCAACCGATCGTCGATGGCGTCACACACGGAGACCCCCAACGCGTGATCTGGTCTGCCGATGGCAGCCGGCTCGCCGTCAGCGGCAACGACGCCGATGTCACCATTCTGAACGTGCCCGAAGGGGATCACTACCTCCTCGCCGGACACGGAGCTTCGGTCTTCGACAGCTCTTTCCATCCGAGTTCTGACCTCTTCGCGTCGGTCTCAGTGGAGGGCGAGGTGCGTATCTGGGACATATCCCCGGCGGGGCCGGCCGCGAACAGCGTGGCGCTCGGTTCCCATAGCCCCTTTCAGGTGATGTCGGTCGACGATCACGTAGTCACGAACGGTGGCTATGTGGCCCGGGTGGACACCGGCGACGTGGTGGTGGCCGCCGATGTGGATCTATTCGCGGTGGCAGCGAAAGAGGCCGGGCTCTATGCCCTGATCGGCGAGGATGGAACCGCCGGTTTGTACACGCCCGGAGGTGAACTCACCGCTGAACTACCGCGTTGCTCTGCGCCACTCGCCGTGTCACCCGATGGGCGTTACGTGGCTTCAGATTGGCGCGAGGTGCCAGGTTTCTGCAACGAAGACCATCGTGACATGGAGGTCATCGACCTGACCACCGGTGAGACGATGTTCGATCTGGGAGACAGATTCGTCTGGCACGCGGTCGTGACGCCTCCTACCGCTTTCGACGGCAAGGTATACGCCGCGTTCACCGTGTACACGAGCCCCAACACCAACGTGGTGGAGATTTGGTCAGTCGCGCCGGCGAAGAAGATCGCCGTCATCGACAGCTCTATGGTCGAGGATGTTCCCTTCATTCGGGTGAGCTCGAGCCCTTCAGGCCGATACATCGGGATAGGCACCAACGGGCCGCGATCGGCCGTTGTGGATCTGGAGCAACTCGTCGCCGGTCATCCGATCGAGGAAACGCTGGTGTTCAACAAGCAGACCCATTCTGACAATGCGCCTCACACGGTGGTCACCGACGAGGGTCTGGTAGGGACCGGAGGGATCGACGGGGTGTACCGCTGGTGGGAACTCGAAACCGGCGACCTGGTGTTCGAAGTCAGGACCGATGTGTTCCCCGCACACGATTTCTCAATCGACGGTCGCTACTACTTGTATCAAGCCCGGCCTGGAGTGATTCGGCGGATACCGACAGATGACGATGAGATGGTGCGCGAGGCTCTGAACTCTGTGACTCGCGACTTCACGTCAGACGAGTGTCAGCGGTATCAAATCGAGACTTGCGAAGCACTCAATGCCGGTGAGAATCAGCCATCCGGTTAGTACCGGTTCTCGAGACCATCGCCCGCTTGTAACCTCATCGCCCGCCCGCGCGACCCCGGCAACTTAATCATCGTCAGGGTGCCGCCTGAGAAGAGGCCTCGAGGAACTCAGTCCAGTCTCCGCCCCCGATTGGCATCTGCAATACCCCAACCAGCCGCAGGCCAGCTCGAAGCGTCTCAGCCCCGGTAGGCGAAGGCAATTGACACAGGCCCCCGGTGCGTTGTTCTCGCCGGCCCAAGGTTCTTCCCTGTGCGACACGAGGTGGCACGTTGACCCTTCCGTGTCCTTCTGCATCCCACGGCAGGTCACCAGGTCTCACTTCATCTCACCTCACCCGCCCCACAGCCGCCCCACGATACTGCAAACCAGAGACGTTCCCCCTGCTCAGAGTCAATTGACCGCATCGTTCGCAACGAGGGGGTCACGGGTTCAAATCCCGTCAGCTCCACCAAACACCCTGGTCAGAGCTATTTCTGACAGCGTCTGGCTCGTCGACTTCGGCGATGAGTTGAAGTCTCGCGCTCCACAGAGGGCCCACAGGATCCGCGGTGTGACCCCCTCTCTGGCTGCGAGGTGCTTCCAGCGAAATCGCCTGTCCAGACTCGGAACCTGGATCTCGAATAGGTTTGCGGTCCATCATGGCCACGGTCGAGCTTCGCGAGATCCGGACGGCTGAGGATCGTGCTGCTGTATTGGAGTTGCGCCGGGGCCTCGGCCAGGAACGTTTCTTGGGGTCGATGGAGAGTCATTTCGAAGACGCCAAGGCCGCGCCCGACGCAAAGCCTCGGATGTGGTCAGTCCATGACGGAGAAGACTTGGTCGGCTTTGTCATGATTAGTGACAACATCGAGGACCCTGGCGATGACCTGATCGGCCCCTACTATCTGTGGCGTCTGCTGATCGACGAGGCGTTCCAGGGTGGGGGGTATGGCTCCGCCACTATCGATGCTGTCGTCGAGTACCTCCGGTCAAGGCCGAATGCGGAGATCCTGTGGACAAGCTGCGGGAAAGGCGAAGCCGGACCTCTGCCCTTCTACCTGCGATACGGGTTCGAACTCGTGGGGGACGTCCAGTTCGATGAAGACGACCCGGAACATCTCCTGCGACTGCGATTGACCCCATAGTTTGGAAGAACCAAGCCCGCCCTGTTGCTCAGAGTTCACAGGTCTCTCGGTACTCACCGAGCGTGCCGAGGTACGTCTCCCACTCGGTCTTAGTCAGATTCCGACCCGCCATCTGACACGCCGCTTTGACGAGATGCTCGGGTTCGATGTCCCACAGAGCGACTCCGTCGCGGACGGTAACTGCAACGAGCTTCCCATCGCGGTGGAGATGTCCTTTGAAGCCCAACGGAGCGTCCGCTGGTATGGGGTCGCCGATCCTCGTCCAACTAGCGACGTCATAGATAGATACCGTCTGGTCGTTCGAGGCAGCTAGGAGAATCCGTTCGTCGTCGCTCCACTGCAAGCTGTTCACCTCACCGCGGGCGCCAGGCAGCACGGCGAGTGGCTCCAGGGTTTCGAGGTCGTAGTGGGTAATGGCTCCGCCCGCCGCTCCGACCAGCAGACCGTTGGGGGAGACACTCGTCCACCGCGGCCCTACCAGCCCGCCGACGAGGGTTTCCCCTGTGGTGCCATCGAACACCGCTGTGGCGTTTCCTTCTTCACCGCGATAGGTCACCACGACCTGAGCGCCGTCTCTGGTGGCCGAGACCCACAGCGGTTCTCCCTCGACGCGGATGGAGGGACCAGTCTCTTCCAGGGTTCGCGAGTCAAACGTCCACACCTCCCCCGTGTTGACGAGTGCGTAGAAGCGGGCGCCGCCTGCGCTCGGCCAAGCGGATTGGACCGTGTTCGGATCGAACTCGGGGCCGTCGACTTCCTCATGTGCCGTGGTGTCGTAGAAGATGATTCTGTTGTCATCGAGTGAAAAGGCCATCAGTGTCCCGGGCCCGACCCAACCAGCACCCTCGTAGTTGTGCTCCACGACGTGCTCGGGCTTGTCGATGAATGGATCCCAAACGGCGAATCCGCCGAGCTCGGTGTGATGGGTGGCGATAGGGGGTCTCTCTTGGACGAGCAGCATCCCGCCCCCTGGGTCGTACCCGTCGGCATCGAGGTAGCCGTGGGCGATCCGGCGGGTCACTGGTCCGTTGCCGTCTAGCCGCCAGCGGGTGATGACCGGTCGTTCGGCGCCGAATGACAGCAGCTCCGCTCCATCTGAGGTTACGGCAAGGGTTCCGACAGCTCCGAGTTGGGGGTCGAGCGTGACTCCTGTGAGAGCCCCGCTCTCGAGGTCTCGTTCTTGGATGACTCCGAACAGATTGCCGCAGAAGAGCCTGTCGAACGCTTCCGAGACGGCAAGATAGGGGCAGGGATCGGGGTGGTTGCCAGTGCGGAGATCGGCGGTCCATTGGAGCTGGCCATGCGAATCGATCGAGACCAGCGCTTCAGGTCCACCGGTGATGACCTCGCCGTCAGGTGTGGTGACCATGTGTTGATTGGACGAGAGGGGTGGCGCCTCGATGGTGGCGATCACCTCGAGAGTCTCGGCGTCGACCCTCCTGATCGGGCCATGTACCGAACCGACATAGAGCGAATTGTCGGCCCCGAAGACGACCGCGGCCGTATCTCGTTGCCAGTTCCGGTATTCCGATCGCCCTATCCCCGGCAGAATCCCGATCTGGGACGCGTCCCCAGTGCGATACAAGGCGACCTGTCCTTGAGTTCCTCCGGCAACGGCCAACAATGATCCATCGCGATTCAATGTGATCGATCCGGCGGCGAACGGAAGGTCGATAGGCCCAGCCAGTGCTTCTCCCGTCCGAATCTGGAACACAGTCGCGGACCTGAGGTCGAGGGCCAGTTGTGCTACCCGCTCTCCGTCGTCACTTATGTCGATGACCGACGAGAAGGCACCTTCGACTGCCGTGTCGAACTGACTCTCCAACTCGCCGGTGTCCAGGTCGAGGACCCCTAGTTCGCTTCCGTTCAGCGCCACGACCGCCCGTCGGGAGCCAGGTACCAGGGCACCGGTGAGATTCTCGGCGGGTAGGTACTGATAGCCGAGGAAGTTGGGTGAGGCGGTGAAGGTACCCAAAAGGGCCGACCACGCCCTGGCGCCGCCGCCCCGCTCGTAAGCCTCGACTGCAAGGAGAGCCGCAACGCTCCTGTTCGTGGATCTGAGGGCCAGTGACTGATTGGAAAGCGCTTCTAGCCGAGCCTCTCCGCGTGATTGGACCGCAAGAACCCCGGCGACGATCGCAGCCACCAGAAGCACACATCCGACTCCGAGCAGAAATCGCAGTCTCCGGTTCTGTTGCGTCTCTCTGGCGGCACGCTCGGCGAGAACCATGGCCTCTGACTCTTCCTCTGTCTTAGACGCTTCGAGGAAGGCGACCTCGACCTCGGTTAGGTCGTACTGAGTCTTGTCCCACCACTCGAGTGCAGCCAGCAGCCGGGCTCCCCGATAGAGGTCCTCTGATGGCCGGCCCATCGAGTCCCATGCATCGGCGGAGAGGTTGAGGTGACGCAGGATGCGCTGTCCCTCGGTGTCCTCGTCGAGCCACGAACGAAGGCGGGGCCAGGCCCGGGCGATGGCCTCGTGGGCGAGCTCAACAGTGTCGTCCCCGGTGGTGATCAGCCGCGATCTGACCAGAAGTGAGATCACCCGGGCGCGTTCGGTATCCTGCATCAGTGGCTGGCTGGGCAGGCGGCGACGCACAGGGTCACCCTCGAGAGAAGGCGACACCAGCCGGAGCATCACCGAACGAAGCACGTCCCGCTGGTCAGATGGAAGGCCTTCATACAGACGATCGGCGGTACGCGCCACCGCTCCCCGGATCCCTCCGGAAGCGTTGTAGCCCTCAACCGTAAGGACTCTGCCGTCCCGTTTCGCCCACGTCTCAGCGAGAGCGTGCGAGAGAAGGGGAAGTGCCCCTGGCTCCCCCTCGGTGTCCCGGACGAGCAGGTCGACGAGACCATGCTCGAGACGCAGTCCGGCCTGTTCCGCCGGCGCGGTTATCGCCTCTTTGAGTGTGTCTCCGGTGAGCGGACTGACTAGATAGAGACCCTCCTCGACCAGCCGGCGCATCGACGGCTCGCGTGCCAGATCACCCAGGTGGTCGCTGCGTATGACGATGACCACCGGAGCTGAACCGCGTTTTGCCTGAGCGACGATCTGCCGGCAGAAGGAGTCGGCTGCCTTGGCGTTGCCCTGGGCATAAATCTCCTCGAATTGGTCGATCACGAGCACGGTGGGGCCGTCGGTGTGGGACAGGACTTCGGCGAGCGCCCCGGCAGGGTCTCTGCCAGGAACCGTGACAGCCACGGCCTGTCCGCGTCGTCGCAGCTCAGGGACGATCCCGGCCCGGGCCAAAGACGATTTGCCGGAACCTGATTGGCCGGCCATCACCAGTATGGGAGTCGTCTTCAGCCGATCGAGACAGAGAGCTACTTCGCGGTCACGCCCGAAGAAGGAGCTGGCATCGTCTTCGCCGTACGGCGCCAGCCCACGGTACGGACAGGTGTCGAACACCTCGCTTGCGATCCGGGTTACCGCGAGTGACGGGTCCTGGCGGAGGATGGCGTCTTCGAGCTCGACTATCTCCTGTGACGGTTCCACGCCGGTTTCGTCGGCCAGTTCGGTCCTGGCTCGCAGCAGGGTTCGCAACGCCTCGGACGGTCGATCGCACCGATACTGCGCCAGCGCCAGGATCATCCAACGACGCTCCCGCAGCGGCTCCCCGGTAACCAGCGCTCCTGCCTCCGCAGCCACCTGTTTGTGTTCACCAGCTTCGAGCATCGCCTCGAGCCGGTCCTCCTCCAATTGCCGACGCAGTTCTTCCAATCTTCCCGCTTCGCTGTAGCCCGGCTCCCACCGCTGGACATCGATTAGAGGGTGACCACGCCACAGCGACAGCGCCCTGGTATATGACGTGACTGCCCGATCGGGCTCACCAGTTGCAGCGAACCCCCTGCCCAGCCTGATGAGCTCTTCGAATCGGGACAGGTCGAGATCGTGACCGTCCAGTTCGAGGCGGTATCCCCCGGAAGTTGTCTCTATGCATTGAGATCCCAGAGTCTTCCTCAGGCGGGCGACGCAGATCTGCACCTGCTTGCTCCATGTGGCCGGCAGCGAGTCGCCCCAGATGGCGTCGGCGAGCTCGTCAGAAGAAAGTGACACATCGCGACGGACCACCAAAGCGGACAGTGCGATTCGGTCTCGCGGCTCCAAGGGTGCCGGAGGTTCCAACTCCAGTGGACCGAGGAGACGTATCTCCATCACTCGATTTTGCGGAATAGGAGTCAAGTGTCAATGGGAGGGATACCGGACGGATACCAGAACGGATACCGCCATCCGGCATGTTCTTGCCAGTGCCCGTTGGCAAGCGGCTTGTCAGCCCATGTGGGAGAGGGCTTGAGAGTTGGAGACGAAGATGAGAACGAGAACTCGAGCGGTTGCGATGCTGGCGACCATCGCCTTTTTCGCCGCGGCATGTTCAGCCACGCCGACAACAACAGAGACGACACTTGACGCCGAGCCGCCTGCGGAGCCGCCGTCGACGACGGAGGCACCATCCAGCGTGGAAACGATTCCACCCGGCATGTACTCGAGAGTGATTCTCCGTGAAGAGGCCATCGCAGAAGGATTCGACCCAGAATTGGTCGGTGCCATGTTGGGCCCGGATGGCGAACTGCCTGTGGCCATCGAGATAACCCATGATGGTTGGGTCCATCATGTGACCAACGATGCCGGCTTTCGTGAGGTGGGCGATTTGGGCACCTACGCCTACGACGACGAGGGCAACTGGGTGGCCTCCAACGTAGGAGGAAGTCAGACCTACTCCTGGTCACTGGAGGGCGATGCTCTCACGCTGACCGCGATACCACCCGTCGCCGAGGACACGAAGTTGGTGACCACCGGCGAGTTCCGTCTCCAAGGGGATGCCTCAGGCGAAGGCGTCGACGAAGTCGTGACGCTGGACTTCGCCAACACGCAGGATGATCTTTTCCCTCAGATCCAATCCGTCCTGGTGAACGCCCAGGAACTCGCCGAAGGGAGCCTCGACTTCGAGCCCCTCAACCGGTACGCATTCGGGGCGTCGGGCTACAGCGGAGCAGAGGGGGTGGTAGTCGAAGACATTCGGTCGGGTGAGATCGAGATGGGTTGGGTCGGAGCCCGGGCTCTGCCAGGTTTCGAACCATTGCTCGCGCCGATGCTCGTGGACAGCTATGAGCTCCAGTTCGAGTTGTTCGAACGGGGGATACCTCAGGGGATGTTCGAAGATCCCGACATCCAGGTGATCGCGGTGCTCCCTGGTCCCATGCGAAAGATCATGGGTGTCGATCATGCGTTCCTGAAGGTCGAGGACTTTGCCGGTCAGACCATCGCCGGGGACGCGACGCGAGTTGCCGAAGACACCATGAGCGCTCTCGGTGCCTCCTCGGTGCCAGCCGCCTCCGGGATGTCACTTGACGGTCTAGACGGTCTCCAGGCGCAGCTCGCGGCGATCTCCGGGAACGGGTACGAGACGAGTGCCCATTCGGTCACCGCCAATCTCAACTTCTGGCCGCGGCCACTGGTCATCATCATGAACAAAGGCGCCTTCGATCAGCTGACTCCTGACCAACAGGAAGCACTGATGACTGCGGGCCGAAACTCGGTTGCATCTGCGATGGAAGCGTCCTTGGCAGAGGACGACCAAGCGGGCGTGGTCTTGTGTGCTTCGGATCTGGAGGTGCTCGAAGCGGCGACTGCCGATCTGGCCGCCATCTCCGATGCCGTTCAGTCCGTGTACGAGACGCTCGAAGAGAACCCCGAATTCGCGGCAGTCATCGACGAGATCAGGACGGTGAAAGAGGAACTGGCCGCACCGCCCGCGACCCTGCGATGCGAGCAGTGACGTCCCGCGACCCCCAACAAACGCACGCAATCAATCAGAGGGAAAAGACGATGCAACGACCCTTGGCCAACAGTGCAATGAGGGCCCTGGTGTGCCTCGCCCTTCTAGCCGCGCTGACACCCGCCCGCCGCGTTCGCAGCGGGTCCAGAGCACGTCGACGAGTCCCGGCTCGTGCCCGCCCTCAGCTCGTCCTTCGCACCCTGGGACTGCAAAGCCAAGCTCACCGGGCCGGTCTTCACCGGTGAGCGCCATCTCAGTGACGGCTGGGCTCCCATCCCCGACGTCTGCGACATCCCGATCTGGGGAAGCCGGGTCGAGCACAGATACCAGACCCGGTATTACGACCACGACTATTTGACCCCGCGCTCAAGGGCATCCCAGACACCACTAGGTGCTTCGCGACGTCCGAGCCAAACGCCAATGAGGTCTGTTAAGGACCTGCTACCTGAAGCCTTTCTCGGGCTGCCGCTCACACGGTCCAATTAGAAGGCCCTGTGCCTCACAGCCCGAGCATGATGTGCCGATCCCGGGCGGTGTCCGACCTGAGCGTTGCACTCTGGGAATCTGTCGTTATCGGGCGGCCTTGCGCGTCTATGGCATGACAGGTTTGAGTCATCGGGACTTCGTGTCGTCACGGAAGGCGCACCGTCGACGTGTCACCCGGATCCGGGGTCGGCGGCTACTTATGGTTGATGACCGTGATCGACGAACGATCGATTGACGCCTACACAGCACATGGTGACGAGTTGGTCCGTTTTGCCACTGGCCTGGTGGGTCCGTCGGACGCTCAGGACGTGGTAGCTGACGCGATGGCTCGTCTGATGAGTTCTCCAGTGTGGGAGGAGGCAGAGAATCCGCGGGCGCTCATGTATCGAGCAGTCCTATATGAGGCTCGCATGTTTGTCAGGTCTCGTCGTCGTCGCCTCAGCCGAGAGGCCCGTGCAGGGGTGCAGGAGGCTTATGAAATGCCCGAACTCGAACCAGAGGTTTCCGCGGCGGTCGCCCGTTTGACACCGCAACAACGTGCAGTCGTGTTCTTGACCTATTGGGACGACCTCGACCCTCGGTCGGTAGGAGCATTGCTGGGAGTAGGCGAAGGGACTGTTCGCAAGCAGCTCAACCGGGCCCGGGGCCGTCTCCGAGAGGTACTGGGATGAGCCAACTCGATGATCGCATAAGGTCGGTAGTTCGGACGATCGCCGAGTCGGCACCAAACCCACCGCCGCTCCGTGCCCACAGAACACCCCCTACGCGTTTCGCTGCGCGCGGCCCAGTCGCAGCTGTGGTCTCCTTCGCTGTGGTCATTGGTCTGTTCGTTTGGGTGGGTCTCTTGGCGGACCAGGAACAGTCTCCGGCGACCAATGCCCCGCAACCTTCCACGACCCGGCCTCCGGCAACGACATCGTCGACATCACCAGCCTCGTCCACGACTGCGATAGCTCCGACCCGCGAGTCGTTCGTCTGGCCACTCGGTAACGGTCCCGAGCGTTACGCAGTGATCGAGGCTGATCAAGTTCAAACGGTGGGGCTCGGCGATCACAACATGCTGGACATCCCCCGTCTTCGGGCAGGCGTCATCGTCGGCGATGAGATGCTCTTCGGCCTCAACCAAGCATCTGGAGTCTGGGTATGGCCTGCGAGGCCGGAGACGGAAACTCAGGCTCCCGGCGGGAGTGAGCCAGTCAGTCTTCTCATCGGTCAGACAGGCACTGAAACATCGGGATGGTTCCACGATGCCGCGATGGTGGACGGACGGCCCGTGATCCTGTACCGGGAGATCGAATCGGAAGCAGAGCCGATACAGGAACGAATGATGCTCTATGACCTCCAGAGCGGTCAGGCCGTCGAGTTGTTCGACAAGTTCACCCGTCGTGACGGATTGTCCCAGGAGGAACTAGAAGCCCCGATAGGAGCCGCAGCCCTTAGCTCAGACAGAGTCGCGGCTCTTTTCGCCTTCGGAGACAGCACGTGGATCGAATGGTATGACCTCGAAGGGAACCCGATTGCCGCACCCGAGAGCCTGGGGACACTCGACGGGACCACGCTGGAAATCGCCATCGCAGACAACAAGATGGTTCTCGGAGTCGAAACCGAGCTGAACCGGCTGATCACTCAATTGTGGATTGCGGACCTGGTCACCGGCGAGCTTACCGGCCCGATCGTCCACGACACCGAAGGCCAGTCTCTCCATGCTCTCGCATTCGACGGACGATGGGTGACAGCCACCATCATCCAACCCAGTGGCGAACCCGTCGGCTCATACTTCGCCGACATCACAAACCAGACATCCGAAGTAAGCACCAACCCAATGGCCATCGCCCCGGCACGAGACTGATACTCCCGATATCCGTTAGAGCGCATAATGCGCGCAACCGTCGCCCAAATCGGCCAGATCACCCACGCGCTATCCGGCAACATGCGCTAGCTGAGAAGACGGTGCGTGGGTGGGATGCGCGCCAGCCGACACGGGAGTGGGCGAGAATCCCGTAGTCTCACTACGACTCCCGAAGCCTTACGTCGCTCGCCCCACAGCCGCCTCACAAGCCTCCGATCCCGCGTCGTTTCCCCAGGTCCGAGCGTTCTGACCACATCTTTCGCAACGAGGGGGTCACGGGTTCAAATCCCGTCAGCTCCACTGAATGCCCTGATCAGAGCGATCTCGCGCCGCGTCAGTATACCGATTGGGGCGACGAGGCGAAGTCTCGTGCTCCACAAGTGGCCCACAAGTCTCGCTTCGAAAAGCACCTCACAGTTAATGAGCAGCTCGGTGGAGCA
>Ga0299914_10000677_pt1 | contig 21057 bp, 20 predicted proteins | sample RVTome_10_FD_201361 | JGI IMG/M metagenome (GOLD analysis project Ga0299914, IMG submission 201361) | Soil microbial communities from uranium-contaminated site in the Upper Colorado River Basin, Wyoming, United States - RVT153D57 (version 2) ...
CACATCCTCCTCGCCCTCCTCGCCGGCTTCCTCGGCGGGGCCTTGTGGGGGTTCATACCGGGCCTGCTCCGAGCCAAGACCGGGGCTCATGAGGTGATCACCACGATCATGCTCAACTTCATCGCCTTCCGGACCCTGGACTACGTGCTCAAACTCCCCGGGATCCAGGCCGAGGGCAGGTTCGATCCCATCTCACAGCCGGTGCTGCCCAGCGCCCGTCTGCCCCGGATCCTGGGCTGGCTCCCCATCGACGGCGCCGGTGGCCTTCGTCTTCACGTCGGTTTCCTGGTCGCCCTGGCAATGGCGTGGGTCGTCCATTGGCTGTTGTTCAAGACGACATGGGGATTCGAATTCCGGGCGGTGGGGGCCAACCCCCACGCCGCCAAGTATGGCGGCATGAGTGTGGCCGTGGCCATCACCCTGGTGATGACCCTGTCCGGCGCCCTGGCCGGCATGGCCGGCGGCAACGAGACATTGGGTGTCCTCGGACGCGCCTCACCCGGGTTCACCGCAGCCATAGGCTTCGACGCCATCGCCCTCGCCCTTCTCGGAAGGTCACACCCTGGTGGTGTGGTCCTCTCCGCAATCCTCTTCGGGGCGCTGCGGGCGGGTGGCCGGACCATGCAGGTGCAGAGCGAGGTGGGAATCGACCTGATCGTGATCATCCAGGCCCTGATCATCATCTTCATCGCCGCACCCGAGCTGGTGCGGGCGATCTACCGGGTCCGGGGTGGCAAGGAGACTGGTCAGTTGACCCGGGGCTGGTCGACATGACGGCCGTCGCCGACGCCACCACCCTGGTCCGGGCTCCGGCCGAGGTGCGCAGCGCCCGAGTCAGGGGGATCATCTACCTGATCCTCGCGGTGGGCACGTACGGTTTGCTCGCTTCGGGCACCGAGGGCGATGTGATATTCAGACTGGGCGAGGTAGCCGGTGACCTCGATTGGACGGTGTCGTCGAAGGGCCTTGCAACCTTCTCCGCGGCGGTTTTCGGGTTCCTCGGGGGATGGGAGCTGACCAGGGGTGTCGGCCGCTGGAGCAACGTCGCCCTGGCCATCGCCCTCGGCATCTTCGCCTTTGCCTTCCTCGGTTTCGCCGCGGCGGGCAAGTCGCTGAGCCTGGTCGGCATGCTGGACGGATCGGTCAAGGCGGCCACTCCGATCGCCTTCGGCGCCCTCTCCGGGGTCATGTGCGAGAGGGTCGCGGTGATCAACATCGGCATCGAGGGGATGCTGCTCACGGGAGCCTTCATGGGCGCCGTGATGGGCACGATCGTCGGACCGGTGGTCGGTGTGATCGGGGCGGCTCTCGCCGGAGGGGTGATGGCAGCCGGTCTCGCCGTGCTCGCCATCAAGTACCGGGTGGATCAGATCATCGCCGGGGTCGTGATCAACATCTTCGCCCTCGGGCTGACCTCGTTCCTGAGTGCCCAGCTCCTGGTCGAGAACTCAGCCGCCTTCAACAGCCCAGGTGTGCTCCGGCCGATCCCGCTCCCGCTCTTGGGCGATATCCCCGTGTTGGGCCGGATCCTCTTCGAGCAGAACATCTTCGTCTACGCCATGTTCGTCATCGTGGCAGTCCTGAGCTACGGCTTGTTCAAGACCCGATGGGGCCTTCGATCCCGGGCGGTGGGGGAACACCCCAAGGCGGCAGACACGCTCGGAATCAACGTGTTCCGCACCCGCTATGTCAACGTGATCCTGGGCGGGATGATCGCCGGGCTCGGTGGCGCCTACTTCACACTCGGCTCGGTTGGCGCCTTCAACGAGAACATGACCGCGGGTCGCGGCTATATCGGCCTCGCTGCGATGATCTTCGGCCGCTGGCATCCCGTGGGCGCCCTGGCCGCGGCGTTGGTGTTCGGCTTCGCCGACTCGCTCCAGGTCAAGCTGGGCATCCTCGACTCAGGGATACCCTCAGAGTTTCTGCTCATGGCCCCCTACCTGGTCACCATCGTGGTGGTGGCCGGCGTCGTGGGAGCGGCCCGACCCCCCGCCGCCGACGGACAGCCCTACGTGAAGGAATGATCCGGCGAAGCCGGATCATTCCGTAATCGGTATCCGGTCATCGGTATCCGGATACCGACTATCGACGACGACGCCTACGGCGCAGCCGTAGTGCTCGTCCCTGGAACGGTCGTCGTCGAGCCGGGGAGGGCGGTGGTGCCGGTTGTCCCTGATGTCCCGTTGGTCACGGTGCCGGGGCGGCCGATGACCCTGATCTCCTGGATCGCCAGCTCCCGGAACGAGTTGCCGTCCACGACCTCTGCCTGAAAGGCGCTCTCGATGGTGATCTCGATCCAGTTGGTGTCGAGCGCGGCATATGCGACGGGCTGGCTCCCGGCCAGGTCCTCAAGCTGGAACAGGACGGGTTGCAGCGAGGTCTGGGCGTTGATGACGATCCCCTGGGCCCGATAGTTCCGCTTGAGCCGGGTGGCATCCTCCAGGTTCAACCAGTCGATCCTGTGCACCACCATCGCCTGGTCGAAGATCAGTCGGATGGTTATCGGCTCACCGTCGGGCACGTCCTCGTAGGTGAACTGGTACTCGGCGTCTGTGTTCGATATCAGGTTGTCGCAGACGAAGGAACCGATCCCCTCCTGACTGCACTCGACGTCCAGGATGTCGATCGGCGCCAGTTCCGCCGTGGAAGTGGTGGTCGAGCTCGACGCCGTCGACGTGGTCGCTGCCTGGGGGTCGCCGTTGAACACATTGAAGAGAAGTGCGATCACGACCACGCCGAAGAGCAGGGCGCTGATGGCCAAGGCCGCCCGCACTCCGGCCGTCGCCTGGACGGCGGGACGTGGCGCGGTGGGCAGCGGCCCCTGGCTCAGCCTGGCCCCGCACTCCTGGCAATGGCGGTTGTTCGAGGGATTGACCGCCCCGCAGGACGGACATGTGATCTCACCCTCCCCGCTCGGCTCCTGATTGCGGATCTCCGAGACGGGTGGGGGCGAGCTCAGCTCGAACTCCTCGTAGTTTCCGTCGGAGTTCACCGATATGACGTTGTCCCGGCCCCGACCCTGCTCCAACGGATCTATGAACGAGCCGCAGTTCGGGCAGAATTGTTCGTCGGCCGCAACGGTCGCGCCGCATTGATCACATCTACGAGAGGCCACATCCCTCCTTCGCAGTTATTGTGCCACGGGATGTTTCTGTGGGCGATTAGAAGTCAGGAGCCGTGGACGATCGCCTCAATCCTGACCTCGACAATCGTTCTCATGGCTTTGGTGGGTGTCTTGATCTTCGTCGTTCGCCGGCGCAATCGTTAAACGTCTGGGGAGATGGAATGGCGTTCAGATGCGAGAACTGCGGTCACAAGTCGGGCAAGTGGATGGGCTTCTGCCCCCAGTGCGGGGTGACGGAACCGCTCGTCGAGGAGGCCGGAACGGCACGATCGGCGTCCCGCGCCGCCGAGGCGGTCGGGCTCAAGGCCGCTTCGGAGCGTTCGTTCGACCGAAGGCCGACGTCTTGGGGGGAGATCGACCGAGTCCTCGGTGGAGGCGTCGTCGCAGGTTCCGTGCTCCTCCTGGGTGGCGAGCCCGGCGTAGGGAAGTCGACGCTGCTCCTGCAGATGGCCGGTTCCCTTGCCGGCTCCGGTGAGTCGGTGATCATTGCCAGCGCCGAAGAGTCGGCGGATCAGGTGGCGATGCGCGCCGGCAGGCTAGGGATCGTGGATGACCTGATCAGCCTGGTCTCTGATGACGATGTCGACGCCATCGTTGCCCTGGCCGAGCGGGAGCGGCCCGCACTTCTGATCATCGATTCGATCCAGACTGTCGGTGTTCCCGAGATATCTGCGGCGCCAGGAGGAGTTGCCCAGGTCCGGGAGAGCGCGGCGAGACTGGTCCGTCTGGCCAAGACCACCGGTGTGGCCGTCGTTCTGGTGGGTCATGTCACCAAGGACGGGGGTTTGGCAGGGCCCAAGATGCTCGAGCACATGGTGGACGTGGTCCTCTATCTCGAAGGCGATCCCGATCGTGGTTTCCGGGTCCTGCGCAGCATCAAGAACCGGTTTGGCGCCACCCACGTCTCGGGGATGTTCGACATGAGGAGCGAGGGGCTCACCGAGGTCGACGACCCCTCAAAGGTGTTTCTCGACGGATGGGAACCAGACGTGCCCGGCACCGTGATCTATCCCGCGGTCGAGGGTCGGCGCTCGATCCTGGTCGAGATCCAGGCCCTCGTCTCGCCGACCAGGCAGGCCCAGCCGAGACGGTCGATACGTGGCCTCGACCCGACCCGGGTCAACCAGGTGTTGGCGGTGCTCGATCGGCACAGCTCGATCTCCCTCCACGATCAGGAGGTCTATGTCAATGTGGTCGGAGGGTGGCGGATCGATGAGCCCGGATGCGACCTGGCCGTGGCTTTGGCGGTGGCCTCGTCCCATGCCGACCATCCGTTGGGTCGTCTCTCCGCCTGGGGCGAGATCGGCCTTGCCGGGGAGGTTCGAGGCATCCCGATGGAGACCCGGCGTATCGAAGAGCTCGACAGGATGGGTCTCGAACGTCGGATCGCCCCGCTGGGTGGAGGGCCGTTGCGGCTCCGAAATGCATTGGAGCAGGCCGGCCTCGTGGGTCACCGCGCGTTCGAGTGAAGAACATCGTCGAATCCTCCTGATCGGATTCTCGGTTCTTGAGGTAGCCTGAGCACGTGGGTGGTCCCTCGATCAACGAGACTCTGGAGCGTCTGGCACCAGGTACTCCGCTGCGCCGCGCCCTGGAGCGAATCATCCAGCAAGGCAAAGGGGGGCTGGTGGTTCTCGGCAATGGCCCCGCGGTGGAAGCGGCGAGCTCAGGAGGATTCTCTCTGAGATCAGCCACCTTCAGCCCGGCCCGACTCGCCGAGCTGTCCAAGATGGATGGGGGAATCGTCCTCGACGACTCGTGGTCCACCATCCTCGAGGCCGGAGTCCACTTCATCCCCGACGGCTCGATCCCTACCGACGAGACCGGGGCCCGTCATCGCACTGCGGAGAGGATGGCGGTCCAGACCGGCAAACCAGTGGTGGCGGTGAGCGAGGGCCGGAAGGTGGCCACCCTGTTTTACGGGGCGCAGAAGATCGAGCTCGCCTCGCCGACCGAGGTGGCGGCCCACGTCAACCAGGAGTTGCAGAGCCTGGACCGGCTGCGCAGCCGTCTCGACGGTGCGGAGACCAAACTGACCCGTCTCGAGGTGGCCGGCCTTGCTTCCTATCGACCGGCGGTGACCGTGCTGCAACGTGCCGAGCTGGTCGAGCGTCTCGGGCGCGTGGTCGAGGCCCGGACCCTGACTCTCGGCGAGGAGGGTCGGATCGTCTATCTCCAGTTGAACGATCTTCTCTCCGGGGTCGACTTCACCAAACGAGCAGTGTTGCGCGACTACCTGAAGCCGCTCCGATCGAGTGCCGTTCGCCAGGGCATGGAGGACTTGAGCGCCCTGACCGCCAACGACCTGGAAGACCCGAGTCGGGTCGGGAAAGAGTTGGGTTTCCCCGACCTCGACGACCCTGCCGACCCGAGGGGCTACCGCATTCTCTCCCAGGTGGGGCGGCTCCCCGATTCGGTCCGTGACGACATCGTCCGTCACTTCGGGTCGGCCTCCCGCCTTCTTCGCTCCCACGTCGGGGAATTGCTCGCCGTGGAAGGCGTCGGCGAGACCCGCGCCGGACAGCTGCGCGCCTACTTCGATCGCCTGTTGGATAAGGTGGACGAATGGGAGCCGGTGCTGGATTGAAGACCGGCACCGGTACACTCCGCCACCGCATATGGCTTCAGCAGCGTCCAAATACTCGGTAGGCGACAAAGTGGTGCACCCCCAACACGGGGCGGCCACCATCCAGAAGCGGGTCAAACAAGCGTTCGGAGGGAAGAAGCAGGACTACTTCGTCCTCGAAATCGCCACCGAGCAACTGACCGTCATGGTTCCCCTCGACAAGGTCGACGACCTGATCCGCCCCGTCATCTCCAAGACCAAGTCACGGGACGTCCTCAAGTCGTTGAAAGGCGAGCCGGAAGAGGCGGGGTCGAACTGGAGCCGGTGGTACAAGGTCCTGAACGAGAAGATGACCTCGGGAGACATCTTCCAGGTGGCCGAGGTTGTGCGCGACCTCTCCTTCGCCCAACAGACCAAGGGGATAAGCCCGGCATTGAAGCGGATGTTGTCCAAGGCCCGGCTCACACTCAGCTCGGAGTTGGCGTTCAGCCTCGAGATCGACGAGGAAGAGGCGATCAAGCGGCTGGACCGGGCGCTACCCAAGGTCGAGCCCGACGAGGAATGAATTGGCGGCGGCCGGCATCCGTGTTGGCTGGGGTTACGACGTCCACGCCTTCGGTGGTGACCCTCCTCTCATCCTCGGCGGAGTCGTCGTCTCCGAAACGACCGGGGTGAGTGCGACGTCGGACGGTGACGTCCTGGCCCACGCCGTCACCGATGCGGTCCTCGGTGCTTGCGTGTTGGCCGATATGGGGGAGCACTTTCCCTCCGACGATCCCGCGATGGCCGGAACGGACTCGATGCACCTCCTCCGCCGGGCGGCCGGTCTGGCCCGGGACGCCGGCTGGCAGACCGACCATGTCGATGCGACGCTGTTGTTAGAAGAGGTTCGCATCGCCCCGCACCGAGATCTGGTTCGGGCCAACCTCGCCGATTCGCTCGGCATCGATGTTGATTCGGTTTCGGTCAAGGCCACCACCACCGACGGCCTCGGGTTCATCGGGCGTCGGGAGGGGCTCGCCGCGGTGGCTGTGGTCACGGTGACCGCCCTGTCGTAACATTCCCCGATGCTCCGCCTCAACAGCACGCTGCACCGCGCCGTAGTCCCCTTCGAGCCCCGGGACGAGGGCAAGGTGTCGATGTATGTCTGCGGGCCCACGGTCCAGGGTGCTCCCCACATCGGCCACGGGCGCTCTGCGGTCGCATTCGATGTGATACGTCGCTATCTGTTGTGGAGCGGGCTCGACGTCACCTATGTCCGCAACATCACCGACATCGAGGACAAGATCATCGCCGCCGCCGCCGAGAGTGGTGAGAGCGTGGAGACGCTTGCCGAGACGATGACGGCCCGGTTCGGCGAAGGCTACGCGGCGCTCGGTGTCCTTCCCCCCGATCTCGAGCCCAAGGCGACCGAGCACATCACCGAGATCATCGAGTTGATCCAGACTCTGGTCGACCGGGGACTGGCCTACCCGTCCGACGGTGACGTCTACTTCTCGGTCCGGGCCAAGGAGGATTACGGCAAGCTCTCCGGGCGTAACCCCGACGAGCTTCGTTCGGGATACCGCATCGAGGTGGGGGAGTCGAAGCACGACCCTCTGGACTTCGCCTTGTGGAAGGGAACCAAGCCGGGTGAGCCGTGGTGGGACTCGCCGTGGGGGCCGGGGAGACCGGGATGGCACATCGAGTGCTCGGCCATGGCCAGCAAATACCTGGGAGAAGGGTTCGACATCCACGGTGGGGGCAGCGACCTGGTCTTCCCCCACCACGAGAACGAGATCGCTCAGAGCGAAGGAGCCTCGGGCACCAAGTTTGCGCGCTACTGGCTGCACAACGGGATGGTGAACCTGGGCGGGGAGAAGATGGCCAAATCGACCGGCCACCTCGTCGACCTCGCCTCCATCACGGCAAAGCACGGAGGGCGACCCATGCGTCTCCTCATGGTCAGAGCCCACTACCGGTCGCCCATCGAGTTCTCCGACGAGCTGATCGCCGAGGCCGAAGATGCGGTGGACCGTCTCCAGCGCTTCCGGGAGCGGGCCACTCCGGGTGAGCCCGATCCGGTGGCGATTGCCTCGTTCAGGGAGGCGATGGACGACGACTTCGGCACGCCGCAAGCGGTGTCCCTGTTGTTCGATCTGGTGCGTGAGGGGAATCGGGCCCTCGACGACGGCGAGGACGCGTCGGGCATCGCCGGGGCGGTGGAGGAGATCGTCGCGGTGCTCGGGCTCGACGATGCTTCGATGCCAGACGAGACCATCCTCGACTTAAGCGATCTTGCCAGCCGTTTCGGAGTCGAAGGCGATGGCGACGACCTCGTCGACAGGCTGGTCCAACTTCGCGCCCAGGCCCGGGCGGACAAGAGATTCGACGACGCCGACGCGATTCGGGACGGTTTGGAGCAGGCTGGCGTCAGTCTGGAGGACGGCCCGCGTGGCACCCGCTGGGTACGGAGATAGGGTCGAAGGGCTGCATGCCGTCGCCGCAGCTGCTGCGGCCGGCCGGGTGCGGAGACTCTGGGTCGAGAAGCGGCGGGCCGCCCGGTCCGAGATCGCGTCGATCGTCGACCTCATTGGGAAGGGCCAGACTTCGCTGGTCTCCGATGTGCGTTCGCGGGCCGAGACGGAGGCCCCCCAGGGTGTCGTCGCCGAGTGTGCCCCGATCATGCCTACGCCGATCGACGACCTGGCCCGACCGGGGGCCGCCCTCGTGGTGCTCGACCACGTCGAGGACCCCCACAATGTGGGCGCCGTCGCCCGCAGCGCCCTGGCTGCGGGGATGACCGGCCTGGTGATGTCGTCGAAGCGGGCCGCACCGTTGTCGGCGTCCGCGTTCAAGGCTGCGGCCGGGGCACTGGAGAAGCTCCCGGTTTCGGTGGTGGGCTCGATACCCGAGGCGCTGAACCGGCTCAAGGGTGGCGGGGTCTGGGTCGTGGGCCTCGAGGCAGGGTCGGACTCGGCGCTGTTCGGTCTCGAGATCCTCACCGAGCCGGTGGCGATCGTGATCGGCGCCGAGGGGTCGGGTCTCAGTGTCCTCGCCGCCAAGAGATGCGACATTCTGGCGTCGATCCCCATGGCCGCCGAGTCCGAGAGCCTCAATGCGTCGGTGTCCGCCGCCCTGGCCTGTTTCGAGGTGATGAGGGTCCGCGCCTCGGCACCGGAGCAACTTCCCTGACAAGGTGACCGGGGGATTTCCCCCGCCGCTCATTACTGTTGGGCGGGCGCCGGGTTAGCTCAGTTGGCAGAGCAGCTGTCTTGTAAACAGCAGGTCGTCGGTTCGATTCCGGCACCCGGCTCCAGACATCCTTCCCTCCATTGGAGTCAGGACCTGGCTCGCTGCGAGAACTCGTTCCAGGTGGGATGGGGATCTGTCGATGATTCAGGGAGATGCCCTCTAGATCGACCGTCGACGTCCAGCACTCCTCGTTGGAGAACTTCCTCGACGAGTACCAGCAGATCCGCTTGCTGGTCAGCTTGGCCGGCATCATCCTGGTGGGCGTCTTCGTGGCCGGCGGCTGGTGGCAGGAGGGATCGCCCGCACCCAACATCGCCGCGCTGGGTTTGATGGCCGCACACGCCGCCTGGTGTCGGGCTCGTCAAATCCGGGCCCCGAGGATGATGCTGATCATGGACACCACCCTGCTCGGCGCCCTACTGCTCACCATTCCCGGATCCACCGCGGTGATGACCGGGACCTTCGCCTTCCTCGCCTTGCTGATAGCCCTGTTCACCCAGGGGAAGTGGTTGGTCATCCTGCTGGCCTACATGACCATCTGGTACGTTGCCGCCTTCCTCAACGGCTCAGGTGTCTCCGCCGAATCGGTGGGAATCATGGCCGGCGGGTTGCTGGCGGTGGCGGCCGTGGTCGCGGTGATGATCAGTGTTCGTCGTTGGCTGGGACGTCTCGATGCGGCCCGTTCTCAGATGGTCGGCACGGTGAGCCACGAGCTGCGCAACAACCTCACCGGGGTCTTGGGTCTGACCGAGTTGGTGGCGACGATGGAGGAATTGGAGTCCGAGGAGGCACGCGAGCTCGTCACGATGGCGCATCAGCAGGCTGTCGACGCCAACGAGATCGTCGAGGACCTTCTCACCGTGTCGAGGCTGGAGGGCTCAGCGTTGACCACCAGCAGCGAAGCAGTCGATGTCAACGAGGAAGTGGTCGCCACGGCGCGACGGTTCAAGGGGACGGGGACCGACCTCGGGCTCGCCCTGGACGACGATCTCCCGCCGGCTTGGGCCGACCCCTTGCGTTTGCGACAGACGATTCGGAACCTGATCTCCAACGCCATCCGCTACGGCGGTCCGATAGTCGTCATCAGCACCGGTCGGACTGGGGACGCGATCCAGGTCGTCGTCCGCGACAACGGTGATGGGGTCCCCCCCGAGGACGAAGCCACGATCTTCCTTCCCTACCGCCGCTCGACCAAAGGTCGGAGGGACGCCTCCTCGATCGGCCTCGGGTTGTGGGTCTGTCGTCAGCTCGCTCATGCGATGAGCGGCCATCTGGTCTATCAGAGACGAGAAGGTTGGACCGAGTTCATGCTCTCCATCCCGGCGAAACCTCCCGACGAAGACTCGACTTCGGAGTCTGCCGCGGTTCGCGCTCCCCGGCGATCCGCGCCCTCCCCTGCCTCCGATGGGCCGGGCTCGCTCCTCGCCAGCGTCGCGACATAGTCGCCCGTCCTCGGCCAGCTGCAGGCTCCTGGACCCAAATCCTCAGTTAGCACCGGGTCCAGAAATACCCTCACCACGATGCTGAGTGATGGGGACAGGGCGATTCTCGAGTTCGAGCGCGGCTGGTGGCTGCAGCCGGGCCCCAAGGACCAGGCCATCGAGTTGGTTCTCGGTCTTCCCTCCGGTTCCTATTACGAGCACCTGATAAGGATCATCGGGTTGCCGCACGCGGTTCGATTCGACCCGCTAACGGTGGCCCGGGTCAGGGCCCTGATCGAGGCCGATCCGGAACCGGAGGCGGTGTCGTGACCCGGGGAAGGCACGCCGCGGAGTCGCAGGGATCGTTCTATCGCGATCTGGTGATGATGATCGTCGGCATTCTGTTGGTCGGTGCCGCAGTCTTCTTGATCCTCTACTTCGTCAACAGCAATCCCGACCCCGTGGCCGGGGACACCACCGGCCCAACCAATCCGACCAGCACCACCACTTCGAGCGTGGTCACCTCGACGACGCTTTCCGGAACGACCTCGACGTCCACCGCACCCACCACGACCACATTGCCGGTCCGCCCTCCCGAAGAGGTGCGGGTCGTGGTGCTCAACTCGGTCGGGTTGGCAGGCGCCGCCGGGCGCATGACCCAGGAACTGGCCGACTCCGGCTATCAGACCCAGCAGGCAGGCGACTTGGAGCCTGAACAGGACCCGTCACGGATCTGGTATCGAGCGGGCTTCGCCCCCGAGGCCAACGAGCTACTCGAGTTACTGCCCGGGGCGACGGTGGAGCCGCTGCCCGATCCCGAGCTCGAGCCGGGTGCAGACGTGGTGCTGGTACTGGGTACCGGCTACACGGAATGACCCGTCGCAACAGGGGATCCCGCCGCTCTGTTCCCAGGGCGTGGGTCTTGCCGGTGTTGGCATCGACTCTCCTGCTTGTAGCGGTCTTCCTGGGCTACCTCAGCAGGTCCGTCCTCCACGATCTCATCGCCTGGTGGCCGGCCTGGCTGGTCCTGGTGATCCTGGTGGTCTTGGCCCGTGGCCGTCGATGGGGGCGGCTACGGGTGTCGGCCCTGGTCGCCATCGTCTGGCTTGCGGTAGTCGCTCTTTTCGTCATCGGGCACATCCTGGGGTGGGCGGCGATGCCTTCGGCGTCCACCGATCTCAACGGCCCTCAGGGCGGTTCGGTCTCCACCGGCGCCCTTTCCGCTCGCATCGCCGGTGTGCTTGAAGTCGGGTCGGGGCAATCCGGGTTTCTCTACGCGGTGGAGCCGTTGCGACGCGGGGGCGAGATCGGCCCGCCGGTGGCAGTGGAGCAACTGCAGGGGGCGAACATCGCGGTGGTCCTCGACGATGCGCCCGACCCAGGTCTTTATACCTATGCCGGTTGGGACATCGACCTCGACGAGAGCCCGATATGGAGTCTTGCCCTGGGCGGGTATATCACGGCCGACCTGAGCCGGCTCCGTATCTCCTCGCTGCAGCTCGACGGAGAGGGGGCAGTCGAGCTGGGTCAGCCCACCGACAGTGTGGTTGTGACCGTGGCCGGTGACTTCGAGCTCGTCGTCCCTTCTGGAGTGGCAGCGCGCGTAGTCGGTCAGGCCACAGTCCCTACTGACTGGATCGAGGTCGACGACGGGTTCGAGAGCCCGATAGCCGGCATGGGATGGGTGATCTCGGTCGGTCAGGAGACCTCGCTGAGAGTCGTGAGCGGTTAGGACCTCCCAAGACGCGAGGCCGGGCGCGACCAGTGGCTAGTTACAATCCCGGTCTGTGCCCTCCGACCGGCTGAGACGCATCGCATTGATCGTTTGGATCGCCGTGGGGGCGGTGGCACTCGGCTACGTGCTGCTGATCGTCGCTGGGTCGGTAAGAGTGATCTGGCTGCCGGTCGCCTTCGGGGCTGGGATCGTGTTCCTCCTCGAACCGGTGGTGCGCGTCTTCGAGCGGATGAGACTGCCTCGGCCGGTGGCGGCGATCTTCGCTCTACTGGCTTTGATCGCGATGGTCCTGGCCATGTTCTTCCTGGTGCTGCCCACCATCAGACAGCAGGCGGCGGAAGTGGGGGAGAGGCTGCCTGATCTATACCTGGCCGGGATCAACTGGGTACGCGAGGTCGGTGGGAACCTTGGTCTCAACGTGGACGAACTGCTCAGCCAGGAGGCCATCGAGCAGTGGCTCAACGATCCGGCGAACCAGGAGACGGTGCAGAACCTCTTGTTGGGCTTCGGTGCCGGTGCCGGCCAGGTGATAATCGGGGTGGCCGAAGCGGTGGCCGTTCTCGGGTTGGCGCCGGTCCTCGCCCTGTACATCCTGATCGACCTGGAGAGGTTCAAGGCCAATGCCCTCGAGGTGACCCCTCCCAAGCACCGAGAGGAATTCGCCTTCGTCTCCGGTCAGGTGAGCACGGCCCTGGGCTCGTTCGTCAGGGGTCAGCTGCTGGTCGCTTTCATCGTCGGTTTCGCATCCAGTATCGGCATGTGGGCCATTGGCCTGCCCTTCTGGCTGCTGATCGGGATCATCGCCGGCTTCCTCAACCTGATCCCGTTTCTCGGGCCGGTCGTCGGCGGTGCACTCGCCGCGTTGGTGGCCCTCCTCCACGGAGACTTGACCCAGGCGATCTGGGCCGTCCTCATCTTCACCGCAATACAGCAGGTCGACAATCACGTGATAACGCCAATGGTTCAGCGGGCCAGGGTCAATCTGTCGCCTCTGGTGATCGTGCTCGCGTTGGTGATCGGGGGAACTGTGGCCGGTCTCCTCGGGGTCCTGGTGGCGGTGCCGATGACCGCCGCGATACGGATCATCGTCGGGCATCTGTGGCGAACCCGAGTCCTCGGGGAAACCTGGGGTGAGGCGAGTCAGCACATGATCGAGTTCACCGACCCCCCGGACCGGATCGCCGGGATTCGACGACGACACCCCAACCAGTCCCGTCTGTTCGATACACAGGAGCTTCCGCCGGTCGACGAGTCTGCGAGTGAAGGAAGCAGTACTTAGCACTCAGTATCCAGTACTGACTACTGACTACTGACTACTGACTACTGACTACGGCGAAGCCTCAGACGTCGCCCAGGTAGGCGGCGCGCATCTGCGGGTTGGCCAACAGAGCCTGTGAGCTGTCGCTGAGCACGATGTTGCCCGACTGGAGGACGTATCCCCGGTCGGCGATGGAGAGCGCCATGTTGGCATTCTGCTCCACCACGAACACCGTCGTGCCGGCGTTGTTGATCCGCTGAATGATCTCGAAATTCTGGGCGACGAGTACCGGGGCCAAACCCATCGACGGCTCATCCATGAGCAGGACCTTGGGCCGTGCCATGAGCGCCCTGCCCATGGCGACCATCTGCTGCTCGCCACCAGAGAGTGTCCCCGCCTTCTGGGAGAGGCGCTCCTTCACTCTGGGGAAGAGCTCGAACACCCGATCGAAGTCGGCGTCGAGACTCTCGCCGTCACGCAGGTAGGCGCCGATCTCCAGATTCTCCCGGACGCTCATACGTTTGAACAGACGTCTGTTCTCGGGGACCATGGTCAACCCGTGACCGACACGCTGGGCCGTGCTCCAGTCGTTGACGTTTTGACCGTCGAGGTGAACCGCGCCCGAGGACGGCTTGAGGTATCCGAGCATCGTCTTCAAGGTCGTGGTCTTGCCGGAGGCGTTGCCGCCGAGGAGGCACACCATCTCCCCGGCGTAGATGTCGATGTCCACGTCTTTCAGGATGTGGACCGGCCCGTAGTGGGTGTTCACTCCTTTGAGGGAGAGCACCGGGACGCGCTCGGTCACGCTCCCAGCTCCGCAGGTCGACCGAGATAGGCCTCGATGACCTTCTCGTCGGTGGATATCTCGTCGTATGACCCCTCGATCAGCTTGACCCCATGGTCGAGCACGATTACCCGGTCGGAGACGTTTCGGACCACCTGCATGTCGTGCTCGATGAGGACGATGGTGTAGCCCTTCTCAGTGCGAAGCCGTCCGATCAGCTCGGTCAACTCGACAGTCTCCCTCGGGTTCATCCCCGCGGTTGGCTCGTCGAGGAGGAGGAGTCGAGGGTCGGTGGCCATGGCCCGGGCGATCTCGAGCCTCCGACGGTTGGCGTAGGAGAGCATCATGGAAAGCTGGTCGTGTCGGTAGCCGGCCAGCCGGGTGCCGAAGAAGGAGAGCACATCCTTGGCCTTCTCCTCGATCGCGGCCTCCTCTCGCCTCTGGGACGGTGTCTTGAAGATCGCGCCGAACAGCCCGGCCTTGGTGCGGCTGTGTTGGCCGACCATGACGTTCTCCAAGACCGTCATCGCCGGGAACAGCCGAACGTTCTGAAAAGTCCTCGCCATCCCGAGCTGGAGGATCTGATTTGGCCGAAGCCCGTCGATGCTCTGCCCGTCGAAAACGATGGAGCCCTGATCCGAGCTCTCCATCCCGGTGATCAGGTTGAAGAACGTGGTCTTCCCGGCGCCGTTGGGCCCGATGACACTGACTATCTCACCCTCGTCGACGTGGAGGTCCAGCCCGTTGATGGCACGGAGCCCTCCGAAGGCCTTGCTCAGCCCTTCGATCTCGAGCAAAGGCATCACGCCCTCCCTTCCGGCACAACCTCTGCCTGGCCCTTCTCTCCGTAGATCTCGAGCCAGGCGTCTTGGGCCAACTCCTCGGAGTGCAGCTCCTGCGCCCGCCGTTTGCTCGGTATGAAACCTTCGGGTCGTTTCAGCATCATCGCGATGAGAAGGACCCCGTAGAAGAGGAACTGGAACTCGGAGAACTCACGCAGGAGGTTGGGGAGCACGATCAGGACCAATGCGCCCAGGGTGACCCCGGGCACGCTCCCCATGCCGCCGACGATGATGATCACCAGGATCGTGATCGAGACCACGATGTCGAAGGAGTGGGGAAACACCGATCCGATCTGGGAGCCGAACAAGGCGCCGCCGAAGCTGGCCAATACGGCGCCGACCACGAATGCCGACAGCTTGGCGGTGACGATGTTGACCCCCATCGCCTCCGCCACCGATTCGTCCTCGCGCATCGCCATCCAGGCGCGTCCCCAACGCGAGTTCTGCACAGCCAGGGTGATGTAGGCGGCGAGCAACACGAAGAGGAATACCGGGTAGAAGTAGTCCTCTGGTGTGCTGAAGGTGAGGGGACCGACCTGCAGATCGGGGATGTTGGTGATGCCTTGAGCCCCGCCGAAGTAGGGGGCGAGCCACTCCGAATTGAGCAATATGCGCGCAATCTCGCCGAACCCCAAGGTGACGATGGCCAGATAGTCGCCACGCATCCGGATCACCGGGGTGGCCACGACAATCCCGGCGATGGCTGCCGCCAGCATCACGAAGGGGATGGCAACGACCAGGGTCAGCTCGGGGGAGAGGGCCGGAGACTGGGGGGAGGTGAGGATGGCGCCGGCATAGGCCCCGACCGCGAAGAACGCCACATAACCCAGGTCGAGAAGACCGGCATAGCCGACAACGATGTTGAGCCCGAGTGCCATCAGCAGGTAGATGCCGGCGGTGACCAGGATCTGGCTCACGAACGGGCCCATCAGCCTCGGAATGAAGTAGAGCACGACGAGGATGACGGCGGCGGCGCCGATCTGCCATCTCACCCGTCTGTCCTTGGGCATCGATTGCACTCGCTCCCGAAGCGTGTTCTCCCGGCCACCCAGGTACCAATAGAGGGCGAAGAAGAGAACGAGCACCACCACTGCGCCGACCACCGTCAGCGCACCGCCGCGTGAGGTGTAGATGAGGTCGATGACGAAGTCGACGTTGAGCCCGACGAAGAGCTGGCCGAACAGGTCGGTCAGCAACGAGAAGAAGGCCACCCAGATCAGGGCCGACATCAACGAGCGACGGAAACGTATGGGAAGCAGGTGCACACCGGCCCCGAGTGCACCTGCGGCGGCCGAGATCACAGCGATCACCACGACCGCGGCCCCGACCGGGAAGCCCAGGCTGAGGATCTCGACCAGCGAAGGGGAGAGCTCGATGAACACCCCGCGCAGGTCGAACACGGTCATCAGGATGAGCAAGGTACCGACACAGAGCCCAGCGAGAAGGCCGGCCAGGGCGCCCGCCATCACGTTGCGCTTGCCCACGACCGCCGGGGCGAATCCCTCCAGTGTGCGAGGCGGTTGTGACGCCATCCAGCCAAAGGCGAATGCCACCAGGTAGAGGAACATCGTGCCCAGAGGCACTATCGGGTCTATGACCATCCTGGGTTGGAAGGTGGCAACGATGCCGGTGGCCGCCACCAGGACCATTGCAGCCCCGCCCGACAACCCGAGACGAACGGCGCGTCGCATCTCGATCGGAGGAGTCGGTCGCAACTCCACGTCGACCGGCACCGGGGCATCAACCACCTGGGACATTCCCTACCCCCTCTCCTGAGCGAGACGCTCGCCGAGGATCCCGGTCGGCCTGAAGATGAGGACCAAAACCAATGCGGAATACGCCACCACGTCTTTCAGCTGGCTGAAGGCAGGGATCTCGTAGCCGGCGAGGACGAGGCTGGGCCCGACCGACTCGAATATGCCCAGACTCACCCCGCCCAGCATCGCCCCCACGATGTTGCCGATCCCTCCGAGCACTGCGGATGTGAATGCCTTGATGCCAGGCAGGAACCCGGAGAAGAAGTTGAGGCTGGGGAAGACGAGGCCCCAGAGGGCTCCGGCGACTCCGGCCATGGCCCCGCCCACGGCGAAGACCTTGACGATGGTCCTGTCCACGTCGATGCCCATCAATGCGGCCGTTTCGGCATCTTCGGAAACGGCGCGCATCGACTTGCCGGTCCGGGTCTTCTCCACGAACAGGTAGAGGAGGAGCATCATGACGAGGGCGGCCACGATCACCACCACCTGGGAGCGCAGGATCACGAAGCCGCCGAACTCGAACGTCCCGCGAAGCGGCTCCATGCGTGGGAAGGCCTTGGTGCTAGGCCCGACCAGACCGCGTACCAGGTACTGGATGGTGAAGGACGCCCCGATCGAGGTGATCAACGGGATCAGCCGAGGGGCGCCGCGAAGGGGTCGATATGCGATCCGCTCGATAGTCACCGCCACCGCGGTCGAGGTGACCATCGCCGTCACCAGCACGATGAGCAGCGAAACGATCGGGTTGTCGACCCAAAGAGATGTGGTGGCCAGGGCGTTGGCCACGTAGAAAGCCATCATTGCCCCGATCATGAACACCTCGCCATGGGCGAAGTTGATGAATCTGAGCACGCCATAGACCATCGTGTAGCCCAGGGCGATCAGTGAGTAGACCGACCCGGTCGAGACGCCGAATACCAGCAGATCGCGCCATTGCGAGGCAGTGAGCCTGCCCGAGGAGATGCTCAGGTAGGAGCCGTAGAGGATCACGGCGAGCGCGGCGATCCGGAGACCCCAGAGAAAGATGCTGACCGGGGTGATGCGAGAGGCGCGCCGGGTGGGGCGAGCGTCGACAGTGGCGGCTTGTGTCATCTACCGGCAGCCTCCCCGGGTTTTTGGTGCCCGGTGCCGTGCTCCGCACGGCACCGGGCGATTGGGTCTCGGGTTAGAAGCCGAGGTCTTCCGCTGAGTAGGTGGCCAGCACGTTCCCCCTGACGGCGGCGATGTCGGCTGTATCCGCAGTGTTCTGCAGGATGTCGATGTTGGGAGCGGCACAGTCGCCGTACTCGTCACAGCTCAGAGTCCCGGTGAGACCCTCCCAGGTCATGGCGTGCAACTCATCCCGCAACGCCTGGAGGTCGATGGTCAGCGTGCCACCATCGTCCGTGGCCACGGCCTCGATGGCTGCGAACACCATGTTGGTCGCGTCGTACGAATGGGCGTGGAACGACTGGATCGGCGCCTCTCCATACTCCGCCTCGTACTTGCCTACGAACTCGTCGTAAGCGTCACCAGTAGGTGTCTGCGGTCCCGAGAAGTACATGTTCTCGGTCTGAGGCAACACGACGTAGGTGTCGGAGAGGAGACCGTCAGCCCCCATCAGCACCACATCTTCCAACCCGGCCACTTCGAGAGCCTGCTCGGCGAGGAAATCGCCGGCGGGCTGGAAGATCGGGAAGAAGATGAGCTCGGCACCCGCGGCGGCCACTTCGGTGAGAACCGGCCGCATGTCGGTTTGATCGGCAGTCACCGCGGTGGGGAGAACGACTGTCCCCCCGAGCTCGGTGAAGCTGAATTCGAAGGCGCTGGTCAGACCCTGTGTGTAGGGGTCACCATCGTTGATGGTGGCCACCTGGGTCAGCCCCAACTCCTCGAACACGAACTTCGCCGCGGCGGCACCCTGGATCGCGTCGTTGTGCGCGGTCCGGAAATACCCCGGGTGATGCTCGGGTCCTTCGTTTCCGGCCAGGTCCGAGGTCAGCACCGGAGAGGTGTTGGAGCCCGAGACGAGCACCCGACCCGCCGATGTGACCACGTTCGACGCCGGCACACCGGCACCCGAGCAGCTGGTGCCGATGACGGCAACAACCTGCGGGTCGGCGATGATCCGGGTCGCACCTGCCTGGCCGCCTTCGGCGCCACAGGTGTCGTCCTCGTTGAAGGCGAGCTCGATGGGATGACCCAGGATCTCGCCCTTGTCGGCGATTGCGATCTCGGTTGCCCTCACCTGGTCGGTGCCGAGGCTGGCCGTGTCGCCGCTGATCGACTGCAATGAGCCGATCTTGATCGCCTCGCCGGCCGCTACCTCGACTACACCCAGATCACCTGCGGGCATCGTGGTCCCGCCACCGGCAGTGGTCGTGGGCTCATCTCCACCGGCTGTGGTGGTTGGCTCATCGGTCCCGGCCGTGGTCGTGGTGTCCTCGCCGCCCTCACCGCCACCACAGGCGGCGATTACGAGCGTGAGGACGGCCAGGAGCGCGAGAAGCTTGAGGCCTCTCTTGGTTTTCATATGTTTCCTTCCTCCATTTGCTATGGACGGCGCAACAAAAGCCACGCCGTGACGCGACTTTAGACTCAGTTTCGGTCTCAGGCACCAAAGAACTGTGCCAGTTTCGACTCGATTGCGTACCTTTGCAGCGTGGTGATGACCCCGAATGTGGTCGAGGACGCCCGCGAGTCACACGATCGGGTGCCGCCCGCCCGCGCTCGCTGGACCTGGCTATTGGTCGGTCTCGTGATCGGCGCCGGAGCTGCCTTCATGATGATTGGCGTAGAGCCACCTGTGCCTTCTCCCGCCTCCAGCGACACGGATCCAGGGCTGGGCCCGAGGGTGGGTGGCATCGGCGACGTTGTCGAGGGCTTCCCCGACGGTTTGATGGCAGTGAGCCGAAGCGACGGGCAGAGTCTCGAGTTGATGACCTGGCCGCTGCAAGGCGAGCCCTACGAGCGCACCATCCCGGTCGGTGTCTCCCGCCCCCCCGGGACGGTCGATTTCGACGACTCGGGCCGACGGATCGCAACTTCGCTGCCTCTGCCGGAAACGGAGCTGAGTGTCCTCTACGCCGGGATCCCCGAAAATGCGGAGATCGTCGCCACGGGGGTCACCGGATATGCCTGGCACGACTCTGTGCCCTACCTGCTCGCCTACACCACCTTCGCCGACGACGAGCTCTTCCTGTGGGTCATACGCCCAGGCAGCAGGGAGCCGGAGCTGGCCGCCCGAGCTGTCGGCATCGAGGGGTCGATCTCTGCTTGGGGCGACTGGGGATACGTCGTGCAGGATCGGATTGGGAAGGGAGCGATCCTGTTCACCCCGACCGGGGAGATCAAGCACAGCCACCCGGGCCGGGTGTTGGGCTCGTACCGCACCGGCTGGCTCGCAGTAGACAACAAGGGAATAGAACTGCTCAGCTCCGGAGGAGGGGTGAGAGGGCTGGGCCGGGGCGGCATCGATGACGAGGTGCTGACCGGACGGTTCTCCGAGGACGGGGAGAAACTCGCCTTGCTCACCAGCGACGGGGTTCTCGTGTTCTCGTTGGACGACGAAGGGGAATTGCTCGAGTCCGGGGAAAGACCGGGTCTGCCCCGACTTGTTTGGAGCTCCGACGGCCGCTTCGTCCTCTATCCGGGCGAACGTGGCATTTGGGCGGTCGACACCGTCGACGGTGACTCAGAGGTTGTGCTCACCGACAGAGTTTTCACCGGGCTGGCAGTCACACCGATAGGGGGCTCGTAACCTTCCCCGATGCCCAAGTTCCATCTGCTCAGGGCCGGTTATGGCGGAGACCGTGTCGCCTCGACGGTTTCGCTGATCGAGTGCGAGTCTTCGTTGATCGTGATCGACCCCGGCATGGTGGCATCGACTTCGGTCATCCTCGACCCGATCAGGGAGTTGGGGCGGGCTCCTGAACAGGTCACCGACGTGGTCATCTCACATCACCATCCCGATCACACCATCAACATCGCCCTCTTTCCCAATGTGAGGGTGCACGATCATTGGGCTATCTACAAGGACGACAACTGGACGAAACGACCGGCCGAGGGATTCGAGGTCGCCGAAGGAGTGACCTTGTGGGAGACACCGGGACACACCCCCCAGGACATCACCACCATCGTCGAAGACGGAGACCAGACCATCGCATTCACCCACCTCTGGTGGTACGAGACAGCTCCATACGACGACCCCATCTGCACCGACCCGGCCGGGCTCCACGTCGGTCGTGAACGGGTGTTGGAGGTGGCCACTCTGGTCGTCCCGGGACACGGAAAGCCTTTCATCCCGGGCGATTCCACCTCTCGCTGAAGCCCTGTAGGCCCCTTTCGGTCCACG